>Ga0123353_10018719_pt1 | contig 10254 bp, 8 predicted proteins | sample TergutLab28metaG_3_FD_92763 | JGI IMG/M metagenome (GOLD analysis project Ga0123353, IMG submission 92763) | Labiotermes labralis P3 segment gut microbial communities from Petit-Saut dam, French Guiana - Lab288 P3 | ecosystem: Host-associated > Arthropoda: Insects > Digestive system > Gut ...
CATTATTTCTAAAACAGGTACATTGAAGATAATGAATTGCAACATGAGTGCGGAGTTTTATGTAAATAATGTTCATCATGCAAACTTACAGGATACTGTTTTCTGTAACAAAGAGGTTCATTTCCAATCTGAAGTAGAGAATTACACAGAAATAACATGGTATATTGACGGTAAAGAGTATGAGCCGGCGAATTCGTTGGATTGGTATAAGAGTTTTGAGACCGGAGAATATGAAATTAAAATGGTAGCATTTTTGTCCAACGGTGAACCGGTAACCTTAGTAGCAACATTAAGGATGGAGGTTTTTTGGATAAAGATGAGGAATGTGAGGTACTAAGCGTATGGACAAGTTCCAAACGTCGCCTTTCCCTGTGGGCAATATAGCGTGTCATCTAACCACTAACCACTAATCCTCCCCAGCCACAGCATTACTTCTGCTACATTTTTAACGTTTTTTATGATAAGTTGCGGCTTGCCGTTTACAGCTCTCATCTCTACTTGTGGGTGATATTTTTGCAAGAAATCCAAAATATTTAAAAAGAGTTCCGACTGGAAAAAGGGGGAACTCATATTCCCGGTGAAATAACCTGTAAAGTTTCCGTTTTTGAGCATAACCTTTTCAAAATGAAATTGCACAGCAAGTAATCGCAAGAGGATAATCTTTAAAAGTTCTTGGGTTTCGGTTGGCAAGGGACCAAACATATCTAACATCTTCTCTTCGAATTTTCTTAATTCTTCATCGGTTTTGATGCTATCTAACTCTTTGTATAAACTCATGCGCTCGCTCACATTGGTTACATAATCGGAGGGGATTTGCAAGCCAAGGTCGGTTTCTATTACACATTCACGACGAATAAGTGCTTCTGTGTCTGCCATTTGTACTCCGAGTTCGCTCTCTTTTAGTTCTATCATTGCTTCATTGAGGATTTTTTGGTACATCTCGAACCCGATTTCATTGATAAAGCCGCTCTGCTCTGCGCCGAGAATATCGCCGGCTCCGCGGATGTCCAAGTCACGCATGGCAATTTGAAAACCACTACCGATATCGGAAAAATCCTCAATCGCTTTGAGACGCTTGCGGGCGTTTTCGTTTAAAATCTCTTTAGAGGGAACCAACATGTAACAAAATGCCTTCTGATTGTTTCTTCCCACGCGCCCGCGCAGTTGGTGCAACACATTCAAAGCAAAGTTCTGCGCATCGTTGATAATCATAGTGTTTGCATTCGGAATATCCAACCCTGACTCTATAATGGTAGTGGCAACTAACACATCATATTTGTCGTTGATGAAATTTAACATAACGCGCTCTAATACTTCACCTTCCATTTGCCCGTGCCCGATGCCGATTCTTGCATCCGGAACTAAGCGTTGCACCATGTCGGCTATCTCTTTGATATTTTGAACTTTGTTGTGCACTACAAACACTTGTCCGCCACGTTTCATCTCATATCCAATAGCATCGCGTATCAATTCTTCGTTAAAGGTTTGAATTTCTGTTTGAATAGGGTGGCGGTTGGGCGGTGGAGTGGTTATTACGGATATGTCGCGCACACCCATTAGCGAAAATTGCAAAGTGCGCGGAATCGGCGTGGCACTCATCGCAAGGGTATCCACGGTGCTGCGTACTTCGCGCAACTTCTCCTTTGCCGCAACGCCAAATTTTTGCTCTTCATCTATAATCATCAAACCCAGATTCTTAAAAACAATATCCTTACTTAAAATTCGGTGAGTGCCGATAAGAATGTCAATCCTCCCTTTCTCTAACCTCTCTTTGATATCCTTAATTTGCGCCGCCGACTTAAAGCGATTGAGATATTCGACCGTGCAGGGCAGATTTTTCAATCTTTCTGAAAAAGTATTAAAATGCTGTAATGCTAACACGGTGGTAGGCACTAATACTGCCGCTTGTTTACTGTCGCACACTGCCTTAAAAGCCGCCCGAATAGCAATTTCTGTTTTTCCAAACCCCACATCGCCGCAAATCAGCCTGTCCATCGGTTTTTCAGATTCCATATCTTTTTTCACTTCGTTTGTGGTTTTCATCTGGTCAGGGGTATCTTCGTAGATAAAAGAGGCTTCCAATTCGGTTTGCAGATAATTATCAGGCGAGAAGCAAAATCCTTTGTTGGTTTTTCGCGAAGCATATAGTTTTACCAAATTGATAACCAACTCTTTTACTCTCGTTTTGGTGCGTTCTTTTGTTCTTTCCCACACGCCTGATCCTAACCGGTGAATAGTGGGCGGCGCACCATCCTTACCCACATATTTGGATATTTTGTGCAACGAATGGATGCTGATATAGAGCGTGTCATCATCTTTATACACCAACTTAATTACCTCTTGTTCACGCCCGTTCATCTCCATTTTGGCTAATCCCTGATATACGCCTATGCCGTGGTCCACATGCACAATATAATCACCTACTTGCAAATCGTACAGTTCTTTCAGCGTAAATGCCTCACTGCGTTTATACTTATCTCGAAGAATAAAACGATGATATTTATCGAAAAACTGATGGTCGGTATAAACACAAACTTTGTTTGGCTCATCTCTGTATCCTTCGTGGAGTACAAAATTCTGAGATTCAAAAAGTTGCTCGGAGGTATAGGTTGTGTTTTTTATGTAGTTGTATTTTTCTAACAAATCTCGCATAATTACACGCATTCGCTCATGCTGGTTAGGATTTTCCGAAAGAAACACCGTTTGAAATCCGCGCTCTAAATTATCCACCCATTCTTCTAACAATAATTCTGAATTTTTGTTAAAATGATGCTGAGGTTTTATGTTAAAATCGTGAAAAAAATCATGTTCTAAAAAGTTAGAATCTATTTCAATCACAAGAAAGTCGCTCATAAAATCTGTTAAGCGCAATGGGGCTCCAAATCCCATCTTTTCACAGGTTGTGTCTATCCTGCCCTGTATTTCGGGGATATTTTTAAGCCACAAGGTAGCATCATTGGGAAGAAAATCGTAGAAAGGAACGGTAGCTTCTGTTTCCGCACCGGATAGTGCAGGCATAATATGCAAGGTGTCTAACTCTTGCAGGGAGCGTTGTGTACCAGGGTCAAAACTCCGAATCGTCTCTACGGTTTCATCGTTTAACTCAATGCGGTACGGATTTTCTTCCGAAAAAGAGAACACATCGAAAATGCTGCCGCGCCACGCAAACTGTCCGGGTTCAAACACAAAATCCTCTTGTTGATATTGATATTCATATAGAAACTCTAAAAAAATATCAACAGGTAGCAGTTCATTTTTGGTAATCGAAAACGAATTTTCCTGCACATATTGCTTAGACACAATTTTTTCGCACAACGCGTCGGGGTAAGTAACGATGATCATTCCTTTGGTGTTGTGAATCAATATGTCAACTACTTCTGCCCTCATTTTCAAATAGGTAGTGTCTGTATCGTGCCAATTTACCACCTTATTGTAAGAAGCTGGGAAATAGAATACCTGCTTTTCTTTGAGCGATTTCTCTTTATCTTGCAGTAAAATTTCCAAATCGTTGAAGAAAAAGAGGGCTTCCTCTTTTCCGGGAAGTATGAACAAATGAGTATTTTCAGTGGATTTTAAGTTATAAGCGACCAACACTGCCAAAGAAGATCCTGCCAAGTTTTTAATTCCAATAGTTTTAGGGGAATTACAGATACTGTTTATATTTAAAGATTTAATGCACATCAATGTCTATCATTTTTAATTGCGCCGCGAAATTAAGTAAAAATACAGGAGCCAATTATTAAATTTTTGTTTTTTGACAAAATTTATTTATTTATTTATTTATTTTCGCCAACAAAATATATCGTTATTAAGAATAGAAATTTATGAAAAAATGTAATTTTATAATTTTTGTTGTTGTTATAATGAATTTTTCATTTAACAGTTTTTGTCAAAAGAATCTCACTTTTAATGTAAATGGGGTTAATTTTGAAATGATTTTTGTAGAAGGCGGGAGTTTGCTATTGGGGGGTAGCACCCAACAAGGAGATAAGTATTATAGTGAAATGCCTGCCCATAAAGTAAGTCTCTCCAATTTTTACATGGGTAAATATTTGATAACCCAAGAACTATGGAATGTGGTAATGGGAAGTTCTCTAAGGCAACAATGTCTTCTCGCATTAAAAAACTCACCGGGAGATATGTATGATGTAAGAGTAGCTCAATTTCGTCCTGAAGATTATGCTAAAATTATGCCACTCAATGGTGAAGGTGCAAATTTTCCTATCTATTTTATTAACTATATTGATTGTCAAAGATTTTGCGCTAGACTGAATAGGTTGTTGGCAGATCAACTACCGGCTGACTATGAATTTACTATTCCTACGGAGTATCAATGGGAGTATGCGGCTCGAGGTGGGGAAAAAAGTAAGGGTTATGAATACAGCGGCAGTAATTTTATTGATGAAGTGGCGTGGTATAGTATGAATAGCAGTGAAAAAACACATGAAGTAGGATTGAAAAATAGAAATGAACTTGGTATTTATGATATGAGCGGCAATGTGTGGGAGTGGTGTAAAGATTTGTATCATAGGGATTACAATATAGGTGAAATACCTACGGATCCAATACCCTTTAACTCAAAATATCATCGTGTATTGCGAGGTGGCAGTTATCTACCCAATGCTTGGGCGAGCCTCGTAACTACAAGAATTAATGGTGATCCTGATGCACGAACGCAAGACCGTGGTTTTCGTATTGTTTTAAGTAAGTCTCCAATAACATTAGCCAAAAACTCTTTAAATATTACAAAACCAAGGTCTTTGCCTAATACAAGCCTTACTATTAAGGTAAATGGTGTAAATTTTGATATGGTTTTCGTGGAAGGAGGAACTTATATAATAGATTGTACATCAGGCAAAAAAAACACTGATAGTATTGACAACTCTTTCCGTAATGTGTCTTTGAGTAATTTTTATTTGGGTAAATTTGAAGTTACGCAAGAACTATGGTTCGAAGTTATGGGAACCACTATCCAACAACAATACGATTTGGCACTTTCTGATGAGTCTCTTTATGGCGTAGGTAATGATTACCCTATGTACTACGTTAATTATGATGAGTGTATGGATTTTTGCATCGCATTAAATAAGTTATCAGCTAATTATTTACCGGAAGGATATAAGTTTTGTCTGCCAAATGAAGTGCAATGGGAATATGCTGCACGAGGAGGGACAAAAAGTAAGAAATATACTTATAGCGGTAGCAATACCCTTAGCAAAGTGGCATGGTATGGTAAAAATAGCGGAAATAAAGTATATGAAATAGGATTGAAAAATAAAAATGAGCTCGGCATTTACGATATGAGTGGTAATGTTTGGGAGTGGTGTATAGATTGGTTTGATTCTAATTGCAATAGTAATAGTTCTTTCAATGTTTCTCAAGGTGCATATTCTAATTCTCACAGTGTTTTACGCGGAGGCAGTTGGCGTAGCATAGATGAAGGTTGTCGCGTAACCTGTCGCTACATCAATCCATTTAATGAACGAAGATCTTGTATTGGGTTCAGAGTGGCTTTAGTGGGAGACAATTAACGATTTTTCATTTGTTATTAAACAAAAAAAAATAACATAATAATCAATAAAATACAAGCATATTAAAATTATTGTATTTTTGCCGACAAAATTGTCAAACAAAAATGTTAAATATTTAATATGGAAAACAACGAAGTAAATACCGAGCAAATCATTCTCGAAGCCGCAGAAGCAGAATTTCTCGAAAAGGGCTACGGCAATGCCAAAACCATTGCCATTGCACAAAAAGCAGGCGTAAGTCATTCAATGCTACATTACTATTTCCGCACAAAAGAACAACTGTTTCAAAAGATTTTTAAAGATAAAGTGCAAAAATTTACACAGGTTTTCAGTGTGGTATTTGAGCAAAACACTGATTTTAAGGAAACTTTGAGGCGTATTATAGAAACGCAGTTCAAATTTGTGGCACAAAATCCGCAACTTCCTATGTTTATTATTAGAGAAATTTTGTCAAACAAAGAAAACCGCGAATGGGCTATCAAAACGTTTTTTCCGCATATATTCCCCTTTTTATCTACTATTGAAAAAATGCTAAATACCGAAATCGCTAAAGGTACCATTCGCCCAATTGTAATTCAAAATTTACTGATGAATATTCTTGCTATTAATATTTCCACATTTGTTGCTTTGCCGATTTTGAAAGAAAATTTGCAATTAGAAAACGATGAGATGTTAGAAAATTTTCTTAGTGAAAGATGTGAAAGTAATGTACAATTTATATTAAATGCAATTAAAAATTAAAAATTAAGAATTAAGAATTAAGAGATACATTAAACCCTTATTTACAAAAGCCCCCTTAGTAGAAAAATTAAAAATCAAGAAAATATGAAACATCGTAATTTTATCATTATCACGCTTTTAACTCTCAATTCTCAATTCTCAATTCTCAATTCATTTGCGCAGTTGAGCATTGAAACGTGTTACGAAAAAGCAAAGGCAAATTATCCGCTCATCAAACAATACGACTTGATTGAACAATCTAAAACGTTTAATATTGCAGTAGCCAATAAAAATTGGGTGCCACAGTTGTCCCTCACAGGCAAGGCATCGTGGCAAAGCGATGTTACCACATTTCCTGAAAGATTTCTTGAAATGATTGACAACATGGGTATTACAGGTATAGCGTTTCCAACGAAAGACCAGTACAATATTGCACTCAATCTCTCGCAGGTGCTTTGGGACGGCGGAATTATGGCTACTCAAAAGAAAATTGCAACAGTAAACGCCGATGTGAGCAGAGAGCAAACTGAAGTAAATTTGTATGCCTTGTATTCTCAAGTAAACCAATTGTATTTTAGTATCTTGACTATCAACGAGCAATTGAAACAAAACCAACTGTTTGTTGAAGAATTGGAACGGAACTACAACATTATTGAAAGTTATGTTGAAAATGGCATTGCGCTACGTTCCGATTTGGATAATATAAAGGTTAGCATTTTAGATGCCAAACAACGCGCAACGGAAATGAAATCTTACCAAAAATCCGGAATGGCAGTTTTGAGCGCATTTATTGGCGAAACTATCACTAATCCCACAGATTTAGTGCGTCCACAATTAACAGAAACACAGACCAAAATTACAAATAGACCCGAATTAAAACTTTTTTCTGCGCAAAATAAACAGTTTGAAATTCAATCGCAAATGCTTTATACCAAAGGGATGCCGCGTATTTCATTATTTGTCACAGGTGCGCTGGGCAATCCGGGATTGAATATGTTTAAATCGGGATTTACACCTTATTTTATTGGCGGACTTAATTTTTCATGGAATTTTGGCGGATTATATACCATGCAGGACGACAAAAGAAATCTAAGTAATTTGCAAAAAAATATAGAGATACAAAAAGAGGTTTTTCTATTCAATACCAATCAAAAACTCACACAGCAAAATGCTGATATTGAAAAATATAAAGAACTATTAAAACAAGATGATGAAATTATAGGATTACGTACAAGAATAAAAATCACTTCAGCAGCAAAAGTCGAAAATGGCACGATAACGGTTAGCGATTATCTCAGAGATGTAACCAACGAAAATATTGCACGACAAATTAAAACATTGCATGAACTTAATTTGCTGCAAACGGTTGAGCAATTGAGAATTGAGAATGGAGAATTGAAAATTAAGAATTAAGATATGGAAACGAGTACAATTACGCCGAAGGCGTTGAATATGAATAACCCCGTGCAAGGCGAAGCCGCAGCTCGGGGCAGGAAAAACCGCCGTCAACATCTGAACTCCGTAGGAGTTCAACATCTGTCTATTTCATGTTGTGCTCCTACGGAGCACCGGTTTAGCACATTGCATCATTCACCCCGAGCTGCGGTTTCGCCTTGCACGGGGTTATTCACATTTCATGCCTTCGGCGTGGTGCCAAAAATTTAACAAAGTATAATTATCAATTCATTCATAATAAAAATAAAAAGATATGAAACGCACATCATTTTTAAAAAAAACAAAAACTTTCGATTCTCCTCTCTTAATTCTTAATTCTCAATTCTTAATTCTCCTTGCAGTCATTTCATTATTAAGCTGCGATAGCAGTAAGAGGCAGGCAGATGCTTCCGGCGTTTTTGAGACCAAGGAGATTATCATTTCCGCAAAAGGGAGCGGCGAAATTATGTACTTTAATGTAGAAGAGGGGCAAATGGTGGAAACCTTTGAGGCACTTGGCTACATTGACACCACCCAATTATATCTCAAAAAGTTGCAATTAGAAATTAACACCAAAGCCATTAAAAACCAGTTTGTAGATATTTCCAAACAAACCGCAGCCCTTGAGCAGCAAATTGCAACAGCCAAAACGGAAAAATCAAGAATAGAAAACCTTTTGAAATCGGAAGCAGCAACTCCCAAACAATTAGATGATATTAACGCTCAAATTGCCACATTGGAAAAACAGTTGGAAGCCACAAAAACATCTATGCAACAGTCTAATAGTGGTGTTGAGGATACCAAAAGCGGCGTTGCCGTACAAATTGCCCAAATTAACGACCAAATTAAAAATTCCATTATCCGAAGTCCTATAACCGGCACTATTCTAACGAAATATGCAGAACAGGGCGAGTTGGCAGTGCAAGGCAGACCCCTTTTCAAAGTTGCCGACATGAACAATATGTTTCTGCGGGCGTATATTACCGCAAGCCAACTTACAGAACTCAAAATCGGGCAGCAGGTAAAAGTATTTTCCGATATGGGAAAGTCCGATCGAAGAGAATACCAAGGCACAGTAACGTGGATTTCTGACAAAGCAGAATTTACACCCAAAACCATCCAAACCCGAGATGAACGTGCTAACCTTGTTTACATGGTAAAAATTGCCGTGAAAAATGACGGATATATTAAGAAGGGAATGTACGGGGAATTGAAAATTGATAATTGATAATTGATAATTGATAATTGATAATGGGTGTTAGTTAGTTTGTAATAAAAGATTTAGATATGAAAGATAATGTAATAAAATTGTTAATAAGTATCGTCAAAACAACAAAAGAAAATCATGGGTACAAAAAATAATTATCAATTGTCAATTATCAATTGTCAATTAATCAGTTTGAAATACGGTTCTGTCGAAGCCCTGAAAGACATATCCTTTGACGTAGGACGCGGCGAACTTTTTGGATTGATTGGTCCTGATGGTGCGGGGAAGACGAGTTTGTTTCGCATTCTCACTACGCTTTTGCTTGCAGATAGCGGCACGGCAAGCGTTGACGGGCTTGATGTAGTACGCGATTACAAACAAATTCGCAACCGCGTAGGCTATATGCCCGGGCGGTTTTCGCTCTATCAAGATTTAACGGTGGAGGAAAATTTGACCTTTTTTGCCACGGTTTTTGGAACAACGATTGAAGAAAATTATCACTTGATAAAAGATATTTACCAACAAATTGAGCCCTTTAAAAATCGCCGTGCCGGAAAACTTTCGGGCGGAATGAAACAAAAACTTGCTTTAAGTTGCGCACTTATTCACAAACCGTCCGTGCTGTTTCTTGATGAGCCGACCACCGGCGTTGACCCTGTTTCCCGAAAAGAATTTTGGGAAATGTTGAAAAGACTGAAACAACAGGGAATTACAATTCTTGTATCCACGCCTTATATGGACGAAGCCAACCTGTGCGACCGAATCGCATTTATTCAAAATGGTAAAATCTTGTCTATTAATACGCCAGAAAAAATAGTCGCCGATTTTCCATATAAAATTTATGCCGTTGAAGCAGAAAATAATTACGAGATATTGAAACAATTAAGAGAAAATCCAAATGTACGCTCTGTTTTCAGTTTTGGAGACTCGCTTCACGTTATTTTTAATGGAGAAAATAATTGTCAATTATCAATTGTCAATTGTCAATTCAAGGAGATTATGCCAACGATTGAGGATTGTTTTATGGCATTATTAAACGAATAGAATTTATGAAAAAAATAATTTTTAGTGGTTTTTGTATAGAAAGTGAAATAAATATCAACTATGTCAGAAAATTTTACTATTTTTGCGCTTTTAAATAAAAAAAATGATAGCACTTGAACAATTTAGAAATATACCACTCGAAAGTTCTGTTTTGCAGGATTTAGTGAGCAATTACAAGTTTCCGCGAAACAAGGTATCGGCACTTGAAAAGCGTGGTCAAATAATACGTTTGAAGAAGGGTTTGTATGTTGTTTCCGATAAAATAAGTCGCAAAACCTTATCAAGTGAATTAATTGCCAATCATTTGTATGGACCTTC
>Ga0123353_10018722_pt1 | contig 10253 bp, 4 predicted proteins | sample TergutLab28metaG_3_FD_92763 | JGI IMG/M metagenome (GOLD analysis project Ga0123353, IMG submission 92763) | Labiotermes labralis P3 segment gut microbial communities from Petit-Saut dam, French Guiana - Lab288 P3 | ecosystem: Host-associated > Arthropoda: Insects > Digestive system > Gut ...
TGCCTTGTGCAGCGGTATAGTGTTGAATGCAACTGCAGGAGAGCGGGTAGAGATTTGAGCCGTTACCTTGTGCAGCGGTATAGTGTTGAATGCAACTGCAGGAGAGCGGGTAGAGATTTGAGCCGCTGCCTTGTGCAGCGATACGGTATAATAACCCCACCCCATGATGTCTGTTATTTAATTAAAGCTCGATCGCTGTTTAAATTAATGCTTTCTAGGATCGACTTACCGTCCTACAAGGAAAAAGTTATTAACTTTGTACAGGCTCAAAGGTGATTTAACTAATGATACTGTGGGTAACAACATTATTCATTTATGAATACTGTAAAACGAGTGTCAGATAAGTATTTCGTCTGCGGAGGATTTGCGTTTTAGTGTAGACTACAGTCTCTAGCGGGCTTTTACTTTAGTCAGACGCCCCCAAAGAGTTAGGTACCAGTTGTCGACAGAGTGAGCAGATGTAATAAATCTTTGCATGAAAAGTGTTCTGTGAAAGGGTTTATAGTTAATTCGCACGGATGGAACGTTTAAGATGTTAGCATTCAGTTTCTTTGCGGGGGTTACGTAAAGATATCGCACTGGAAGCGATACAGGGCAGTGCAACAGTTTATCTGCCGCGTGTGTTTGGATGTGAATTTACACTTTCTTGTTAGAGAATTTCATTGGACAGCATAGACCCTCTGCTGCAATGATATGTGTTATGTTTCGCTCAGATTGCTTCAAGAATGACGTCTTATGTGAAGCTAAAATCTCCGGATTCAGTATGTGTTCTAACACGCGCGAATGCTTGGATTTTGGCAAATATTATATGCGAGCGGCATTAATGGATCCCTTGAAGGGTTGGAAAGGTCTTGTCATAAGCGCGGTGGTCTGCTCTAAACAACGGATGTTCAGTGGGTACCAACACGTTACGCAGCGTCACAAGGCATCGTAGGACAGACGATTGTTGTCCGTGTAATCCCCTTCGTTTGTCGCTTAGCACTCTTGTTAATTGTGCCGTTACATCTTTGCTAGAGGTCCGTTGGTTATTAGTCGCTTCTTGTTTTGTCCAGTCTGCGGATATACGAAAACAAGTCTCAGACCACTGTACTCTGACCCGCTGTTGTGCTGCCCGGCCGCTGATGACGTGCAGATATTGAAATAACTATTTGTAATTCCGTAACTGATAAGTTTCTCGTTACCGTGTGGTTGGCAAAATTGTGCTGCTGATCACCTTGAAAGTTAACATCGAATCTACATGAAGGTTAGCACAGTGCTCCAAGCGTCTGACCACGCAATCAGTTAAATGATGTTACCAAAGATCGTCACTGGACAGATGAGCCCGGGCTAGTTCCACTCACCTTCCGTCCGAACAGTTTACTTCCCAACTTTAGACTTGATATTATACTCCCATGTACTTGGTTTTCCACGGGCCGTTTTCACACACGCTTTCCCACCGTATTTCTGTATGAATTTCTTGTTTCAACGTCAGCTGCAGTCCAGCGTATCAAAATCCAGTGCTTACGTGTCGTATATGAAACATACGTATTTAGCGGAATCCCTTTTTTCATTAATTCGAAATATTTTTCTCGTCACTTTTTTCTTTCACAGATGTACTTTTTCTCATAGAGAGTAGAGGTACAGCTCCACTCAGTCTTAACCCCGGCATTGGATGAGGGTGAGCTGTAAACTTCATTTTCCCGCCGATTTACCCTCTGGGGAAAAAACGTCCTTACGCATCAAATAGGAGGATGTGTGGGGCCCGGGCCGGTCAGCACGTTGTGGAAGAGATGTACATCTCGTACCCCTAGCGGGAATTGAAACACGATTGCTCAGACGTCCAGCACCTAGTCACTATTCCGACTAGGCTACCCCCTCTTCATCTGCTGTACCTACCCTATAGGACCTGCCTGTTCTCCTTGCCCTGTACAAGCCCGTTCAGACTGGATAAACGGCATCTGAATTCAGGCTTCAGTCAGTGAAGTCAGAATATTTTTATTGTTATTTTTTTTTCACAGAAATCTAAATTCTGTTATGCCATCGCTTTTTGCAATTTTGCGGATTGCGCCTAAAAACTTACGCTTACTTTGTCATTAGCAGATGTAAGTTTCGTTTGTGAGACCGTGCGTGTCCGAGAGGAAGGCCACCGCGTGTGACCCCAAGACGATCAGCGTGGGATTTACGAGAGACAATGTGGCACTGATAAAGTTTCTTCTCCGAGTATTCCACTCTTCACCTGTTAATACGGTTCAATCAATATGATATAGTGAAACATACCATTGACTTTATATGATCTTAACAATTAACAGCGTTGCTCCATAAATCGCCTTTCTCTCTTTTCTCTATCACATTTTCTGATCTACTCATTTTACAAAGAGTTATTGGGGAATGTAATTATAGGAAATCTGATAGAATTTTAAATTCATTTTCAACCCGATCAGACAGTTGCCTAGTAACGAAAAACTCATGGGATTTTTGTTTCGGTTTCTGACCTCGTCACGGCCAATAAGACCCTACTTTCTGCATTAAGTACGCAGGAATAATTTGGGAACTTACTGTCGTAGTTTGTGTGGGGCCAATTTCTGACACCTTGTCGCACTGAGCACACGCCAGATTAATGTCACATGAAATTGATTCTTAATGCTTCTGATGTAAGGGGCTGCTTCTTGTTTTGTACCATGACGTGATTTCAAATAATAGCACGCTAGGAGTCATATTAGGCCCATTTATCAAACTCAGATGCTGACATTTAAGTAACATGTATTCCTTAGTTACTCAATTCGATTCCAGACAGCTGCAGCATGTATGTGGTAATTATATGTTCATGCCTGTCCATCATAATGAAGGACACCGTCACAATACAAAGACAGGCAATAACTCCTGTAAAACTGTAAAGACATTTAAATATTTGGAAATGGCTAACTACTCAAAATTCCATCCACGGACGAGTTTAGAGCAGGGTAAATTCTGGGAATGTCTTACCATCCGGTCCATAATTTTCGTCCTTCCCTAAATATGTAGAAATATAAAACTGCCTACTGTTTTGTGTGGGTGTGAAACTTGGTCTATCACATTATGGGAAGAGCAGAGGCTGAGAATACTGGAATACAGGGTACTGTGAACGTACTGGGGCTTAAGAGGCAGGACGTAGCAAGTGGCTAGGGGAAAACTCACAGTAGGGATCTGCATGGATTTTATTATTCGCCAGATATTATTTAGGTGATAAAATCTAGGAGAATGGAGTGGGAAGAACATGTCTCACGCGTGTGAGAGAAGAGAAATGTGTGGAACATTTTTGGTTGGGGTTTCTTTAAGGAAAGAGACCGCTTAGAAAACCTAGACGTACGTGGAAAGATAGTATTTAAATAGGTTTTAGAGAAATGTGATGGGATCGCGCAGGCTAGATTTGTCTGTCCCACAATACGGCTAAGTGGCGGGCTCGTTTGGACACAGTTTCATAAAATGCCGGTAATTTCTTACCAGCGCCTCCACTCAGCGGCGTTACTTAGCATGGTACAGATTCTTGCTTGAATACCAGGTACCAGAGGTTTTCTGTTGTTACATAAACGAGTAGTTCAACACCAGCAATACAAAAGTCAGTTATAGGTCCCTGTTCTGAACCAGTTCACCATTTCACAGTGGATTTACAGTATGTTACAACTTCTACAGTTGTAATTTTATTTTATCAGTACATACCGGACAGCATCAACATACAGACGGACTTCATTATAACAACAAAATGATTTTAGACCATTTTATTATGAATAGGACAATTTTAATATTTTAAAGATTTTAAACATTAAGATTTCAACAGAAAGAAACCTATGTGAAATAGTTTTAAATTTTGTATTGTATTACAAACTACTGCATTGGACATACTTACATAACTTGGCAAGGTACTGACTACGAACTTCCTGAGGATGACTCAGTAGTGTCGAAACATGTAGGAAGACTGTAATAATCTGTCAATTAATTGTGCACTTTTTGGCCATTGTACAAAATAACTTTTACAATATTATCCTCGTGTACTTCTACATTCAGGGTGTCATATTTACCGAGTAATTTCGATTTTATTGTTGTATTACCTCTACACTTGTTACTTTCCCTCTAACACGAACCTTCATGACCCAACCACTGCAACAACAAGCAGCCTACTGTTGTACGTAGACCGTAGATCCAAAAATTCTGAAGTTTCTCCACCCGTATCACTTTCTTCTCTTCCGTACTACTATGTCCCCGCTTTTCCCGGGACTGTGATCTGAAATGCCTTCAACTTGTGAGCTTTTTTGAGGGTTAGATATAACTTCCACAATAAATCAAGTGCAGTTGTAGCCTATAATGTAGAGAATGACGTTTTTACAGAAAATAATTTTTATGTGATGTCTTGCACTATAGCGGACTGGCAACAAACTTGTTAATTAACCTACTGCTTACGTCCTCTACCACGGCTTATTTATCCATAATCTTTTTCAATATCGATGCTTTGTAAGTGCAGCAGTTTCATCGCTATCGTACAGTTCATGGTTCCCATACTGCGATGCTGAGTTTCGTTGTTAGGATTACGGAGAGTGGTTGCTATCTGAGGACTATGGAAAGAAATACGAACATCAAGATACGGAGAGATGAGCTGTGCTTCAGGCTGGGGCGACAACTGAACAGACACCAAAGTGTGGCGTGCATCCGCTTGTAATTGCTTTTCCGTTTTGTTGAAGCTTTGAGAGGTTCCTAACGCTATCTTGCAAACGTTAAGTTCCAAAATTACATTTCTTTCTGTAATTGACGCTCCAAGTGTTTGAAAGGGTTGTTGAGACGCTTGACACAATCGGGAGAGGAGAAGGGCTGGGCAGAGGGGGTGCATTGTATGTAACAAATAACAAGTAACAGTTGAGTGATTTTGTCTTTCATTTACATAGCCATGTGGGCTAAGAAACTGTTTGACTCCTGCTTTCTTGATGCAGCCTTTCAGCATTTAATATTACAGTTTACGTCACGTCCCTCACCGGTCTTCGTACAAAATTCTGTGTGTCATTGCTGGAGTGACAGTCGTAAATGCGGCTTTAAATATTCAGCACCGACTTGTCCTTTCTCTTCATCCCCTTTTTGTTCGTCTTCTCTGTATTCAGTTCTCTATTCTCTTTCTTTATTTTGCTCTTCCCTTCCCTCTATTTATTTCCCACATCTTCGTGTATACGGATTTGACCTGTTGGTTTCGTTCTCTTAAATTCTAACGTGTTTACTTCGCGGAATACGCCGCAACATGACGGAGAAGTTATTTTTAAATATTCTATTTATCCCTCTTTTATTTCTGGACTGTTTCACCCTGCACCCCCGCCCCCCCCCCCCCTACCTCCTGTGCCCCATGAGGAAGTGTGCCGCTGGCCTGGCTGAAGATCAACAGCTATTAATGCTAAAGCGAATGTTGTGGCAGCACCTTACAGCAGGTGACCACCCCTGCCTTTTACGTACTTCCTCAATTTTCCATTATACTTATTCTACGTATTAAACGTTTTAAATTTAGCACAGCTTAGTTCAATGAACCAAGAAACCACCGGACGGAAGCTACGCACTATTTTTCCTTACCTTTCGCCTCAGCTGCTTGATGGATATTCTGCAATTCTCGATGCGCATACGCTAACCGGCACCTACTTCATTATGGTTAATCAGTGCTGACATCTGTGTGCTGTTGCTATTTGAGTATCTATGTCGGCCACAGCGATGATAACAATGGCGTTTGTTTACACTGGCCTCTTGCAATATTGTGCTAATGACATCGATCGTGTTGCCTTTTGTCCGACTGAACAAACTATCGGAACCAGTAAACAAACCCGTAACGCTAAAGTTAATGATATGCATTCAAAAACAAACTGTAAGTATTCTGATTCTTCCCTGTTAGAAAATGACGCCTTTATAACTTATAACTTTAATTTATGACCCTCAGAGTGTACATATTGAGGTAATGGAAAAGGAATGGCCTTTGCAGTTTTGATATCGAATTTCGCGATTCTCCTTCGTATATGGGATATCTCCGTTTAAGTTCTTAGCCGTAAATTGGTCACGCTGAGCTTACTGCGCTGCTCCGCAGTGCAATCAGGAATTTCAGGGCAAGATTCTACTTAAAATAGACGTCTGAAATTGTTCCTAGCCAGTTGTATCCTACCATCTTATCCGACGTTACACAAGATAAGCACTTAACGTAAGACGTAGTGTCATGCAGTTGGAGAAGGAATGTCTCTTGAAGTTAACCCACTGTTCCGTCTCGGGATTTTAAAAATCTGTTCCTTCTCAAGATTCGAACCGAGCTTCTCCCGAGTACGCATCAAAACATATACTGTAGATCTGACCAGATCGACGGCGATGATACTGTGCTGAACGTCTTGTAACAGGACTGGCAGCTTTGGGATGCGTGGTCATGGTGCACGTCGGATTCCGCTCTCGAAAGCCGTGCCCATTCGCCCTTAGATATCCGAAGTTTTGAGGCTGATATAAATTGCAACACTCTGCCTTATCTTCCCAATTTATAGCAGTGGAGACCGCTTTGGTTACCTGAATGTGAACAGTCTCACTTCAGCTGCTGCCAGGGTCCTTTCCAGGTCTGCTTGTTCCGTTTTCTCAGATCTGGTATACGTAATATTGTGCGGACATACTTGAATACTGCTTTGTGTATCTGACAAAAGAGGGGTATTATTATGTCCTGCACTCTGTCACCCCCGGTCTGTGTGTCCCCAAGTAATAATTTGTGTAACAAATTTGCGAGTGTTTTCAGAATCTCTATCCCTATGAAAATCTCCTCACGAACCACAAGCAGCCTTCCATATTCATGAATTTGCGATTTGCGCGCAGGCTCTCAGATTTGTATTTTACGGGCTTTTCTTTGAGAAGTTCCTCGTGAGGTGCATATTTGCTATATTTTCTTACATTTGAGGCGCCAAACCCATGCTCGACGCATATCAGGCCCCCCAATCCGCAGCTCATGAATGCGTCGGAAACAGCGCAAAGTTCAGAATTTAACTTTACCCGGTGATTAAAGCCTGAAAAAAATAGAGTAATGTTAGCGTTGTAAGTTTAAGTGTCTAAACTGTGAAGATAATGAATAATAGCCCATCGTTTATTGCAGAAAAGCAGGCCTTTATCAATTCGCGAAATGTCACAAATGTACCTTATTCATGGCGTCTTTAAGTGGGCCATTCCCGTTGTGCCAGATACAATTTTAAATGAATATGAATAAGTCAAACACAACTACAGCATGTATGATTTGTTTTTACAAGGTGTTTTTTAAGTGACTACATGTTTCGGCTCTCTTCACTAGGCCATCATCAGTTAGTAAGTCTGTATGAAGGAAATTATGCAATGTGTAATATGACATTATTCAACGAGAATAATAGAAAAATTCACATATTGTCTCATATTATACATTGTATAGTTTCCTCGATAAAGACTTACGACCTGATGATGGTCTAGTGAAGAGAGCCGAAACACGTAGTCACTTAAAATCTACACCTTATAAAAATAAATCATACATGCTGTTGTTGTGTCTGACTTATTCATATTCATTTAAAATTATTCTTGGGCAATAGGACATATGCCTGCTGTTTGCCTTGCGCATAGGAGTAACAGATGTCAACTGTATATGTTTGAACTTTAACTAGCAAGTTTGCCATTTGAGTATACATTCTTATGTTTTCATTCTGCGTCTGTATGAAGTTCTGGAAAGCAGCTTATACGATAGAATTTTAAAAAGGGGTAACAGATTTCTTTTTTTTTTTTTAGTTTTACTGCCTTACCCATTGCAACTATTGCTGTAAAGTAATCGTTTCTCCCTCAGAAGATTACAAGCCTCATAACTGTCGCAGTTGGTTTACTTAGCGGCAGGCACTTCACGGTCCCTGCTTTGTCTAGTAACCTAATCCTTCAGTCTTGCATTTTCCACTGCAACTGAGCTGGTACTTGCCATTGTGTTCTTGATACACCTAATCACCTAATCCATACTGTAGCCTACATTAATTCTCGACATTATAACAGCCTATATGCATTTTCTGCACAGTCCAAGCAAAGAGGCGAAATGTGTAAATACGCATCCTGTGATTGCGAAATTTTTGTATCGATTTCAAAATTTTATATTTGGCTTCTATTCTAAATTGAATGCCGAAACTTTTGAAGGTAAATAGGCAATCCGCCGTGCCTACGACTGACAGTGATGTCAATACCTTCGGCTGTTCAACCTCATGTTTACCTGATTTTCTTCTGTTTCTTTCCACCAGAGCAAGAAAAGAGACAGTTCCCTGTAAGTCAGAGTGGTCTGAGTTTCTCCTGCTTTAGTCCCTGAAGTGTCTTCATTATTGCCGAGCGGGAGGATTTGGATTATTCCAGAACTTCATTTTAGTCCTAGAGCAGCTTAAAGCCTTGCCACAAACAAGTCCATGTTGACACAGTCTAGGTATAGACGTAATTGACAGGCTACAAATCGTCAAATAAATGAATTAACTCCACTCTACTTGGGGATATTGTGCTTATACAGTTCGGAAACTTAAAGAAATCCCGCAGCCACTCTTCGAAAATAAGTATAAAATAACAACACTAAATACACAGCTGTATTTAGAGTCTAGAAAATATATGTTTTGCGAGAAAGTAACAATACAGCCAGCAACATAAACGTATCTGAGGAATGCAACTACGTTAGTTGGCCCTATTGTAACCTGTTACGGAGTGAACTGTTACATTTACATTTGCTTTGTGTTTAGTTTTATCTAGTTGCTTTTATTTGTCTTGCTAAAATCGCATCTACAAGCTAGACCAGGGATTCACAGACTATGTGTCGCTGCACATTGATATGTTGCAAGCAGGTGCTAGGTGTTCCGCGAGAAATCTGACAACCCGCGACATGTTCAGTAGCTAAGTACTAACATTATCTTGGCAATGTCGACGGCTGAACGGCATAACGTCGCAGTTCTGCTGACGGGAGAGGGAGACGCGCTAAGCACTTGCACGCATGCGTAAGGTGCAGTCCAAGCATCGCATAGCTCCAATTGCGACGTGATATAGACGTAAAATGCCATTGAAATATTGGTGTTCCCATGAAATTTTGTCGCGTATGTGGACATTACGGTAGGATAAGGACTTGTTTTACTTGTAATTTGTTTTACTTGTAATTTGTGTATGAAACAAAGATTACTTATCTTTCTAGTTTTCGAGGTTTTTAGAATATAATTTAGATAAACGTCGAATCGCCATGATTTTCGGTAGTGTGTCTTCCTTATTATTTGGTCGGCATTCTTGTTTCTCTCAGTTCTCAATTTATTACGTTCGTCATTCCATGTTTTTGAAGACTGACTTGCAAAGTACGATGTTGAGACGTGGAGACCGAGTTGCACGGAAGTCTTCCAATCAGTAGAGCTGCCTCAGTATCACAGTGATATCTGTGTTTCAAGCAAGTGATTCTGAAACTAGCAGCTCGCTGGTGTCTGGAAACGAAGGGAAATCTTAAAAGCGATACGAACGCTATAAAATGCACAGAAGGACAGTAAATGTGTATGCTTTGCACGTAAGCAACATCTGTGCACTCATGTTGCTGCTTTTGTGATCCGAGCTGCACCACAAAGCTTTGTTACTGCAGTCTGAAATATGACGTTGATAGCCGCCGATACGAATGTAGGGGAATAGTTGGAGCATTGACTGTGTGTGTGTGTGTGTGTGTGTGTGTGTCATGCGCTTTGCTTTCTCTAAGGGAAGTTCGGTAAAATGATACACAGTCAGACAAATTTGGTGACCTGTTTGGACAAAGTGGGGTTCACCGTTACAGTGAAAGGATTGCAAAGGACTTCAGGAAGGTGTGTCGTTTCATAAGAACTGACGTCGTCATCTGAGAAGAAAGTTCTGTTATAGCTAGTCCAAATTTTTAATTGTAATGTGTTTGTTTATTTATTTATTTATTTATTACGCATCTGCTTTTCGGTTGTGATCGTTTGATTTGTACCACTGCGTACTGAATCTGTTTCTATATACCTATCCGTGTGTATGTGTGTGTTTATGTGTGTATGTATGTATGTATATATATATATATATATATATATATATATATATATATATACACGCACACACACACACCAAATTTCTACATGCCTACTACCTATCAAACTCCATACCGAACAACCTACCTACCTACCTACCTACATACATGCATGCATACATACATACATACACACATACATACATACATACATACATACATACATACATACGTACATACATACATTCATACATATATGCATACCTTTCCA
>Ga0123353_10018723_pt1 | contig 10253 bp, 11 predicted proteins | sample TergutLab28metaG_3_FD_92763 | JGI IMG/M metagenome (GOLD analysis project Ga0123353, IMG submission 92763) | Labiotermes labralis P3 segment gut microbial communities from Petit-Saut dam, French Guiana - Lab288 P3 | ecosystem: Host-associated > Arthropoda: Insects > Digestive system > Gut ...
GGGAGCCTTGGGCGGGGTGCCGGGGCGCGAAGCGGGGCGGCATAGGAGGCGGATGAGTTTTCATTGACTATTTGACGTTACCAATGTCCCTCTACAGCGGGAGCAAGCCCCCGCCCTACCGATTTTGCTATGCTTGCGGTTTTCATTGAAGATTTGACGCTACCTAATGTCTCAGCGGCCATCATCCGCCCTCAACTGATTCCGCATTACTCCTGCACTTCTGGTTTCGTGCCGTTTGGTTGCACTCGTGTCGTGTATGACTGTTCACGGGGGAACTCCCATGTCCCCGTCATTGCGAGCGCACGAAGCAATCCAGGCCCCATTACGCCATGTTTTTCCGCTTGTGGCCGCCCGTTGGCTTCGGATACAGGGCGAAAACCGTTTCGGGACCGAAGCCCGACGCCCTGTACCCGTAGCCGGGGATCCTGTCAATGACCGAGTATCCGGCCCTTCGTGTTGGTATCCATTTCGAAGATCGAATCGCAAGTCTTTTTGACGGTTTCGTTGTACTCGTTGATGAAGTCCCTGAGTTCCGCCTTGATACCGGGGGCATACTTGTTGTACAGTTCGACAAGAGCTGTCACCGCTTCACCCTTATTCCTCTGATTCAGGGACTCGACGGTCCTGTCCATCTTATTCATCTGCGTAAGCCACGCATCCAGGCTTTTCAGGACATTGTTCCGTACTGCTTCTACTTCATTTCTGTCTATCATGAGAATATCTGACATTTTTTTCACCTCCTTTACTGTGTGCTGAAATGACTCCTGTTTTTTCAGTCCGCGTGCCGTCCGGTTAGGTTGGCGTCGTAAGGCCTGCGCTTTGGAACAGACTCTCTATCCATCCCCATACAGATCCGATCCATTCGTCCATGGAATCGGTCACAACTGTAATGATGACCCCGATGATAACTATTCCAGCTACGATAGCCGCGATTTGCCCTATGCCGAAATCGCCCCGTTCGTCTCTCACGAAGCGTTTGACGATACGCCTGCCCCATGTGAGTGGCTGCTCTTTTTCTGTTAACACTAGGTATTGCCTCCTTTCGATGTAGTCTTTATTGGAAAAGTCTAAGCGCTGACAAGACGCTGAACAGGAAATATGCCATAACGTAGACTGCCAATACAACAATAAGTACAAACTGCAACTTCGTATTCTGGGACTGCCGCTTTGCCAATTCTTTTTCAAGGGTCTGCATACGGAAAGCATCGATCTCGTTCTTGAAATAAAGCATTTGCGAGGTGTTGTCATAGCCCCTGAGGCGGGTTTCCATTATGTCGCAGAATTTCGCGACGTAGTGAATCTGCACCCTTTTTTTGAACTCCCTCAACGCGTACTCCTCGCCGTAGTCGATGTTGTCCAGGATGAAGCCCAGCTCTTTTGCCAGGTCCTCGCTCGCGTTGGGCAGATAGTCTTTTATTATGTCGGCCAGGTAGATGTTCACCGACCGCGCGTATTGGTAGTAGACCAGGCTATAAAACGCCGGAAAGTCCCGAGCGATGCTCTCTTCTTTTTGTCTGAGCTTTTTGTTCAGTTCGTCCCTGGGGAGCATGAACATCAGAACGGTAAAGAATATGCACATATAACCGAATAGCGGGTTGGCTAAAAAGGCGACCAGTGTCAGCGCGGCGCCAAACATAGCATAGGCGAATTGCTTCAGGCGGATTTCTTCCGGGAGCACGTCCGCCATATCCAGGCGGCTGAGTATCCTGCCGATTTCGGCGCGCGTCACATCGGTCAGCATGAATTCCCCGTATTTCGCGATGAACTCCCTTCTTGCCCGGAGCCTTTTCTTTTTTCGCTGCTCTTTTTCGCGTTCCTTCGCATACTGCCTTATCCTCTGCTTCTGTTTCTTGCTGGCAGGCTTCAGAAGCGGGAAAACCAGCAGATTGATCAGATACAGCACCGAGAAAATGGCAAATACCTGCGCCAACAGAATCATTTATCCGCACCGCCTATCCCAAGATTGCCCTGAAGCGACTGGCATTTGGCGAAACTAAGGCAGATCACGCTCACGAGGACGGTATTGACGACCCTGCCCGCCGTTGTATCCATCATGGCCGCCTTGAACTCCGGTATCGAGAGGGCATATAGGAAAAACAGGACGACGATCAGCGTCTTTATGAGGAAATCCCGGTTCATCTTGCTAAAGACCCTGTCTTTCCTGATATTGACCTCGCGCAAAATGGCGTTTTCGTCAACGATGTCCATAAAGACATCCGCCATGCCCTTGCGCTCGTTGTATTCGAAAATAGTTGCTTTTCTGGCGAAATTGTCGAATTTCGGGCCCAGTTGCCGGTTCAGTATCTCCATTGCCTGCTTGAACGAGTACCCGTTGTTCTCGCAATTGTTTATGAACTGGGCGAAATATGGGCGGATGCTCTTGTGGATATAACTATCGTTTTGCATCACTTTCTTTATAGCGGCGAACACGCCTTCATGCGCCAGCGGACAGATAATGTCTTCCGCATCCATGATCTGTTCCATTTTTTCAGCTTTAAGCCGCTGGGACGACATGACGAACATTGTGGCCAGCCCGATAAAGATCGAGACAGCAACCACAAGGCTCAGCGTCACGTTTTGTATCAGCGCAAGCATGATCACAACCAAGAGGACAAACCCGATGCACAGCGTCGAGGTGAAGCTTTCCAGCGTCAGGGGCAGTTGAAGGTCGATGATCCTGCTTTCTACAAATGTGTTATACTTCGAAATCAGGTTTTCCTTGCCGATGGCAATAGCTTCTTTTTTTCTGCGCTCTATATACTTCCTTGTGTTGTACTTGTTGACGCCGTCCAGGAGACTCTCCAGCGTATCCAGGAAAAACACGCGGAGCCCTTCGAAGAACCGTACATTGAAAAAGGTATTTATGAAAACAAACACCATTGTCCCTATCCCTACGGCAAGGGCAGCTTCTGTACTCATATCAGAAATATACCTCCTTCTCCGTGTCGCAGGGCGGGTTTGCCAGGAATTCGAACCTGCTCCTCCTGATGCCCGACTTGAGCATATGGCGCTGCGTCTCCTCTGAAATGCACCCGACCCTCCGATGACTGCCGACGATCCTTTTCACCCTGCAGCCCTTCTCGTCTTCCTCCACGTCCTCGACCTCGAACGCGTATATCCGGTTGACCAGAGGCGTGAGCCCGTCCGAGCCGACCACCTCGGAAATCGAGGTGACTTTCCTTGTGCCGTCCGCCAGCTTCTCATTGTAGATGATGAACTTGACCGCGTTGCATATATTCCTCAATGCCAGCTCGGCCGGCTCGTGGGCGACCATCAGGTATGCGGTCATGAAACGCAGCAGCGCCTTGGCTTCCCCTTCGGAGTGCAGTGTCGTAAAGAAGAAGTGTCCTGTCTGGGCGGCGCGCAGCGCGGTCGCAAATTCGCCGGGCGTCCTGAGTTCGCCGGGGCCTATCCAATGCGGGGATTGCCTCATAGCGTTTATTAGCAGGTTCTCCATCGTTGCCGGGGAGGAGTCGTCGTCGTCAGGCACGCATTCGTATTGCAGCACGTCGTTGGCTATCCGGCCGTTTGCGTCGCGCTTTATCAGGCGGAGCTCGGACGGGTTTTCGATCGTCACGATCCGGGAGTCCGGGTCTATCTCCCTTACCAGTATCTCGTTTAGCGTCGTCTTACCCCCGCCTGTCGGCCCCACGGTTATCCAGGACAGGCCTGCTTTTGGAAGCAGCGACATCAGCTTGAACATGTTCTGGGAAAAGGAACGCCACTCGATCATTTTCTCGGCTGTTATCGTTTTCTTGCTGAACTTCCTTATTACGAAAGCCGGCTGGCCGTACGGGGATATGTCGGCATGCGTGGCGTTGACGCGGTAGCCTTCCACGGTCCTCGCGTTGACCATGGGCGTCTTGGGCGTCATGCGCGCCTTGGAAACCGCCAGGAGCTTCGAGATGATGCGTTCCATGTGCTCCCTGTCGTAAAACTGTTTGTCAAGCAGCATGGTCCGCCCTTCGGATTCAACGAAAATCTGGTCAAAGGCGTTCGCGCGTATCTCGTCGACCGCCGGGTCCTCCATGGCTTTCGTGATCGGCCCGTAATGGGTTATTTCCTCCGCCAACGCGCACTTCAGGTCGGCAAGGCTGCTATAGCCGGCAACATCGAGGCGCCGATGCTCGCCTGTACCGGACGACTGCCTGGAATCGACGAACTCGTTAATGTAGCCGATAGTCATTTCCCTTCTCTTCAGCGGGTCATTCTCTCGCCTGAACGCGTTCGTCGCCGCTTTTGTGATGTAGCGCTGGCACATAACCAGCACTTCGTCAGAAGAAAGCGTCACAAACCGGTTTGACAGTCTTTCAGCGTCGGCGCCGGCGCCGATGACATCCCGGGTGGCCCTCTGCTGCATCTCGCTTATTCTCGAACGTGTAAGCATAAGTGTTTCCTCTTGTTTTGGTGTAGGCGGCATGCCGCTCACGTCCCCCGCCTGCCGGGCCTCCGGCCCCTAGGCCCTGGCCCCTAGATCCTTGCCCCTAGGCCCTGGCCCCTAATAGGGCATAAGGATCATGTTGACGATTTCGCCGAGGCCCTTCCTGTATTCGCTGTTCACCAGGGCGTTGTCCTTGAGGTAGAGCTTCCCGTCCAGCGCGTCCGTGACCGCGCCCTTAACCATTGGGAGGCATGCCACAATGTTGATTTTCAGTTTTTCCAGGCTGCCGAAGTCGAACTTGACGTGCCTCAGGTTGGAAAAAATCACATTGGCAAACTTTTTAACGCCGATCCCCAGCGAATCCGCAAAATCCAGAAGGCGCGTGATCCCGCTCAGGGCGTCCACCCTTTCCGAAGCCGTAAAGAAGCCGATATGGGACTGTTTGATGGCTGCCAGGCAGAACTCCAGCGGGGGGATATACGGTATGTCGATCAATACGATATCAAAGGATTTTTTCAGGGCCTCGATGACAAAGGCGACTTGTTCCATATCAAAGTCAAAGTACTCCTCCATGAGGTCCTGCGGGCTGGAAGACAACAGATAGAGCCTGTCGTACTTCGTCTGGTTTATCTGTTCCCGCAGATCCGCCTTGTCGTCCTTCAGGATCGTCAGCAAACCATTGCCTTTTGGGTTGTGGGGAATGTCCAGATAAAGGTATATGTTGGGCTGGAAGACTTTGAAATCCAGCAAACAGACGTTGTAGCCCTGTTGCGCGAGGGCGTATCCCAGGTTGCTTAGCAGGATCGCGTTGTCTGTGCAATCGGTCGCCGGTATGAACCCAAATACATTGAACATCAGTTGCGACCCCTGAACGTCCAGGTCGAGCTGTTCCCTGGGGGTGGTTTTGTTTATCAGCTCGCCTAACCTGTTTATTGCCTTTCCAGCCATGACTCTATCTCCTTTTCAAGGGTTGGCAGTTGATCCAGTATGATCATGTACTCATCCCGGGGCAATATCGTCACCAGCAGGGATTTCTTCCCTGAGGCGTTCAAATACTGTATGTAATTCTCTACCTGGCCGGTGGTGGCGGAAAGGATCAGCGCCCGGGGTACGATGCTTTTTATGAACTCTGAGCTCTTCAGCACTATCTGGCGCTGATTTTCCGGGAGACGCATTACTTCCCTGTAAACTTCATATATCGAGTTGCTTCTGCTGTTCAGCATGTCCTTGACTTCAATACTGTCAAAAAGGATCTCGATTCTTGTGACCTTGTCCTTTCCGGCGAAAGGGGAGTATAACATGTCCTCGTCGTATACATTGCCGGCTTGCGTCTCCTCCACGTAGATCACGCGCACCATTATCCTGTCGCCGGGGGTCAGGATGTCCCCGCCTGCTTCCATGTGGTTGTACGGGATGGTGAGTAGTTCCATGTCGTCCGGCATCTGGTAGAGCCATTCGTTCTTCTTAGCTTTTTCTTCGATGACCTCGTCCCGATGAATGATGGCGCCGTCCCGCAAGGGTCGTGCGGCGAAATTGTTGATGACCCCGTCGATCTCGCCCGCGTCGACCATATCGTCGGTATGCTCCCTTCGGACGACGTCGGAAACCACGATGTTCTCCCTGGTAAAGACCCCCTTTTCGGGGATGCCGCCCGCCATTTTGACGCGCAGCACAGAGACTGTGTCCCTGGCCGCGGTGTTCGCGTTGTTTATTATCATATAGGCCGCAAGGAACACTGCGACGCTGATCATAGCCGCGGCGATTTTCCTGATAAGGTTCTTGTTGCGCGGTATTTTGCCTTTGCCGGCTTTTACGTTCCCGAGTTTCATCGCTTTCCCGCTCCTCCGGTCATTTATGAGTATTTTCCAGCTGATTTGCATATTTATTACTGTAAAAAGCGCGCGGATATCCATGGGCGCCAGCATTCTTTTCCTGTTCTGCTGCCCTCTCGATAATTTGTACTATTTTTGTCCGATTTGACCTGATTGTATCCTATGTTTTCTGTTTTTGCAATAATCGTTGCGTTGCACGTTTTCTTCTGAGTTTTCATGGTACTTCGCATTTGATGGTTCTAAAACTACGACCTGTTCAATAGCGTCCGATGCAATATCCTACTTCATTTTGAGAAAAAAAAATAACGCGCCGCGCTATATAATCGCCGAAAAGCCGCGTTTGCGTTACTCAAAAAATGCGGTGCAAGGATCTGGCTATATGCATAAAAAGCTCTTCATTTTCAGTGAATACAGACCTGTTCCCATTGTGAATAAGGCTTATTGAAATACTGGATTCTATGCAAAGCCATGTGACTTCGTTCCGGTCCTCCAGCATGTATCCTGTCTGCCCGTCGTTGAAAAGGAAGGGCTCCCGAATGGGGTAATCGTAAATGACTTCATCGGGGATGCCGGACTCCGGCGCCCTGATATCCATTCTGTATGAGCCGCCGGCGCCTTCCCCGAAAATCTCGGCCATATGGCTCAGTGCGGTAAAGGGTTCGTTAAAGAGCTCATAGCCGTTCCACAGCGGGGGTACGCTGACGCTAAACCGCCTGCCTGACAAGGAGACCCACCCCTCTTCGCCTTGAGGCGGCTCTAACTGTGACGTGCCCATCGGCCGATACCTGAAGAAAACTGCTTCGGCGCCCGATTCTTCGCTAAGCACAAGCTGATTGAAGCCGACCCGCTTGTAATCCAGCCCGACATTCCCGGACGGCGTGTTTATACATAGGCAGCCATTGTATTCCATCCAGGCAATGGCTTCAGTCCGGGAATCGGTCCGCGCCAGCCCCGTCCCGTCCGAGTAAAGCTCTAATGCCTCGTCCCCTGACCGCCAGTTCCCGAACAAATGCGTCGGCAGCGCCCCAACGACGGAATACAACACGTGTTGCGCCGTAAACGCATCCCGGGGCTCGCCGTCGATGTATATCGATTCGATTCCGAACTCATTGCCCTTCCCGACGGTTTGCGCCGCCCCGCCCGAGTGATTAAAGTGGATCTTTGCTATGGCATGCTCGCGGTTATATAACATTTCACCGGTGAATACGACCAAATCATCGCCGTCAGGGCTTTCAATATGTTCCCATGACGTGTTGCCGAAGAACCCCCCAAACGCCTCGCCAATGGCAACCTCCGGGAATCCCGGCAGTGCGCCGGACATCACATCATGTATAAAAGAACTGTAGCCCAGCCGCCATTCATCAAGCGGCGGGACGTCAAGGCCAATGTCAACAACATCAAACACCGGGCGTGGGAATATGTCCGTGATTTCTTCGCTTCCGAACGGGCTGAAAACGGCCCTTGCGGCAGCCTCGCCGATTCCGTCCGCCATGTTCACGCTCGCGGCTCCCATTTTTGCAATGATTGGCCCCGGCCCGTCCGCCACGTTCCCTTTTTCAACAATGGAAACAACAGCGACAATACAAAGATAAGCCGCTATTAAATAAGCTGCCGTGTAGGCGATCACGGCAATGAGCCGCCTTATTCTCAGACTGTTTAAGTGCCTTTTCGTTTCCGCACCGCTCAGTAAGTAAACCGGGTCGGTTATTTCGGCCGATTGTTCCGGCGCAGGCCCGGCGGAGCCTGGCGCGGCCCCCGGCAAACGGGCATCCGACGTCAGCTGCGCTTCGTTTTCAGTGTCTGGTCTATACCGGCATGTCCGGCAAAACTCGGCGTCTTCAAACACCTGGCTTTCGCATAGGTGGCAAAACATCGCGTATCTCTCCTGATGGGTAAAAAAAACTGAAAGCGGCGATACAACTATATAAAGTGATTGTAGTGCTTATTCGTTCACTATGCAATAATCGTTGCATTGCACGTTTCGGTATGGAAATTATGAGAATTGTAAATTAGAAAGCGGCATAATTACAAGAGCGTCAACAGAACAGGTCAAAATTCCCCACTATAAATTGGAAAGATTTTTTTGCACCGGCTAATGGTGAATTGAATAATAACCGCATTCATGCTAATATATCATATATGTTCACAATGTGAGCCTGATCAACCGCGGCTTGGGGGAGAAGAACATGAGCTATTACGAGTTAAATCGCCGGCATGACGCGAATCTGCCCGTCCTTAGCCTGCCCGACGCGCGCGTCCTGGTCGTGGACGATCTGGAAACCAACCTCGTCGTTGCCAAGGGCCTCCTGAGACGCTACAACATGAGGATAGACTGCCTGAGCAGCGGCCCCGAAGCTGTCAAAGCCATACGCAACGAGAATATCCGCTACGACGCGATTTTTATGGATCACATGATGCCCGGCATGGATGGCGAGGAAGCTATGCGCCTGATACGTGAAATCGGTAGCGATTACGCGAAAAATATTCCCATCATAGCATTCACGGCAAATGCCTTGGTGGGAAGCGAGGAGATGTTCTTGCAAAAAGGGTTCCAGGCTTTCATTTCAAAGCCCATTGATTTAAAGTGCCTTGACGCCGTAGTACGCGAGTGGGTGAAGGCGGAATGAGTCTCACGTTATTGTGTTTATTAGAACATTGTGTTTCTCGGCAAGTTTTCCAACATTATTTAACAAAACGTCATTTTGACGCTTTGTTAAGTCTGCGACGGATTTGGTAAACCGGATCGCCGCGTCTCTCGGAAGGCGGCTCGCGATGACGGGAGAGTGAACAGCAACTTTAAGACAAAACACGGTTTTTCGCATAATAATTTGCTCTTTTTTTTAGTAAAATAATTTGCTAGAATAGAGAAGACAACTGTGCGTGGGAGGATTGTCCTCCGCCAAATTGAGAAAAAAGCACACGAACTGCAGCAAGACTGTTACGGTTCGCGAAAATAAGCATTGTATTAGCAGGAGGCGCCTTATGCTATTGGTTTTGGGGAGTGTCAATATCGATCTGACTACTGTCGCTTCAGAGATCCCAAAAGTTGGAGAGACCGTCTTTGGGATAAGCTTTAACCAATATGCCGGCGGCAAGGGCGCGAATCAGGCTGTTTGCGCCGCCCGGCTGAAGACCGGCGTATGCTTTTTAGGGAAAGTCGGGAACGACTCCTATGGCGACTTCATGCTCCGGGAAATGAAGCGCAGCGGCGTCGACGTGTCGCGCATCGAGATTTGTGAACAATCTACAGGCGTTGCAATCATAAGCGTCGATACCAAAGGCCAAAACAGCATCATCGTTGTGTCCGGCGCTAATTACAGCGTCGATCGCGCATACCTGGACCGCCATATTGGCGCGATCGAAAGCTGCGATATCCTTCTAGCGCAGCACGAGATCCCGTTAGACACGACAGAACACGCCTTTATGCTGGCAAAAAAGCTGAACAAAACGACGATACTAAACCCCGCGCCGGCGAAGGCCTTATCCGAAGCAATGATTGCAGCAACTGATATCCTCGTACCAAACGAATATGAACTGGCGCGCCTGTCCGGTATGCAATGCCAATCATTGGCGGAGATTTCGCTGGCGGCCCGCGCGCTTATGTCAAAAGGCGTCAAATCCATCATCGTCACACTCGGCAAACAGGGCGTAATGCTTGTCAGCAACGGAATCGAGCAAGTCTTTCCGTCTTTCAGTGTCGCCGCAGTTGACACAACCGCTGCCGGGGACAGTTTTTTGGGCGGGTTCGCAACCGAGTATATGAGAACCGGAGACATGGCGCAAGCCATCACCTTCGGTCAAATGGTCGCGTCCTATACCGTTCAACATGAAGGCGCGCAAAATTCAATGCCGTATTACGATCAATTTGAGGCTTATCGGGATAACCTCACTGAATAGGAAATAGGTGTGTTGGACTTGCTATGTTTACCATTTCGGTCTTTTCGTGCATATCCGAGTTTATTATACTTGTCTTTTCGTGCGCAACTGCATCAATTATACTTGCCTTTTCGTGATTTTTCTGGGTCGAGAAAACACAGACC
>Ga0123353_10018724_pt1 | contig 10253 bp, 3 predicted proteins | sample TergutLab28metaG_3_FD_92763 | JGI IMG/M metagenome (GOLD analysis project Ga0123353, IMG submission 92763) | Labiotermes labralis P3 segment gut microbial communities from Petit-Saut dam, French Guiana - Lab288 P3 | ecosystem: Host-associated > Arthropoda: Insects > Digestive system > Gut ...
AAAAAAAAAAAAAAAAAAAATTAAAAATAATAGTTTTGGGCCGGAAAGCCCAACGAACACAGGCCATTTGCAACAATTACAACCAGCCCTGCAGCACACACATTCTGAGGTCACTCGGTGTTGAGACACACTTACCCCACAGTTTTTCATTTTCATTCGAAAATAAATGCACAGTTTGCAGCAGACATACCTGAAAGTTGAAAGAAATCATTACGATAACCTACTTGAATTTTCGTTCAGTTACACTCTATTACATGGTGTAATTTTACCTTTCATGAGCGGATTTCGCTTAAATTGGACATCTTGTGTAATATAGATATATTGTAAAGTCCAGGAATTATTCGTAATTGAAATGGACGGTTCAGTTTGACGAGAACCACATGCATAACGCACTGGTGTGTGTGTGTGTGTGTGGGGGGGGGAAGGGTGTTTCAAACCCGGGGGGCCCCCAAAATTGTTGGGGGCAGTGCTGGTTTTTATTTTTTGAAATGGGCTTTTTTTGGTGGGGTTGCCCGCCCCCAACTATTATATTTTATTTTTTTTTTTTTTTTTTTTTTTTTTGTCGATGGGTTGTCTCGTTTTTGCGAGCTACTCGGTGATCCGCAATGTGTTTCATTCTCGATTTCCCACGAGATCTCCTCGATTCCCGACGGGCTTCACGACAAATTTTTAAATTTGCTGGTTCTTACCAACGTCCTCGTTTTGCCGAAATTTCCGGCAGGACTTTCCTGCGGGGAAAAAGGGCCGGGGAGTAGCGTTGGCCACCTGCCCCAGTCTAGCGCCGAGGCTGAAGAAATAGTAGAACTATACCTGTAATCCTGTACCACTTGTGAGCCTTTATGGCCTATTCTGGATTGAACTTTTGAACTTATATCGGTGTTTTGCATTTGTTTTCCCTAAACACCTCTTCGTTTTACCTCGACTCCCGGGGTACGTAACATCAGTGTCCCACATTTGCTTGTGCCTACCATCTTCTTCATTTTGCAGACCTTACAGCAGTGTTTAGCACTTGCTTGTATTCACGAACGGCTTCGCTATGCCTGCTTTTGCAGCAGATCTGCATGTTCCTACTTTGCTCATGGCTCGGAAAATTTCTTTTTTCTTTTCCGTCCCTTGTGTTCACGCTTACGTGTTGTGTGGCTCACAGCTCAGTGCACCTTTTCCTGGTGGTCTACCATGCGTATTATAAGAAACTTGTACGGTTTCTTCCGGCAGTACTGATACTTTCTCAGAAACACAGCTACGCTATATTCTGGTGCAGACTTTATTCTTCACCAGATTATGCACATCAGCGATCTTTCCTGACCGCGTCAAAACTATCTGCTCGTTCTCCCAACAGCTGTGCGTTCTGTTCCTGATTTACGAAGCAGTAACAAATCATAGGCAGTGTTTGGGATTTTATCCGCGTCTTAGGAACGGCGCGTGTTTGGGTTGAATCAGAGCCATGATCCGGTTCCCTTTTTTTTTGTGGTGGGGGGGGGGGTCACCGACTTCCTAATTTTTTAGATCGAGAAGTCATTTGACAGAGTTTGTCTAAGAAGAAATTTTTTTGCATGTACGATTTATTTCCCTGAATTTTCTTTTCGAACAACTTGTCTCTCTCTACTGTTAGATTTAGGTTACTTTAATCATTATAATAATCGTTATTGACACAAATTGATTCAAGGTTTTCTGGACAAGCTAATTATTTCTCGCCTGACCAAGGAATTACGCACCTTTTACGGAAGAGCCCAGCATTGTGCCTTCTGCTTGACCACGTGAATCTAATTTACATCAACAGGCTCTATCACATTAAATGTCCGTTTTACTCTTCACAGTATTTTCCCACCTACCAGCTTAGGTCTCATACAGGTTTATTTCCCCTCAGAACCCCCTATTCTGACGTCCCCCCTGCCTCTTTCATTTTATCCACCGTCATTTGGTTGCTTTGACAATATTTGGCGATGAGTGCAAAATAAAAAGTCTACAGTTGCGCAACTTTCTCCGGCCTCCCATCACCTCCTCTCTCTTTCAGGCAACATCATCATCATCATCATTGTCGTATCGCCGTTCATATGGATTAATATTGTTGTGGTTCTTATTATTAATGTTATATTGCTTCTAGCTAGACTCTGACGTATTTTTCTCCAGTTTGCGGAGTTCCTCTCTGCTGTAATGAGCCCTTTCAACACGGTGTCTAAACCAGGTTGTTAGGTCTACTAACAGCGTCTTTTATGGCCCTGCTGAATAAATGGTTACCTGTATGAGGCTGCTACCTTTGTTGTTTTTTTCTGTGCTGAGTTGCTTCTATTTCAACTAACCAGTTAACCAACCAACCAAACAAACAACCAAATTTCGTAAGTCTGGTCGACGTCTTACCCTACGTTCCGTAGACCCTCCATTCCAAGGTGTCTCATTTAACGCAGGGCTTAGTGCAGGGTTCATATTTCTTATGTAAAAAAACAGGCAGTGTACGTACAAAGTAACACTGAGGAGCGTTCGTGCATTCATTGTTACAGTGGAATAGCATTTTATGTTACGCATTATGACAGTGTTTGTGCAGCCTTAGTTATCCAGCATGCGAAGTGCGTGCGCCATATTGCCTGTCATCTGGGGCCTGTCCGGTTCTTCAGTAGTTTTCCACGTTATCTCATAAACGGCACGAATTTCTAAAAACGTTATTGAATATAAAATTTTTGTTTTGATTTCTCCGCAACTTTCTCTGTAACATTTCTCATCCTAAGAAAAAATGAGCGAGATGTGATCAGTAATGTATATAGGTCTTAATGAAAAGTGCCCGTTATTATTGTCCGATTTTAGCGAAACTTAAATTTTCTCTACATATTTTCGAAAAAATTTTCAAATATCCAATTTCAGGAAAATCCGTCCAGTGGAAGCCCAGTTGTTCCGTGCGGACAGATGGACAGACAAACAGACATAACGAAGCTAATGGTCGCTTATCGCAATTTTCCGAATGCGCCTAAAAGCGTGCCAAGTGAAGTTTGTAACACATACCGCACCCGCCCCTTGTCTTTCGGCTTAGCGCGAGAGGAATATCAAAATCCGCCGCTAATGTGCACAGATTATGCGTCTCGACACCTAACACCGCACTTAGAGATCGACAGTGAAGACGGTAATCCTGTAATGATAAGCGGGACGTCGTTTTCAACATCGCACTACAGGAAAATGTGTTTCCGTAATGCAGTTTCAAATTGTCACGTCACATTTTGACGTCAACAACAGATAAAACACTCAGCACGCCTGCCTGGCACCAACGTACTGTTGCTGATATCCGCTAGTCCAGAAGTGTCTAGGAGGAACAGACATTCACACGGACAAGATGGAAAAATGCCCATTATTTTTTATGTAATATGCGAACATAGTATCTTAAATATAAATCTGATTCTGCAGCCTCGAATTGCTGAACAAAATAAAACCAGTGGAATTTAAATGAAACACAGCAGATGGCTAACCTATCAACAAACAAGGCCAAGCGCGCCCAGTGTCGATATTTTTTCTTCTCTCGTCGTGTCGTGCAACATCGGTTGTTTTGCAACCCTTTCCATGTATACCCTTTGATCAAGGTTCTCTGGCGAACTCTAATTAACAGAGGGGTGCAAATGAAAACTGAAATTTTAAACACGTCCATGTGAATGAGCTGCAGACTCTTTTGTTTCATGTACTGTAGATGACACCGGTTAAATCAGTTACGTTTTGATTTATTGTACTGTAAATATAACCGTAATACCACTGTCTGGCCTCCGTAATGAACAGTAGGCTCCAGGTACGCTGAGTGCCCGCCCATCGTAATAGACATCTATCCATCCTCTTATGATTTTCTTACCTCACCCAGGTTTTGCACGTGTTCTTCCTTTCAGTCTCCGCCACCCTTCACACATTCCACGTTCACAGTCCGGCAGTTAAGTTTCCCTTATCACCTAGACATTTAACCCTTTGCCTCTGTAACTAACCGATTGAAAGGCGTCAAACCTTGTAGATTATAGATGTTCGTTCAAGAAACAAACGCTTGGACCCTGTAAGAAAAGATGTACAGGGCCCATGGCACGAGGGGTAGAGAAGAGATATTTGTACAGAGTTTTATAGAGAAACCTGAAAGAAAGTAGCCTCATGGAAGATCTAGGCGCAGATGGGAGAATAATATTAAAATGAATCTTTAATAAATAGAGTTGAATAGTGTGGATTGGATTTATTTGGCTGAGAATAGGGGCAGGTGAAGGGCTATTGTTAACAAGGCAATGCAAATTAGGTTGCCATAAAAAGCGAGTTATGTCTTGACTAGCTGATAAACTGTCAGCTTCTGAAGAAGGACTGTCCTCCATGCAGTTAGTTGATTGCACTAGGATGATGTGACGCAATTCCTGTCCTTTCTTTAGTCCGCCTCTTAGAAAAATCTTGCTGAAAGCGGCAGGTGTGAATTACGCAGACAATCGGCTGTCTGATTCAGTGTGTAAGCGCGTTCGCAAAATTGCGAAAAGCGACTGTTAGCTTTGTAATATCTGTCTGTTCCTCCGTTTGGAACACCTCGGTTCCCAGTAGACACATTTTCATGAAATCTGATATTTGAGTATTTTTCGAAAATCTGTCGACGAATTGCAAGTTCCACTAAAATATAACAAGAATAATGATTACATTACCCGAAGACCGTATGCATTTATGATCATATCTCTCTCAGTTCCTCTGAGAATGAGAAATGTTTCAGACAAAAGATTGTAGAGAAAATCAAAACACACATTTTGTGTTTGTTTAGGAGATAATGTAAAAAAATCTTTGTAGAACCAGACACGCCACAGATGACAATATATCGCATGTGCACTTCTTGATGGATACAAGAGGCTATAAACGCACACTCAGAATATGTAAAATTGTTGCACTTCCACTACAACAATGGTTGCACGAAAGCACCGCAGCCTTACTTTACACGTACCTTGCCTGCCTTGTTATATAGTTTTATTCAGTCCTTCAGGACCAAAGTTTAAAGTGTGCCATAACCTCTCCGTGCCATCATCTGAGCCAGGTACAGCTCATTCAACACCCGGGGCCTTAGAATTTCTGCAGTCTCTAATCGTATGAAATTTCTTAATCCTCATTTCCCAAATACGAACCAGGAAGTCACAGAATGCGATTACGTATTACTTCGAAATAGACACTGTCGATACCGCAGTGCCCATGTAAACTGCAACTGTTCTAATTCCTGCCATCGTTCCACAGCACAGCAGTTCATACTTTCCCACCCTAATTTTTTCTGTCCATACAAGAATTCTTTCAGTTTTGTTAGGCCGTGTAGTGTAAAATGTGTCATTACAGTTCTGTCAATATTTTAACAATAGATCATGTCGCTCGCCCTGAAGCGGGTTTCAATATTCACATGCACAGCCTTCAACGATGGAGCAGCTGAAACATTACAAATGGTCTGGCAGTGTCCGGCTGATTCAACACGGATCCTGCATTTTGACCGCAGATGACACCGCTTTTACTATGGTCAGCTTTGTTGACACATCACACTGACATCAACGATGGATTGACTGATATATTAAAATGTGGTATAATGACTTGCTCACCTGCTCAGTCAGACGGTTGACATGCAAGTTGGATAAAGACGGGGAATACAGCGTTCTCGGTTTCGAGCTGTACGCTAACTTGCGCCATGTAAATTATTGATGACTTTACATGATATCGAAAATGATTTGCGAGTATGTAGTTATCAGAACAGAGAACTTAGGCAACTTATATGTAAATCCTTCTTAAAGAATGTGACTGGTAGAGAAGATGATCTTCAATTTTGCATCAATTTGTTACGTGTCTTTGTGGATTATAAGCCCAGTGTTCTGCTTTTATGCTACTGGCTGCCAACATCCCTGGGCTCAACCGTGGGGCTGAACAATACTGTCGTGACATTGGCACGATGTTTTTTTTTGCAGTTTGAACTTTAAGTTTTTGAAAAAAGAACTTCTTAATGGAAATTTTGTAGACGCCAGACCCCTAAGAAGCATAATATCGTATTTTTAAATTGCTAATTCCTTGCATTTTAATCACCTAACTTTCTTTTCCTAAACCAACTACATGCACATAAAATTATACACAACAGTATAGTCTTTTATCATTCCACCATGTTTCGGGGGGTAATGTGCCATTCTTAGGGAGTTCTTATACCACGTTTTAAAACTGTTAAATGCGGAATGCTGCACATACAAAAAATTACGTTTGCAGTCTATCATATTTTAGCTAGTTTTAACATTTGGTGTAAGAACTCCATGACGATGGCGCAGTAGTGCCGAAACATGTTGCAGTGATAAAAGAATATACAGGGTGTACACAAAAGAACTGTACGGTTTCAAAAGTTAAAAAGAAATTTATTTCTCACCTTACACGGGAACAATGTACACCGTCAGCAGCGGCAAGTGTCCGAGTTTCTCATGCGTTAATCACAACCCTTCAATGTGTGCACCCTGGGTCACACGACACACATCCATACGGTAATCAAATTCATCCCAGACTCGGTGTAGCAGGTCCACTGCAAAGGTCTGCGGTGCATGGGTTATCCGATCACGAAGTTCCTTGAGGGACATGGGCAATGGTGGTAAGTAAACGCTGTCTTTAACGAACCTCAAAGGAATGAAATCGCATGGTGTTAGATCTGGACGCCTTAGAACGGAGCACACAGAAAGCCCTTTCATGCCGCGACGCCATCTTGGAAACCGGCCCAGCGGCCCCGCAGTAAGCATGAGAAGCGAACTGCTGTTAGCGCACGAGAAACTTGAACAGTTGCCGCTGCTGACGGTGTAAGTTGTGCCCGTGTATGGTGAGAAATAAATTTCTTGTTAACTTTTGAAACCGCGCCATTCTTTTGTGTGTACCCTGTATAATATTTTTTTATATTTTTATGTGCTTTTAGTTGTTTTGGTAAAAGAAACCTAATATCCCAGTTTATTTTTAATTAAATTGTCTCTTTGCTCAGACGTGATTATTTCAACAAAATTGTACGGTACGTCATTTGTCTTCCATCTTGGCTGTAACGTTAATCACTATTGAATTACTGGTCATTATCGCATTGTCTTGTCACAGTAGCGAAAGTCGCCCAAAAAGTCATGCCGCTCTTCGATCAGTGTCTCTGGATGGTATGATGCATCTCGCGAGGTATTCAAAGGTGGCTTTGTTCGTGGTGTCTGTGAAGAGGACGCAAGCAGTTAGGTGCATTGTCGGATTTAGAAACAGACCATTTAAGCTACAGGGCAAGTCCTCGCAATATGAAGGGCAAACAGTCACTGAGAGAGGAAAATGTTCCATGAGGAGAACACAACATTCTGTTGCGAATCCCTGAAGATAAATTGCTGGCCGTGTCAAAACAATGCCTGCAATCGAGAACAAATTGGGAGGGCTATATATTTTGTTCTTGGAACTTCTGTGTCGTTGTTGCCAAGCAAATATTGAATTTTATGTATATGAGCAATTTCGTATATAGAATATATGTTTTGTATTCTTTACCACTCGTATCCACATGTAGTGTAATACATATTAGTAATCAACTATAACTTTTAAATTAAAATAATATATTTCCTTGAAACTGTTTCTTTTCTTGTATTTTTTTCATGAAATCCATGTCATTATTCAAATTAATTATTCAATTATGAGAAACACGATCAACAGGTGCACATACAGATATGTAAATTTATTGTATTATGAACAGCATTGTCTCCTGCATGTTTCGGCCACCTGTTGTGGCCTCCCTGAAGATGACCACATTAGGTGGCCGAAACATGTGCTACCGTAATCTTCCCGTGTGAGGTTGGGCGTGTAGCTTTCTGTCTGCTCAGCAAGCTTGTAGGTCTTTATCACAAGGTCATTTGCGTTGGAGGTCCCTGAAAGGTCCACGATCGATTACGACTGGCTGACAAACTAACACAAACGCAATTCAGGGTTCTTTCTTTTATTTATTTGTTCAATGGTACTGTCATTTACAAAACCGAAGTATGATTTTTTTTAGTATATATAATAATCAAGTGTAAAATATAACGGTTGATGTGAATGACCACGGCACTTTGAGTAAACAAACTTACCTTTACATTAATCTTTTTGTGCAATAGCATTTATAATTAAATATTGCCGAAAATATATAAGTTTTTAAGGAGCACCTAAATTTGCATGCGTGCGACTCCAACGGTTCAAAACAGTGTCTCCTCGCGTTGCCTCTTTTCCGTACGTTCCAAATGACTACCCCCTTATGTCCAAAGTAATTGTGTTGGCTGCAATTAAAATTAAAAAAGAAAGCACTGGTCGAATTAATTTTTCAGAAAACAGTATCTCATAGGCAGCTCTGCTTTAAATCAGTAGACTCCAAACTAACGTTAAACAACAAACATACAGTTGCTGCTACTGAATGAATCTTGTCCTCAACAATAAAAAAGTCTTGTGTTTCACACAGAAACACTCAGTTGCAAAACTTCTATCAACTAGACAGTTGATGAATGTTTTGCCCAGGCTCTAGTTTCTCAGTGCCATAACTGCATTCACATCTCTTACGGGTTTCCTTATTAAATCATTTACAACCAACAAAATCTATCTACATGGGCCCCGTTCAGGGTTTGAACCTGAATCGCCGGTACATATTAGGACTTGAGCCTGAAATGCTGGTAACACATATAGGAGGCTATGCTGTTTATAACACAATATATTTATGTATCTGTATGTGCACTTGTTCGTCGTATTTCTCACATTGAATCATCAGTGTGTGGACATGGATAATTTAAAATTCATTATTTAATATTAATCAGTAATTTTTATGCGATACAGAAATCAGAGGGACCTCCTCGTCATTAAGGGGCCTCCTCGTTAAAAAGGGGCCTTCTCGTTATAAAGGGGCCTCCTCGTCCTACAGCCTAGACCTCATGAAATTTTAATCCCGCATAAGACTGACCTTGAATGTTGGTCTGGAAAGAACCCGTAATTACTGTTCGCATGCTATCATTTCCTACAACAGAATAACCGATAGTGTAGAGTAAAAATTTGCGCCACAGTGACAAATTTTGAGAACCTGGGTGCCATTTTGAGAGGTATCCAAGCTACCGCGAAGTGCTCGAGGGTTGTTTTCACTGAAATCCTTAATTGCCACGAGTACTGTGGCTCGTATTTCCAAAGCTGTGACATCATACGCATGTTACCACACACTGCGCTTTGACGGAAGTGTGGGCCAGCCGACCATGAACCACACAGCCCATTACCATTATTGCTTATGCAGCACTCTCTACCTCGGAGGTACCGTTCGGATTTTTTTTGGAGTGGATGTCGCTACCACTGCCACACGTCATTGCCTCCAGAGTGTGAAAACTGTCTTTGGTATATGCCACCATCTGCCTGGTTCGTCCCTTAATTTCACCCCTTGGATCAATACCGACAGGACGATTTTCCTCAAGCACTATTCAAATGTATATTCACCAAATATGTGGCAGTGTGGGAGTTGGGACAATTGTGTCTACAGCTCTACACACATAATCTGCATGGTACCCGATTAATTTTTCTCCAGAAGGGTAATTTAGGTTAAATTATTACCAAACAGTATTTTAACTGCATTATATTTACGTATTTTAGGTGCACGAATAAATTAATTTTTGCTGATTATCCATTTAACCCTCCTATCACGAATACTGGAAACGCCTTTGAATATATTAGGCTTATATATCCGTCAGCTCAGGTCAATATTACCGAATGCCAATATCCCGATACTTATCAGCTGTGACATTCTAATATCTTCCATTTTAGTTACTTTTCAAGAGGGTGTACACGGACCTGTCTTGCATTCTGGAGACACTGCCTGTTGCAAACCCATTGGGCCAAGTCGAGGGCTTAGAGTATAAAAGTTGGTTTGCAGAACCACTAATGCGTGTCAATATTCCTCCAGGTCGCCGCGTTATTACAGTGTGTCATAATAATGACATTCTTCGGTTCCGGTCAGAACCGTCTGACGCGGCACAGTCGCCGCGACGCACTGGCCTATTCCCGGCCATGCTACCAAAACAGGCATTCAGAGTTCCAACAGATGCCGATTCTAGTGAGCTGGATTTTTCACACGCCTTCTATTTTGATGCTTTGCAGGCAGCACTTGGATGTAACAATTAAATGTTCAGAAATAGAACAAAAGAGACTCGGTGGCCAAGAGGCAGTTGTTGATACATTTCTATCGTAATAACTGATTTCATGCGATTTCTTTATTTTTTCACGTGCTCATAGAGATTAAAAAAAAATCCTGCCAGTGAAAGCCG
>Ga0123353_10018725_pt1 | contig 10253 bp, 11 predicted proteins | sample TergutLab28metaG_3_FD_92763 | JGI IMG/M metagenome (GOLD analysis project Ga0123353, IMG submission 92763) | Labiotermes labralis P3 segment gut microbial communities from Petit-Saut dam, French Guiana - Lab288 P3 | ecosystem: Host-associated > Arthropoda: Insects > Digestive system > Gut ...
CGAAGATCAAATCACAGGTTATCTTGAAAAAACCATCAAGGACATACAATACTACTACCGCATACTTATGGCCCTGGATGAATATTTCAAATCGGGCGTTGCGGTGGAGGATCGGGGCAAAGTCAAGGGAATAAAACCGGAACTGGTTTCCATTAAAAACAGTTTCGTAAAAGCCAACCAGCTCAGGCATGAATATATATCCAAAAAAGAAGAAGAAGAGCAGATAAAACGTCTGGAACAAAAACAAATAACCTGAGTTATCGTTATATGAATTTTTATTCAATTAAAACCGCAAAAAATAATATCTTCATTACAGCCGTATCCATTTTGGTTATCTGCTTTGCGGGTTTCACCGCCTGCGCGACAGCCAAAACGAAAGTACAGAATGAAACGAACAACCCCTCATCGCAAACTGCGCCCGGAAGACCGGAGTTCGCCGAAACCCGCCCCCGCGCGGAAATCCGCGATCAACTTACCGTTACATTTTCCAAAACCGATGCGGAATTTGATTTCAGGAAATCGTATCTGGCAAGTGAGGCGCAGTTGTATACCGCAGTTTACGAAGGGCTTTTTTCATACCATCCCTTTACCATGGAACCTGTTCCCGCGGTGGCGGAAAAATGGGAAATTTACGAAGACAAAAAAACCTGGACTTTTACACTGAGGCAGAACGCGAAATACTGGAACGGCGATACGGTAACGGCACAGGATTTCCGTGCGGCCTGGCTTTCTGTTCTGTCACCGGACAGGGACGCCCCCTATTCAAGCCTGTTTGACATTATAGAAGGGGCAAAAGAGTACAGGACGGGAACGGTAAAAAACAGTGACAGTGTCGGAATAACGGCAACAGGAACTACGACCCTGATAATCAGATTAAATTCCCCCGCCTCGTTTTTTCCGGCCATGCTCTGCCATCATTCATTCAGCCCGATACACAAATCAATGCTTGACCGCGAAAACTGGTCAGAGCCGCCCCCCGTTTCAAACGGACCGTTTCGCATAACAGAAACAGACAGCGAAAAAACGGTTTTTGTTAAAAACAACCATTACTGGGATGCTGCCGATGTTCCCCTCAATAAAATTATCATTAAATACACGGAAACGGGAGAAGAGGCAAGCAGTCTCTGGAATTCAGGCGAAGCGCGCTGGATTTCGGGTGAGGTAAATTTTGATACGCTTACCGACCGGAGCGGCATACAGATAAACGCCATGTTTGCCACCCATTATTACTATATCCGCTCGGGACAGGCCCCATGGAATGATCACCGCGTCCGCCGCGCCCTTGTTCTGGCCCTTCCCTGGGATGAAATCCGATCCGGGCATTTTTTGCCGGCAAAAACGCTTATCTATCCCCTTCCCGGCTACCCAGAACTGGAAGGACTTTCAGAAACCGATACCGAAGAAGCGGTAAAACTGCTCGCCGAATCCGGTTATCCCGGAGGCGCCGGTTTGCCGGATCTGGTAATCCGTATTACCCCTTCTCAGGAAGCCTCACGAATCACCGGAATAATGGCAGGCACCTGGAAGGAAAAACTCGGTGTTCCCGTGAAAGTGGAAGTGGTTCCCTATGGCCAATATTTCCAAACCCTGAAAACCGATAATTACACCGTCGGTTTTTCCACATGGATCGGCGATTTTGCAGATCCGTATACTTTTCTGCAGATGTGGCGAAAAGATTCCAACCTTAACGACGCACGGTACAATGACAATGATTATGAAGCCCTCATGGAAAAATCAATGACTGAGGACGGAGAAACACGCTGGGCCACGCTCGGTGAAGCAGAAAAACTGCTTCTTGAACGCGGATCGGTTATGCCGATATCCTACAGTCCCGCGGTAAACATAATTGACATAAACGAACTGGAAGGCTGGTTCCCCAATGCCCTTGATATCCACCCGTTTAAATACATAGGCTTCAGGGCCTACCGTCCCCTCCCCGGCGTAGTAATGGCCAGGTAAAACAATTAGGAAAACATTGATTAACCGTACTCGTATAAAGCCGGAAAAGGGGGTCAGGGTTGGCTTCGAAAACTAGCCGGGGAGTCCGCCTCAACAGCCTTCCAGCACTAATTACTACATGATTATCGTAGTACTGCGAAAGATTATCTTAATTAGTGCTGGTCTTTTTCCGGAACATACCGTGTTACTTTGCACCGCTGGTCTGTTTCGGCGGGGAATCCGGATGTTTCCTCATCCACCCCTTCCCCCCTTTTCCGGCATCATGTGGTACTTTTAGGAACAAAAAAGCTATCCAAACCACTAAATGTTTTCCTATAAATCCGTTTAATGCCGGCAGAGAGAGCGGAGCGATTAATTACCGTGTTCTCTCCACGCCTACCTGCCCGCAGTGGGATTTTATGACACAGCGGGAACAATACGGGCTGAGCGGGCGGCAGAGGTTCTGGCCGTAAAGGACAAGCAGGGCGTTTATTCCTTTCCAGTATTTTTTAGGCAAAATTTCACGGAGGATCATTTCTGTTTCTTCCGGTGTTTTTGAACAAAGCCAGCCGCAGCGGTTTGATATGCGGTGGACATGTACATCGACACAGATACCGGGCATATCAAAAGCTTCTATAAGCACCAGATTGGCGGTTTTACGGCCCACTCCGGGCAGGGCCAATAGTTTTTCCATATCGGCAGGAACTTCCCCGTTGTATTGATTCAACAGTATGGCTGCGATTTTTTTCAGGCTCGCCGCTTTGGTACGGTAAAACCCCGAAGGATAGGCAAGACATGCAACCTGATCTTCGCGAAGGGAGTTAAGTTCCTTCGGACCGGGGGCTTTCGCGAGCAGCCGTTTTGAAGTTTCCATTGTAACATCGTCTTTTGTACGGAGACTGAGTATTGTCGATACCAGCACCGCCCAGGGATCACGGCGGTAGTGCTCCGCCACGGTAGTAACCGCCGGTTCCTTATCAACCCCGGCCGCTTCCCTTTCCGTATGGAGTCCTTTCCGCCATTTATCAAGGGCAGAATGTATCGCATCCCACTCAATATTTTTATTGTTTTTCATACTAATCATCCGAGAGCAGGCACACAGCCAGGGCTTCCACCGCCCTGCCTTTTCCGATTTCGCCCATACCTTCGCCGGTTTTTCCTTTAACAAAAATTTTTTCAACAGAAATTTCAAGTACATCGGCAAGTGAATGGCGTATAAGGTCACGGTACGGCAAAATGTGCGGCTGTTCGCAGCATACCACGCAGTCAAGATTCACAATGCTCCAGCCTGCCTGTTTCACTTTGCCAAAAGCGGTTTTCAGCAGAACCATGGAATCGGCATTTTTCCAGGCAGGATCCGAAGACGGAAACAAACTGCCGATATCGCCCAAAGAAGAGGCGCCCAAAATTGCGTCGCATACCGCATGGGCAAGAACGTCACCGTCCGAATGGCCCAGTTCGCCGCGCTTTGCAGGAATCTCCACTCCCCCCAGTAAAAAACGTCTCCCCCTGACAAGTTTGTGCAGATCCTTTCCCAGGCCTGTTCTTAACATGGAATGTCCTCCGCAAAAGTAATTTTTCTGTTTTCTGCTTCGCCGGGAATAACCGCAACAGATCCGAAGAAGGCAGCCCAAATTTCCGCGTCATCGGTATATTCACCGGATAAAAGATTTTCGGGCAAAGCCGCTTTTTTATGCGCTACAAAAATTTCGGGAAAAGCAAAACCCTGCGGTGTCTGAGCCGTTCCGGTCAGAACACGTTTAAGATGTTTTTTAATAAAAACAGGGCTGTTGCTATCAAGGGGAAGATCAGTTTCCTTCGGGGTTTCAGCAAGCGGCAGGAGGGGAATAACAGCAGGATAATTTCCAAGAGCGTTAATTGTGCGCAGAATAAGGGATTCACTTACCCAGGGACGGGCGCCGTCATGAATCAAAACAAAGCGGGGAGGTTCCCCGGCAGATTTTTCGGAAAGCAGGGAAAGCGCGTTCAAAACCGAAGCCCGGCGGGTGAGGCCGCCTGTAATAAAACAAATTTCACAATCTGAATTTTCGGAAAAAAGTTCCTGCGGAAGTATTTTCCTTGCGGCGGCTTCACCGGTTTCAGGATCATCAGGTACAGCGATAACAATTATTTTAACCTGGGGTATTGCGGCAAAAGCGGAAACAGCCTGTCCAAGCACAGTCAAATTGCTTCCCGGAAGGGGGCGGTATTCTTTTTTAAGTTTTCCTTTTCCCATACGGGAAGAATTGCCTGCGGCACAGATAATTGCCGCTATTGGACAGCCGGCGGCGGATGTTTCCATATTGTCAACAGCAGAAACCGCCAACGGATCAGTCTTCCGGCGGTTCCAGCCGTTCGTGGATAAGGTCTTCCACTTCTTTTTTGGTTTTGCGCAATGAAATGGAAAGTTCGTCTTCAAGCAGTTTTTGCGCGGAATCGTAGAGTTTCTTTTCCAGAATCGGCAGTTCTTTTACCTTGCTCCGGTGGTACAGGGAACGGACGATGCTGGCAATGTCCTTGATACTGCCCTTTTTCAGAAGATCCAGATTCATCTGGTACCGGAGTTTCCAGTCAGAAGGGATAGGCTCAAAATCTTCGCTTATCAGTGCCAGGGCCTTCTGCGCTTCGTCCCTGGAAACGGTGGGACGTATGCCCAGTTCAAACGCCTTATCGACAGGTACCATAATGGTCATATCGGACGCTTCAATGTAAATAATATAGTAGGGCACTTTGGCTGTCTTGAATTTTTTTTGTACAATGGATTTGATGACGCCGACGCCCTGGCTGGGGTAAACAACTTTTTGATCAACAATAAAACTTTTGGGTTTTCTCATCAATGGAATAGTAGCATATCACCAAAACAATGTGAACTACTTTGTTAGAAGTTTTTTATGCAAATTTAAAGCGATAACAAGCAGTGTTTCGCGGTTATTTTGTGAGGGATCGTCAAGAACCGTATCCAGCAGTTCACCGAGTATAATGCCAAGGGTTTTGCCGGGACTGATACCTGCCGCAATAAGATCCTTGCCTGAAACGGCCAGGTCTTTCAGGGAAAAAGCCTGTTTTTCTGCAATAACTTTTTCCACACGCTGGGCAAGATCAAAAAGAAAAAGAGGCCCCGGATCGGCAGCGGCAATGGCATAGGCATCTGCAATACGGAGCAAATACAGTTTATCGATATACTCATCGCCGGTACGGGCGATAAAGCGGCGGACAGCGGCATCGCTCCATTCATCGGTATAATGGAACATATGTTCCCTGACCAGTCGGCAGACAGTTTCAACAAAAACATTGGGATACCGGAGCCTGACCAGAATGTTACGCGTAATTTTTTCCGATTCGACTTCATGCTGATAAAATGTCCAGGTGCCGTTTTCGCCGGGTCTGCGGGTGGAAACTTTTCCGGTATCGTGCAGAAGGGCGGCTATTCTCACATCCTGCGGATAACGGTTATCGGCAGCATATTCACAGGCCAAAAGTGAATGTTCCAGAACATCAAAGCGGTGAAACCCCTTCTGTTCGACTCCCCGGCAGATTGAAAGTTCAGGCAGAAAAACCTGAAGCAGGCCTGTCTGTTCCATGAGCAGAAAACCACGGGAAGGTTTATCAGAGGCAATGATTTTATCAATTTCGTCCCTGACCCTTTCCGCCGAAACTTTATTGATTGTTTCGGGAAGACGGGAAATGGCGGCAAGTGTTTCCTGTTCGACAGAAAATGAAATCTGCGCGGCGAAACGGATTGCGCGCAGGGGCCGCAGCCCGTCTTCGGCAAAGCGTTCGGAAGGATCTCCGACACAGCGGATAATTCCGGCTTTAATGTCGGCCGCACCGCCGAAGGGATCAATTTTTTCGCCTTTGGGAAGACGCAGGGCAACAGCGTTCATGGTAAAATCCCTGCGGGAAAGATCTTCTTCAATGGTTGCCGCGTAATTTACCCGGTCAGGCCTGCGTCCGTCAGAGTAATCGGTTTCCGTCCGGTAAGTGGTAATTTCGATACTGTAACCCCGGTACAGTACGGTAACGGTACCATGCTTAATTCCGGTGGGGATGACCTTGCCCTGCGGTTTTGCTTTTTTGAAAATTTCCGTAACTTCTTCGGGCGGGGCGTTGGTGGCAAGATCCCAATCCTGCGCTTTTTTACCCCTGAGCATATCCCTCACCGCTCCGCCGACCAGGCAAACTTCTCTGTCTTTTTCGGTAAAAAGCGAGGCGATTTCCTTCAGGACAGGGTGAATATGCATTAGGCTATTATATCATAAAAAAACTATTTCAATTGGGTTTTAGCCGTTGGTTTTTAACAGTTCCCTCTCCCCAAAAACATTATTATCATAGTATAATGCCAGTGAAGAAAAGAATGGCGGAAAGGCTTGGTATAGTATTTACAGGCGGCGAAGGTCCCCGGCCGGAACTGCTCAGGCAGATAATCGGCGGCAATGAGGCTTTGTACGCCGCAGCCGATTCCGGCCTTATGCTGGCGGAAGCGGCAGGGATTAAACCTGACTGGATAATCGGCGACATGGATTCCCTGGACAGCGAAAAACGGCTGAGCGCCTACCCTGCCGGGAAAATTATCCGCTGCGCCGCCGACAAGGATTTTACCGATACCGAACTGGCAATAACCCTTTTAAGGGAAAAAAACTGCACTGCAGTATGGGTTGCGGGCGGCGGCGGCGGCAGAACGGATCATCTGTTCGGCATCCGGGAACTGTTTGAAGGGGAAAAATTTCCCTGCCGTTGGATCACCGCAACCGATGATATTTACTGTGTTGAAAGCGGCAATCCGGAATGGAAACAAACGCCCGAACCGGGACAGCTGGTTTCGGTTTTTTTGCTGGGAACCGGCCCCTGGGAAGCGGAAAGCCGGGGGTTAAAATGGCCGCTTGATAATGTACAATGGAAAAGGGGAATGACCGGTCTGAGCAATGTGGCAACAGCCGGTAAAACAGAAATAAAAGTGAAGCGGGGACGCTTCATGGTAATATTGGAGGAAATATGGCAGCGGTAATAATTGACGGAAAAGCAACAGGTCAGAAAATTCGCGAAGAGGCAAAGCAACGGACGGGCATCCTGAAGGAAAAGGGCATAACGCCCTGCCTGGCAGTTGTTCTGGTGGGGGAAGATCCTGCCAGCATATCGTATGTAACTGCCAAGGAAAAAGCTCTTGCCGAAGCGGGAATGGAAAGCAAAGATATACGCCTGCCGGCCGACGCTTCCGAAACGGAACTGCTCTCCCTGATTGCAACGCTTAACGCGGATGCAAAAGTACACGGCATTCTGGTACAGCTGCCCCTGCCCCGGCATATCGATGAAGACAGAATAATAACCGCCATTGATCCCATAAAAGATGTTGACGGCTTTCATCCCGTTTCGGTCGGGAACATGGTTCTTGGCAGACCGGGGTTTCTCCCCTGCACGCCTCATGGGGTACTGGTTCTGTTACGCGAAATTAAGGTGCCCCTCTCCGGCGCGCACGCGGTAGTGGTGGGCAGATCAAACATAGTGGGTAAACCTTTGGCAAATTTACTGACACGCCGTGACGTAAACGCGACGGTAACGGTTTGCCATACCGGTACCAAAGACCTTGCCCGTTATACCCTTGATGCGGATATCCTCATCGCAGCCGCGGGAAAACCCGCGCTGATAAACGCCGACATGATACGCCCCGGCGCAGTGGTAATTGACGTCGGCGTTAACCGCGTACCGGATGCTTCAACAAAAAGCGGATACCGGCTGTGCGGCGATGTTGATTATCCATCGGCAGCGGAGAAAGCCGGTTATATCACACCGGTACCGGGCGGTGTCGGACCGATGACAATCGCCATGCTGCTGCAGAATATTGTTCAGGCGGCGGAGGCCGTAAAACCATGAGCGATAATGAATGGAAAGACGCTAACCCCGTAACGGCAGATCTGCCGAACAAGGGCAGATCCGCAATTATCTGCATTGCAGGCGGTTTGGTACTGGGTATTCTGACTTTCATAAGCATGAAAATCCGGACTGTCGGGCTTGCCGCGGGATTATTTATTTTCATGAGCGGTATAGGAATGTTTGTGAGGATGTTTTTACAGCACAAGCAAAAACCAAATTATAAACTCGTTGCGTTACTTATTGCCGTAGGATTTTTAATGCTGCTGGCAAATCCCCGGTTCGGGTATCTGGTCGCAGTTGCCGGTTATATACTCTTTACCGGGGCGATAGGGCTTGTGGTTGTCGGTATAGGAAAAGCCCTCAAATTAAGCTGGGATCTGGGAAAAAGATCCTGAACCCCATTCCATTTTGACTTACTTTTTCGAGACTTACGGCTGCCAGATGAATTCTGCCGAATCGGCGGCACTGGTTCTGGTTTGCCGGGAACACGGATGGACGGCAGCCCGTGACGGTGAAACTGCAGATCTGGTTCTGATCAATACCTGCTCGGTACGGCTGACAGCCGAACAGAGGGCGCTGGGACGCATCGCCCTGTTTGTAAGTCTTAAAAAAAAACGCCGGCAGCAGGGAGAAAAATTCGCTCTGGTAATCGCAGGCTGCATGGCCGAACGGATGGGGGCTTCACTTAAAAATAAATTTCCGGAAATTGATTATGTGATGGGTACTTCGGGCCGTTCACTGTTTCCCCTGATCCTTGAAACAGCCGAAAAAACCATATCATCCGTTTCTGAAACTTTCCCTGAAATTATTCCGGAAGAATCACCTGTTTTTAATTTTTCATCATCACATCTTGAGGAAGGACAGTTCCGCAGTTTTGTCCCCATTATGCACGGCTGCAATAATTTCTGTTCCTACTGCATTGTTCCCTATGTACGGGGCAGGGAAATTTCAAGGGATCCCAAACTGATAGCCGAAGAAATCAGGACGGTCGGCGAAAGGGGGGTAAAGGAAATTACCCTGCTCGGCCAGAATGTAAATACCTATAACTGGAACAGCGGGGAGACGGATTTTACCGGTTTACTCAAACTGGCGGCAGCAGAAGCGGAAAAAAGCGGTGTAAAATGGCTGCGTTTCCTTTCCGCGAATCCCAGGGATTTTTCACAAAAAACAATTGAAGTAATGGCCGCAAACAGGGTTTTCTGCCGACATCTGCATCTGTGCGTCCAGCACGGCTCAAACCGGATTCTGACGGCAATGAACCGGGGATATACCCGGGAACACTATCTTTCACTGGCAGCGGAAATCCGCCGGGCAATGCCGGGCATCAGTTTATCCACCGATATTTTGGCGGGTTTTCCGGGAGAAACGGAAGACGATGTTGAAGAAACCCTTTCGCTCATGGAAGAAGTACAGTTTTTATATGCCTATATGTACCATTTTAACCCAAGGGAAGGGACTGCCGCTTATGCCTTACCGGGCAGAATCGATGAAAAAGTCAAAAGGGAAAGGCTTTCCAGGATCATCGATTTACAGAAAAAACATACGGCGATACTCCTGAAAAAAAGACTGGGAGAACGCGAAAAAGTATTAGTTGAGGGAATTTCACGGAAAAATGCCGATGAATTAGTAACACGTACCGAAAGGGATGAAATGGCCGTTACGCCCGGCCCGGCTTCGCTTATAGGTTCATTTGCCGAACTGACCCTCTCGGGACTGCGGGGAAATACTTTCCGCGCAAAGGAGTTAAGTCCATGCCCAGGAGATTAGTGGAATTTATCGTAATATTTGCGGTATTCCTTCTTTTTGTTATTTTCAATCTTAACAACAAATGTGATATAAATTTCGGCTTCAAAAAGATCAATGATATTCCGGTATACATTACCGCCTTAATCGCTTTCCTTGCCGGAATGCTCTGCACGCTTCCGATGTTTCTGGGATTGAAAAAAAAGAAAAAATCGGATAAATCACCGGATAAAATATCAAATGCCGATACGGAAAAAGAAAGTTTTGCCGACAGCGAACATTATGGGATTGACTAGAACATTATGCACAGCAGTCCTGATTCTGACAGGCGGTATGCTGTCCGCACAGAATCCCGGTCAGCCGGCAGGGCAGCTGGGTACTGAAATATTAAAACTGGAACAAAAATTAAATCAGGCAGAATTAAGCCCTGCCGAACGGCATGATGCTTTAACACGCCTTGCCCGGCTGCGGCAGTTATCAGGCGATATAGCAGCAGCAGCCGCCAATTGGCTGGATGCGGCCGCATCGGATCCGGCTGACGATAACGCCCGGCTCTCGGGGGCTTTGTGCCTCGCTGCCATGGGTGAATGGGAAATTGCCGCGCTGACAATACAGCCGCTGCTGCTTGCAGGCAGGCGGGGACCGCAGATACTGCATGCCCGTTATCTGGACGCCTGCCTGAGAACATGGATAACCGGTGACGC
>Ga0123353_10018726_pt1 | contig 10253 bp, 8 predicted proteins | sample TergutLab28metaG_3_FD_92763 | JGI IMG/M metagenome (GOLD analysis project Ga0123353, IMG submission 92763) | Labiotermes labralis P3 segment gut microbial communities from Petit-Saut dam, French Guiana - Lab288 P3 | ecosystem: Host-associated > Arthropoda: Insects > Digestive system > Gut ...
AAACCAAAACTCGTCGTACAGGCAGAGTTTGATGCCCAATTCTTTGGCGGTGTCGGCGGCCACTTTGTATTGCTCGAGAAACTCCGGACTCATGAATTTCATCGACGGATCGCGAAACGCCGGCAGAATCGCCAGACCGGCATAACCGCTTTCGACGGCTTGCTTCATCTGCGAGATGGTTTCCTCGCGATTCGGCACTTTGTTCCAAAACCACAGCGGTCTGGATTTGAATTGCAGCGGCGGATCGGCAAAATCCTGTTGCATTTTCTCCCAGTCTTGCGAAGCGGCGAAATGGGAAAGGAAGAGTGTGAAAAGCAGTGTGGATGCGATGAGACTAATTCGTTTCATGGGGAGGTCTCCTTAATGGCAAGCGGCGGATGGTAAGTCGAACATGGTAATATTATAGAAAAGATCAAAACAATCAACAAGACGGCGGACACGAAAAGCACGAACAATCGCTTCGCATGGCAGGTTGCGGCGACCGGTGGCCACGGCAATCGGTAGTCACGGCGTGAGCATTACGTCTTCGACATTTTGGCGTTTTGGATCAATTGTTTGACTTTGGCCATGTTCTTAACACCCGGTGACGATTCCACGCCGCTGGAAACGTCAATGCCACAAGGTTCTGCAAGACGAACGGCCCCGGCGACGTTTTCCGGAGTAATGCCGCCGGCGAGGAGCGACGGAAATTTTCGGCAAAACGGTGTCGCGTTCGACCAGTCCCAACTCAAGCCGTTGCCGCCGGGATAGAGTCCCGGAGCCAATTCCACGACATAACGGGGTGCGGGGCAGGCTTCGGGCTTCAGACTCCGGACTTCAGGATTGGCACTTGACACATTGTCCTGAAATTCCGAGTCCGAAGCGAATCCCGTCATTGCGCTGCACTCCATTCCGGCTTGTATTTCCAGAAGCCTGGCACACGCCGTTTCATCGCGCACGGGACGCAGCACGCGCACATGATTTTCCAGTTGTTGTGCATCCGTTTCATTTCCGTAAAACTGCACGAAGTCAAACTGATGATCGCACACATCAAGAATACGCATGATCTTTTGCGCGTTCTTGTCAACGACGAGCAGCACGATTTGTTTGCCCGACTCGCGTAACGGCGCGACGGTGTATGTGATGTCGGCGAGTTCCGGCAGGTCAAGATGCCGCTGACTCGGTGCAAAATGCACCAACCCGATCATATCCGCGCCGGCTTCAAAGCAGGCAATGGCGGTTTCCGGTGTCGTGATGCCGCAGATTTTAACCAACATGACGCCCTCCATCGACAAGTGCGCGAAGATGGGCGGTTCGATTCGCGTGTCTCGACAAACTCTCACCAACCAAAAAAGCACGAATGCCTGATTGCATGAGCCATTCGATGTCGCTGCGTGTCCGAATGCCGCTGGCCGCGACAATGGTTTGGTCTGAAGCAAATCGGTCAATCATCCTCCGGGATCGTTCAAGATCAACGCTCATCGTCCGCATATTGCGGTGGTTGATGCCGATCAGCGGAAAGTGGAACGACTCGATCTTTTCCAGATCGTCCTCGTCAAAAACTTCGACCAACACGTCCATTCCGAGTTCCGTTGCGAGTCCGTGCAGATATCCCAGTTGCGTCCGTTCCAAAGAACGCGCAATCAACAGCATGGCATCCGCATGAAGGGCGGCCTCATAAACCTGATATTCCGTGACAAGAAAATCTTTTTGCAGGACAGGGAGCATACAGGCTTTTCTTGCGGCAGTCAAATCGTCGAGTGTCCCATGAAAGTAATGCGGTTCGGTCAGGACCGAGAGGCATGCCGCCCCGCCGGTTTCATAGACTTTTGCGCATTCGCACGGATCAAGGTCGGGAGCAAACAGTCCTTTCGCCGGGCTGCCGCGTTTGATCTCGGCAATAATCGCCGCCGTGTTTGGCGTTTGCGTTTTTTGTTTTATGGCATGGCGGAAGGGACGGTAATCGGTGCGGTCGGCGTGTTTCGCCTTCAACTCTGAAATGGGAATCGCTTTTGACTTGATGTCGGCAAGACGCCCGGCAACAATTTTGTTCAAGAAATCGGACATGATGATTTATGATGTTTGTTGTGAAAGTGCAATCAACCGGTTGAATTTATCGTTTGCCGCGCCGGAATTGATGGATTCCGCAGCAAGGCGGATGCCTTCTTCGACGGACTTGGCCTTACCGGCACAGAATATTGCGGCACCGGAATTGAGCAGGACGATATTCCGTTTGGCACCGCGTATGGTGCCGTCCAAAATACCGCGCAGGATGGCGGCATTGGCGGCTGCGTCACCGCCGTGTAATTCTTCGGGATTGGCAAGTTCGCCGTCGAAATAAAGCTCGGGGAAAAAATCATACGTTCGCATGCGGTCGTCCGTCAATTCCGTAACACGGCTTCGAGTGGTCACCGTCATCTCATCCATGCCGTCGTAACCATGAACGACCATCGCCCGGCGGCAGCCAAGCTCCCGTAATGTTTCGGCGAACATTTCCGTCAGTTGCGGCGTGCAAACACCGATCAGAACGCAGCTTGCACCTGCCGGATTGGTCAATGGGCCGAGCAGGTTAAACAGCGTCCGAAAACCGAGCCGCTTGCGTAACGCGGCAACACGTCTGAGTGCGGGATGAAATTGCTGCGCAAACAGGAACCCGATGCCGAGTTCGGCGATCAGCTCCTCAACGCGTTCCGGTGTGATGTTCAGGTTGATGCCGCAGTATTCGAGCACGTCGGCACTTCCGCATCGTCCCGACGCGGCACGGTTGCCGTACTTGGCAATCACCAGACCGGCTCCGGCGGCAACGAAGGCCGACGTTGTCGAGATGTTAAACGTGTCCAATGCATCGCCGCCGGTTCCGACGATGTCCACGACGGGCGATCCGATGACTTGAATGCGTTTGGCATGGCGACGCATCACCCGGGCGGCACCGGCCAGCTCGCCGACGGTTTCGCCCTGGATTGCGATCGCGACAAGCAGTCCGGAAAGCAATGCGGATTCCTCGTCGGACAAGGGCCGGTCGTTTTCGGACAACATCGCGTTAAACAGCGTTTCGACATCATCACCGGTCAGATATACACGTTTCATCAATCGACCGATGGCACGACGACAGCAATCGGCAAAGTTGGGTGGAGTGGTCATCATATCGGTCCTTTGGATTTCACAGGGTGTCGAGGAAATTTCTTAACAGACGTTTGCCGATGACGGTCATGATGGATTCCGGGTGGAACTGAATGCCTTCCAACGGATATTCACGGTGGCGGATGCCCATGATTTCGTGATCGTCTTCGGATTCGGCGGTGATCATCAGTTGAGGCGGCAGCGATGGACGGTCGGCAACGAGGGAATGGTAGCGCATGGCCTCGAATGAACTTTCAACACCTTTGAAAAGCCCCTTGCCGTCCCCCCGAACGCGGGATGTTTTGCCGTGCATGATTTTCGCGGCACGAACGATTTCGCCGCCGAACGCATGGACAATCGCCTGATGGCCAAGGCAAACACCGAGAATGGGTGTCTTTTTGGCGAGGGACTGGATGACGGGCAGCGAGACACCGGCTTCCGACGGGTGGCCGGGGCCGGGTGAAATCACGATGCCTTCCGGTGCGAGGGATTCGATTTCCGGCAGGGTCATTTCATCGTTGCGGCATACCCGGACATCGGCACCGAGAATCCGGAAATGCTGCACGAGATTGTAGGTAAATGAGTCATAGTTATCGATTATGAGTAACATTGGATTCCTCCTAATATTTCCAGAGCGTTAGCGACGGCCTTGGCTTTGTTGATGGTTTCGAGACGTTCCTGTTCGGGGATCGAGTCGTAAACGATTCCGCCACCGGCACGTGCGGTCAGTTTTCCGTTGCGAATCGTTGCCGTCCGAATCGTGATTGCAAAATCGATGTTACCATTATAGGCAATGTATCCGGCTGCACCGCCGTAAGTACCGCGCGGGGTTGTTTCCTGTTCCGCGATGATCTGCATGGCCCGAACTTTCGGAGCACCGCTCAGAGTGCCTGCCGGGAAGGTCGCGCGAAAAAGATCAAAACCGTCGTAACCGTCATCCAGCTCGGCGGTGACGTTGGAGACAAGATGCATGACGTGCGGATGGCGTTCCACGAACATCAGGTCCGTCACCTGCACGGTGCCGGTCTTTGCAACACGACCGAGATCGTTACGCCCAAGATCGACGAGCATTAAATGTTCCGCTTTCTCCTTGGGATCGCGAAGCATTTCGTCGGCAAGTTCACGGTCCTGTTGCTCGGTCGTTCCGCGTTTGCGGGTACCGGCAATCGGACGCAGCGTGGCGGTGCGACCTTCGAGGCGAATCATCGTTTCCGGCGAAGAACCGGCAAGGACCGTGCCTCCGAGGTGCATGAAAAACAGGTACGGCGCAGGGTTCGCAAACCGTAATGCCCGGTAGAGCGACACGGCATCCGGTGCATCTTCCGTGACAAACTGCTGCGAGAAAACGCACTGAATGATGTCGCCGTTACGGATATGCTCCTTGATGACCTCGACCTTTTTGCGGTATTCTTTTTCCGACAGAACCGGCGAAAGGGACAGTCCCGTCTCGCATTTCGGCGAGGTGAAGGAAAGCGGTTCATTCAGTTCGGCGGCAACACGTTTGATCGTTTCGACGGTATCATGATAGAGCGATGAATGTTCTTCAACCCTGGTTTCTCCGGGGAACGTCGTCACACAGACGGTTAAAATCTGCTTCAGGTTGTCCAAAATCAGGATCGTTTTCGGAATGACGAAAGTGCCAAACGGCTCGTTTTCCAGCCGGTGCGGGATTTTCTCGAAAAACGAGACCATCTCATAGGCAAAGTAACCGACCAAACCGCCGAAAAAACGCGGCAACTCCGGATGTTCGTCCGTCCGATAGTCCTTCATCAGTTCGCGAAGAATATTGAGCGGATCACCGTGGTGCGGAATTTTTTGTTCGGAACGGTCGTCACATTTTTTGATGACGACGTCCTCCCGGTGAATTTCGACGAAGGCATGGGCGTCAATGCCGAGGAAGGAATAACGCCCCCATTTTTCACCGCCTTCGACGCTTTCAAGAAGAAAAACGCCTTCGCGGTCTTTGTAGAATCGTTGCAGCAGTGTTACCGGTGTAAACCTGTCGGCCGGCAATTGCACGGAAATCGGCACGACGCCGAAATGTCGGGCCTTCTCGAGATAATGTTCCTGGGATAGCATGATGAATTTCCTGTTGATATTGAGTTTTGGCAGTAAAAAAAGCCGTTCCTTGCGGACGGCTTTTCATGGGAATCTTGAAAAAAACACAAAAAAGCCGTGAACGTTGAACGCTCACGGCTTTTTACGATTGATATTCGAAGTCTATTTCTTAGTCAAACCTTCGGTACAACAACCCCGGAGCGGCAACGGTATTACGCCACGGCCACCAGTAAAAGGTTGAGATGTTGTACGAGGAAATGTTCATGATCGTTTGGTCAAAATGCCTGCCTGAGGTGATCTAATAGAAGATCGTCTTATTTTGAGGAAATATTGACAAAAGTGTCCGACAAACTTCATAATATTTTATTTTGCCTTGGGCGGCATGTCAAGTGGAGTATTCCGGAAAATGATTCATTTTTTCAAAAATTTTCTTTTTTGGATTTGGCGGCACAACTCGCATGGCAGGCCATGCGGTTACCGGCGGTCATGGCGTGAGAATCACGTCTTCGACATTTGCTGGACAAGGTGGCTGAGTTCGCCGACGGCTTTGTTCAACTCGGATGCGGAGGCGGCGGTTTGGTGGGCGGCAGAGGAACTCTGTTGCGTGACCCCATAGACGGCTTTCAGGCCGGTATCGACTTCCTTGACATGTTTGGTTTGTTCTTCCGACGAAGTCGCAATTTCGGAAATCAGCCCGGTGGTTTGGGAGACCAGTTCGACGATCCGGTTGAGCGCGTCGGCGGTGTGGTTTGCGATTTCGACTCCCTCGCCGATTTTCGCATTGTTCAAATGGATTGCGTCGCCGGTTTCATGGGCGGATTTCGCACTTCGTGCGGCAAGGTTGCGTACTTCTTCGGCGACGACGGCGAAACCTTTGCCGTGCGTTCCCGCACGGGCGGCTTCGACGGCGGCGTTCAGTGCCAACAGGTTCGTCTGGAACGCGATATCGTCAATCACTTTGACGATCTGTTGCGCATTTTTGGCATTGTCGCTGATCTGGTGCATGGATTCCACCATTTGCGACATGTGTTTCTGGCTTTCCGTCGCGGCGTTTTCAACATCCTGTGTGATTCGCCGCGTGTCCTGAGCCCGCGTGGCGTTTTGCGACGCCATGGTGTTCATTTCGTTGATCATCGTAACGATTTCATTCAGGGCTTCCGTCTGCTTTTCCGAACCGACGGAAAGATGATCGGTGGCGGAATGGATTTCCGACGTTCCTTTTTGCGTCACATCAACGACACGTTGCACCTCATTAACCATTTTGAAAATGTTTTCGCGGTTGGAAACGTCTTGCAAAAATTCAACGAATCCGATTCGTTTGCCGCGATAATCGCAGAGAACGTCGGCGTAAATTTCCCAATCGGCATCCTGGAACCGGGTCATGGATTTTCTCGCGGTGTTTTGCCCGGAGGTGCCGGCCACTTCCTGCACAATCTGATCGATTTCGTCGTTCCATGCGGTATGAACGGGTGTTCCCATCACTTCCGATTCCGACTTTTTCAACAAATTGTAAGACTTTCTGTTCAGGAACGTCATGCGGCGGTCATTGTCGAGCACGATGAACGGGGAATCCGCCGTGTCGAGAATCTGTCTGTACCAATAGTCGCGGGCGGAGATCGACCGATGAACCAAGCCGGCAAAAACCACTCCGATGACCGAAGCAACGAGCAAAACGATCGCGCCGATGACCAGTGCCCTGCGGAATGATGCGGAAACGAATTTTTTATGGTCGGTTTCGCTTTTGGCCAAATGCTGATCCGTGCCCACGGAAAGATCATTTCCGATGATTCGGACATCATTGAGCGTTTTGTCGGTCGCAACCGTCATTTCATTTCTGGCTTTCATCACCTGATCGAAGTCGGCGAGAACAATCACGCTCCATTTGTCGGGGGAATTTCCGATTTGCACCGGGAAGTGATATTTCAAAATATCCTGTCCGTCGCCGAAGACCTTGTTGGTGTAAAAACCCTCACGTCCCTCACGCACCATTTCCGCCACATGCTCCGTTCCGGGAATTTCCTCCAGATTTTTCATCACCCAATCTTTGTGGTTGGGATCGGCGGCGATGATACCGCCCGGCGAAACCAGCATGACGTAACCGGTGTCGTAAGGCCGATAGGGAGCAATGATTTGTGAAAGTTCCTCAATGGAAATATCGGTTCCAAAAACTCCGAGGACTTCCCCGTCTTCCATCAGCGGTATGCAAAACGAGGTCATATAAACAGGTGCATGAACGGACGGATCAATCGTTTCGTCAAGGTACGGTTCCATGATCCATTCGTTGGCCGTCGTTTTCGGCAATTGATAATAATCTTCGACATCGGTCTCTTCAACGACAATGTATTCGTATCGAATGTCATCGGAATCTTCTTCACGGATAAACCAGGCCGAATATCGTCCGGTCGGATTTTGGTCCGTTTCCGACCGACGGGGATCGACATCAATATTCTCCTTGTCGTTTTGGTCGAAGGCTTCGGGTTCCCAGGCACACCAAAGTGTGAGAAATTGGTGTTCCTTCTGAAAGAAATCCTTGAGCAGTGCATTGGCCACCTCGCGGTGGGGCAATTCATTCCGATCGATTTTGACTTTCCGGTACGCAAGTAGAAATTCCGCCGCTACCCGGGTTTTGGCAAAACCGGCTTCGAGTTGTGTGCGAATGTCATTGGCAACCGCCTCGCCGACCAGTTTCATGTGTTCCTCGCCCATTTTCGTGGCGATGTCTCCGGTTTCCGAGCCCATTTGGTCGATCCGGTCGATCATCGCCTGGTTTTGTTCGCGCACAAACTCAATGGTGGAAACAAATTCCGTATTGATCTGCCCGGTCGTTAGTTTCATATCGTTCATGAAACAGGCAAGCAAAACTGCCACGATTAAGAGCGAAAGGCCGATAAACCCAGCGATTAATAAACGTCCGATATTCATTTTTGTTTTTCCGGGGTTTGCGAATGAAGCAACTTGGTTTATAATTTGTTATAATTATAGATTATGGAATGTATCCGGTGGGTCATAAGAGTTGATAATCCTTAACGAATTGACGAATAAAAAATTCAGGTGGAAACAATTATCCGGTTATTTCGGTGTTCCGCAGTGAAAGCGATTGGAATGGTTGCCAATGTCGCACAATCCGTCAAGTTGTCATAACATGCCTTTTGTATCAAGGTGAATTGCTGTAATATCCGGAAAGCATTCATTTCCATCTCCACAGTATTTCAAAAAAAGTCGATTCCAATGACCAGTATGTAAAGTATCTTTTTCCATATCCGCAGTCTCTTTTTCGTCGCCCGTACCTTACCTCACGGGAAAACATTCCGGAGTTTCTCATGATCCTGTTGCTTATTGGGTACATGTGGCTTTATATTCACAGGCCGTTTGAAATCTGGTCCTGGATGGGGGATATCTACCTGGAGAGAGTGTATATCCTCACATGTGCGGTGTTGTGGTTTTTATTTCACCAAAAGAGCGTCATCCGTAACATCAATGTCCTGGCGATTTTCGGTATCGCAGCCGCCATCCTGTTCTCGGATTTTATGACAAACATGTCCGGAGCGTCCAATCCTACCGTCGAAGAATGGCTGAAAATCCTGTTTTTTGCCATCTTGCTCATGGCCAGTATCCGCCAGGAACAGGAACTAAAAATCCTTTTGGCAGGATTTGCGGTCGTCTTTTTTGTTTATATGCTACATTCGTATTACGAATTCAAATTTTGCGGACACTTTGTTTACCGCATGGGAATTCCACGCCTTTGTGGAATCGGGGAGTCCATGAGCGACCCAAATGCCTTCGGTGCTTCCGTGGTTTACTTTCTTCCTGTTCTTGTTCCTTTATGGACGATGTTGCGGGGAACCCCGGCGATTCCGGTACGGTTGTTCGCCATTACCGCTTTTTGCCTGGCCGTGATATGTATCTCGGATACCGGTTCCCGCGCGGCATTCATCGGTTTCCTGGCTTATGTGGTTCTTGCAGCCGTCTTTTCCAAAAATCGCTGGAAAATCCTTGCTACAGCGATTGTTTTCCTTCCCATCATCTGGGTGAACATGGACGAACGTATGCAAAATCGCTACTTGACAATCATTGATCCGTCCCGGGGCCCGGCCAATGCCCAAGTGTCGGCGGAAGGACGAGTGGTGGGGTTTAGAGAGGGTATGAAGTTATTCCAAAAGTATCCTCTACACGGTTGTGGTCCGGGGAACGCAGCCGTCGAATCGGGCACGGGACTCCAAACCCATAATTTATACAGTCAGGTTGCGGGTGAATTGGGGTGGCCCGGTGTGCTCGCTTTCGTATTCCTGTGTTGTTGTCTCACGATCAACTATTCGTATTCCAGGTTTTACTGGAAAATCCTGCGGACGCAGAGTCCCGATGCCGATCCTTATCTGTTTCTTGTATCCCAGGCCGTTTTCATCACCATGATGTTGTTGCTTATAATGGGATGGGGAGGCCACAACGCTTTTCGTTATACTTGGGTCTGGTTTGCCCTTTTCCAGAGCATGGCCGTTGTGGCTTTAAAAAAGAAAACGGATGATATCATCCGGGAACATGCGGAAGACAGCTTGCTTGTGACGGAACAGACCGGTGTTTCAGGACAGGCAATCCTTGAACGCCCTGTTCCGCAGACAGGTTGACGATGTCGGAGTTTACCCCATGGCATCGTCGATCGCCCCCTGCATTCGGGCTTTATCGACCGCACCGATCATCCGTTCGACAACATTGCCGTTACGAAAAATCATAATCGTCGGCAGCATATCGACCCCGTAGCGTGCGGCGACGGCGATGTTCTCGAAGGTGTTGATCTTGACGATTCTGGCGGCATCGCCGTTTTCTGTTGCCAGCACATCCAACAATGGTGCAATCAATCGACACGGCCCGCACGACGGCGACCAGAAGTCCACCAACACCGGCACGTCCGACTGCAAAACCACCGCATCAAAATCCTGTTCCAAAAGCTCAATAACGTTTCCCATTATCGTTCCTTAGTTGTTTTTCTCTAACCACTAATCACTAGCCACTAATCAAGAACGCTTGCCTTCCGAAACGGCGGTGAAATCATCCCATTGGCCGTTGAGAAAATCCATCGTCGGCGTGCCGGTGAAGGCCAC
>Ga0123353_10018727_pt1 | contig 10252 bp, 6 predicted proteins | sample TergutLab28metaG_3_FD_92763 | JGI IMG/M metagenome (GOLD analysis project Ga0123353, IMG submission 92763) | Labiotermes labralis P3 segment gut microbial communities from Petit-Saut dam, French Guiana - Lab288 P3 | ecosystem: Host-associated > Arthropoda: Insects > Digestive system > Gut ...
GGTTAGGTTAGGTTAGGTGAGGTTAGGTTAGGTTAGGTTAGGTTAGGTTAGGTTAGGTTAGGTTAGGTTAGGTTAGGTTAGGTTAGGTTAGGTTAGGTTAGGTTAGGTTAGGTTAGGTTAGGTGAGGTTACATTTCTTTAGTTTTAATAACTGTGCGACGTTTCTTTCTGCCTGCTTTTTATTTATAAGCTTTTAAAGTGTGTTGAATTTTACTAAAATATGCGGAGTTCACAAGCCAAATTTCACAAGCTAACAATTCACAAGCCAGCAATTACCAAGCCAACAGTTCACAAACCAACAGTTTACAAGCCAACATTTCACAAGCCAACATTTCACAAGCCAACAGTTCACAAGCCAAAATTTCAAAAGCCAACATTTCACAAGCCAGCAGTTACCAAGCCAACAGTTTACAAACCTACAATTCACAAGCCAACAGTTACCAACAACAATTATAGAAGTGGCTAGACAGAAGGGCAGAACTGAGAGTACGCACTGCTAACAGGAATTGAGGCACGACTCTGCTACTAAGTCACGCGTGACTGGGAATTTGCAAGGGAGGTGGGGGGGGGCACTATCTGTTTATAGGAAAGGGTACGATACTGTTCAGGGGTTCATAACGGAATTGTTTTGTGCACTGAGCGGCCGGCTCTGCAGCACGGTGGGTTAAACGAATTATGGAGCACGTAGTGCAAATCACGTTCAAACTGCACAGTCAGGTCAGAATCACAGACGGGACTGGAGTCTAGGGAGGAACTGAGTAAGAAAGGGCGTTTGGAACTGACGGAGATAAGAAGACATTTTGTACTGGTGGAGCCAAAGTCGACTGGCGTGTGACGTCATCTGGTGTTCGACAGAACTTGGCCTTATAGCGGCACAGCCAACAGTTGCTGCATTTCGTGCTGACAGCAGCGAAGGCAACAGCACAGTTCTGTGGGAAACATCACTAAGGGTCACAGGATATGTTTCCGTAAAGTTTAGTTCATTGCGCCAAGTATTTGAAGGTGCCAGATACCGATCATGCGTGAGCAGAGACAGACAGGCGGACAGACAAACAGACAGACAGACGGAGAGACGGCAGACAGACAGACAAGCGGACAGACAGACAGGTGGACAGACAGACAGGCGGACAGACAAACAGACAGACAGACAGACGGAGAGACGGCAGACAGACAGACAAGCGGACAGACAGACAGACAGGCGGACAGACAGACAGGCGGACAGACAAACAGACAGACAGATGGAGAGACGGCAGACAGACAGACAAGCGGACAGACAGACAGACAGACGGAGAGACGGCAGACAGACAGACAAGCGGACAGACAGACAGACAGACGGAGAGACGGCAGACAGACAGACAAGCGGACAGACAGACAGACAGGCGGACAGACAGACACGTGTTGTGTTGGGCTGATGCTGTGACGTCACATCGCGTCGCGTCTGCATATGATCTGCCACAGTTACCTGCACACACAGCGGTGGATACGTCCTATGGTGCTCGTTTCATGCTTGGCTGAATTGGCTATTAGAAACTCCAGAAGGCATGTAACAAGCCATTATGTCACCGTCAATCAATTTCCGAGAATACTTATTGATCAAAGATAGAATATTTGTTGAGGAAATATGAGGCATGCGCAGTGCAACTCGCTGGAACTAGGAAATATCTGGGTTTGCGGTGTAATATGAGCTGAGGGCTTCAGGATACAGATGATCACAAAGCGGCTTTCGTAATGGATTGAAAGGTGCCGGGTTCGAATCTAGGTCGGGGGACGGCTGTCGTGTTTATTCCGGCCATTCAGACAGATACTGAGATATGACGGACAGCTGCGGCACTGCTAGCTTGTTCCGCATCCTCTCAAATTTTTAACTCACTCTTATGAATTCTTTCGATGCAGCGTACTTTGATTTAGTGAGAGCGTCGTTAAACACAACTCACACTGCTGTTGAGAAGTTTTTGGTCGGAAGCGTAACATTCCCTTCGCTTTGCCACTTTAAGACACAGTGGTCACAATAAGTACCGCACAATAGTCACACTATGTACCGCACAATGGTCATTATATGTACCGCACAGTGGTCACTATATGTACCGCACAGTGGTCACTGTATGTACAGCAAAGTGGTCACTGTATGTACCGCACAGTGGTCACTATATTACCTCACAGTGGTCACTATATGTAAAGCACAGTGGTCACTATATGTACCGCACAGTGGTCACTATATGTATCGCACAGTGGTCACTATATGTATTGCACAGTGGTCACTGTATGTACAGCAAAGTGGTCACTATATGTACCGCACAGTGGTCACTATATATACCTCACAGTGGTCACCTTATGTACCGCACAGCGGTCACTATATGTACCGCACAGTGGTCACTATATGTACCGCACAGTGGTCACTATATGTATCGCCAGTTTAACATTCAGCAATTCTACGTTCTGCCCACACAGTGTATTTGTGTGTTTTGTGTGGATCTGAAAACAAACAGCCATTCTTTCCCTATACAACATTAACTGACTGGTTTGTGTAACAGAGACGGAGTGTGTTTCCTGCACGGTGCGGACTGCCTGTTTATGTACAGTTCAGGTTACTTTTAGTCTGTGAAATTTTAAGTCGGTGTTTCCAGACGGTGTAACTTTTTATTTCCTTTCTTTAAGTGGAAATGTCGGTACGATTAGAATGTTGCGGAAAATTTGTTCAGTAGTATTATAAGCTGAACACAGAATATTGAATGATTCAGGAATTGTATGTGTTTTCACACACTTTGGGTGACCTTTTGAATACCGAAATGCAGTTGAATGCTTTACTCACATTCGTCATATTTCTAAGGAGGCTTGAGTGTGGCAGGCTGCAAATTGAGGTAACAGAATTACTTACTGCCGGCGGTAAAGAACCGCCCCCAAGGGGCTTCCATTTGGCCGGTACATTGATAGTAGCGCCTGCTGCAGAGAAAAGTCAGCTGGAAGAGCAACTCAGCTTTGCGCCTTGTCCGATATCGTGTCAGTATGGCAAGTGAGTGCAGGCATGATGCTTCCTCTGGAGATAAAACAATCCGGAGGTAAACTACTCCCCCACTCGGTTCTCCGGGGGGGGAGTGTTTCTAGGGGAAGCATCGTGCAAAATACGCAGGGAAATGAAATTAGGCACGTGGAACGTTAGGAGGTTTTATAGGGCAGGTTCCCTTAAGAGCCCAGGATAGGGACAGGTGGCGGCAGCTTGTGAGTACGGTAATGAACCTTCGGGTTCCGTGAAATGCGGGGAATTTCTTGACTAGCTGCAAACCAGTTAGCTTCTCAAGAAGGACTCTGCACCATGGAGTAAGTAAGTAATGGCAAGTGAGTCACCGAGTGGTGGCAGCACTGCAGTTTACTGCACACGTGTATGTTCTGTCATTTGCCCCCACAACAAAAGCACGACCCAACCTGCGCCGCTGTCCGTAGAACTCCACAACGTTACGTGTCGATATCTAATACGAAATTTCTTCCAAATCGGTCAGTAAATGGAGGAAGTCTGCATAAAAAGTTGGATTTAGGCATTACGGTTTCCGCCGTACGGATTTCCATAAAACTCGCAAAAAAAAACTCAACGAAACTGAGTGTAGGTGCACGTGGCAGTGCAGCCAGACACGTGGCTGTATTGCGGCTGTAGGCACAGTCGCTGCTGCACCGGCCGCCCGCTGGTTGTGCGGCGCATCAGGCTTAGTTCATCTGATCATTTAGTGTCGCACATTTAAGCATAGATGTGCAAGTATAGTGTTGCCTGTGGTTTTGTGTGGGTGTGAAACTTGGTATGTGGCGTCAATGGAAGAACGTATGGTGGTGGTGTGTGAGAACAGGGTACGAGGTGACAGGCGAGTGGAAAATGCTATGTAAGAAGGAGCTTCATGATCTGTACTGCTCACCAAACCTCATTCGTGTGACTGAATCGAGAAGAATGAGATGGGCGGGGAATGTTACAAGTATGAGGGGAGAAGTGCATACAGCATTTTGGCTGCGAAACTTTAGACACAAGGCTTGTTTGAAGACCTAGGTGTATGAAGGAGTATAATATTAAAGTGTATTTTAGAAAAACAGAAAACAAGTGTATCAAATAGTTCATTCCGAATAAGGATAGAAATAAATGGAATGCTGTTGTGAACATAGTGATGAACCACCGGGCTCCTTAAGGTGAGGGTTATTGCTGCACATGCTGAGGAACTGTGAGATAGTGTGCTTCAGTGAGCACGTTGCTTAGGAGTTATTATTTAGAAGAGTTAATTTAAGATCTATGGGACTGTCAATCGTAAGCTAAGGTTGAGTCCTTTACCTTAAATCCTTAAGTTCGCACAATTTTCAACTGCAGGAAGGAAGGAAAAAAGAAAACCACGAAATACTTGATAAAAAATCCCATGACCGAGACATTAAACACAAGAACAAGACACAAAAAAAAAAAAAGACCGAAGGTAATGGCTGCAGTACGGACTATATATGTCACTGTAGCTTCACGTGAAGGCGTTCTTCTGTCTGTGAATTCAGGTGTCAAGAATGCGGTTTGGAGTGCGATTATTTTGAAACATATCTGTGCGGGTCACAACAACGCATATGTCACGACCTTCAAGACCAATGGCCCTGGTACAGTCGGTACTTTTACCATTTATGGATCGCACTGGCATCACTGCGACTCTCTCCGACGGCTGCCACCGACCGTGCAATGCGATTACTACGTGAGACTTTACTTGTCCCCTCCAGAACTACTGGAGCGTTTGTGGGCTGGAACTGGGTAATTGAAAATAAACTGGCTTTGGATGAGAAGTGGAGTGAATTGCACTGCGTGGATACAAAGAACACGCAACTTCCGGTTCATTGTTGGATGTTTTGATAACAGAGGCAGTGTTTGTCGTACGTAGGAGACCGTCAGTTTGTTTGCTTGTTTGTTTGTTTGTTTGCAAAGGAAGCGTAAGCCGCAGAATAAAGCAGTGATTTATTGACACAAGCCGGCCGCAGACAAGGACAGTGACACGAAAAGTCTGCCTGTTTGTCTGTGTGTCTGCGTGTGTCTCAACTCAGTCTCGTAACTTCTTGATTTATGAGGCAGTCTGCAGAGAAGAAGGCGCGGATGGCTGAAAATCGGCAGACCTTCAGTCTCAAGTAGCCTAAAGGCTGCAAAATGATTTCGCGGCTTAATTATGAGGATTCAGCTCTTCCGACATGTGACGCCATGTCGGTGAGAGGATGGTTCCCGACGTTTCGAAGAAATTCTTTTCCTTCGAAACGTCAGCAGCCACTCATTTAACGACACGGCGTCACATCGCACAGGAGTTGAAATTTCAGAGATACGGCAGTGAGGGCCTGAGATGTCGAGATTATGTGAAATTGTGTGGTGCCAACAGTGGGAAATGTGACAGTGCAGTGGTGAGAGGGCTTGTCGCTGTGGATTGGTTTCAAGTGGTCCATTGCATTTTAACTGTGTAGTCTGTCTTACAACCTGTGCAGTTTCGTCAAAAGCCGGTAATTTTGTGTGCAGCTCGGCGAATGGCATGGGCGGTGCAGGCAGGATGGCCAGTGTGCGGCAGCAGTAGCTGACCGCCCGGTGGCACTTGTCAACAGTTTGTGACCTGCCGTTTGAGGGGGGGCTCCTTCTTGCTTCCTCCGTAACATTTGACCTGCTGTTTTACGTCACCCACAGCCCGTGGGTGGCGCAATTTGTTCTTGATACAGCTGACAATGTAGACGTTGTAAATTACTTCTCATTCGTCTTGTTCTCGGATAAACGCCCACAACTTTTTCATGAAGTTCTTAAGAGTAATTATGGAGCAGATTCTTGGTAATATTTATGTAGGCTCTTTTTGTGGGTTTAATAGCTCTGGGGGCACTTACCTCTCTTATATATGAGCTTCATGTGTTAGAATGAATTTTATTCGCCGGGTAAGTTTTAATTATACTGAGTTAATTAAAGTTTGTTGAGCACTTCCTTAGAAGATGGTTGAAGACGGACGAACAGACATTATCTCATGATATTACCTTCATTTTGCACATTTTGCACAAACACAACACGAAAGGCAAATATCTAAAAAAAAAAAACAGTAGCAGAATGACTTCAGATTTATGCCAAAATCGAAGGAGAGACGTGAAGTTGTTGCAGATTGTAATTACTGCGTACTTTCTTTCCGATCAGCGCTTTCCAAGGAACTGAAAACGAAGCATTATTAAAGGACTATTTATTATTTTCTACTCCAGCTTGGTGTTTGTACCTGGGATGTTCGTACACTGATAACAAAATTCATTAAGAGATGTTATTGTACACGAGAGAGGAACTGAATCTGGGGCAACAAATTGCAAGACCACAAGTCAGAGACTGTGTGGAGTCCACAGACATTTATTGTAATTGCAAAGTGCACTGGGATGGAGTGCGAACGTAGAAAGCAGCGGGCAATTGTAGGAAGCCTAAACGTTTGTTTGGGAAGCGTGAGGAGTGAAGAACTGTTTGATGTTGGTTGGAACAGAGTAGCTGTAGAGTAGAAGGCAGGGATCATAGGACTGGGAATACAGATTGTAGGACTGAACACAAGGGTAATGGGATTGAGCATACACATTTTAGGACTGAACACAAGGGTCATGGGACTGAGCATACAGATTTTAGGACTGAACACAAAGATCTTAGGACTGAGCATACAAATTGTAGGGCTGAACACAAGGATCATAGGACTGAGCATACAGATTTTAGGACAGAACACAAGGGTCATAGGACTGAGGATACAGATTGCAGGACTGAACACAAGGATCATAGGACTGAGCATACAGATTGTAGGACTGAACACAAGTGCCATGGGACTGAACATACACATTTTAGGACTGAACACAAGGATCATAGGACTCAGCATACAGGCTGTAGGACTGAACACAAGGGTCATGGGACTGAGCATACAGATTGAAGGACTGAACACAAGGATCATAGGACTGAGAATAAAGATTATGGGACTGAACACAAGGGTCATAGGACTGAGGACACAGATTTTAGGAACCCGGACACAAATATCATAGAACATGGGACATAACCATTTGTTTTGCATCAGAAATATTTACAGCTGTATTGTGTCATACTGGCAGCGTGCTCAGTTGCATCATAACTGTTACAGCTGTACCACACTAAGCTGGACAGCCAGCAGTTGCCAACACAGTTTGTAACCTCGAAATGTCTCGATACTTGGTGCAGGTAGTAAGGAAAACCAAGCCCATAGAATTTGTGGTGCGATAAACAATTGTCGAATTTTTTTGTTGTGACGATGGAGACTGACGTCTTCTGAAATGTGACTCCGTGAGAGTTGGTGGGCATTTCCGCCCTTGTTGCACTGAAGGTGGAGGTACTACTTTCATACGAAGCACACGGTGTCACTTGCCTCCAGGCACTGCAACACTCACGACCCTAACACAGACAGCAGCCAGTCACCAGGTCAAGTGAAGTCTAATGAAGTTTCCCTACATTTGCAGGTCTGTTCTCTGTGTTGGTGGACCTGTTGGTGACCTCCACTGCCCCCACGTCCCCAAGGAGCCTGTACGTTGCTCTGGCGACCTGCCACGTCATAGCTATGACGTCGGCCGTCTCTAACCCCATAGTGTACGGTTGGCTCAATTCGAACATCAGGCGAGAGTTTCTGCAGCTACTACCAGCGCGGTGCGCATGCGCAACTCACCGCCGCTCGTCCAACGAGCGTGCTAAGGCCACTAATATAGGTGAGTGACGTGAAGCGTCGCTTTATGTATTATGGTTGTTGGTGTTGGTGTTAGTGTTGTCAGGAATAATTGAACTCATTGCAGTTCTTGTATGTCAAGACGCTAAGCCAGCAGCACAAACACAAACAGACGCAGGCAAGAGAGAGCAAGCGAGGGTGTTCGAGAGCAGACTGGACTGGACTGACCTGGCAAACGGCTGTTTTGTGCACGGTGATGAACTTACGGGTCCACAAAATTCTGGGAACTCTGTTGATGTTGCAACTTCCTTATTTTATCTGGCAAATACGTTCCATTACTCGCTGCTGCTGCTTCTGCTGCTGCTGCCCTCAGCGCGGAGCATCGGGCTACCAAAAACGAGTCGACAGCAAACGACAACCGATAATATAGTGACTCTACTTATGGCGCCAGTCGTATCAGGAAGGACACGGAGCGTCTGCTATAGGCTGGGCCACACAGTGCCAGCGCTCGGCACGGTCCACGTACTGACCATGTCCAATCACAGTACTTAATCCGGATGAGGCCTGGATAGCTCCGTCGGTATAGCGACTCGTTACGGGCTGGACGGTTCGGGAATGGAATTCTGGTACTAGCGAGATTTTCCTCACCCCTCCAGACCGGCACTAGCGTCCACCCTGCCTCCTATACAAAGGGTATCGGTTCTCTATCACAGGACTAAAGCGGCTCTGACCACGTAACACATATAGCGCCGAGGTTAAAGAAAGAGTAAAGCTATATGTTCACTCCCCCTCTGGTCTTTCATGGCCTGTTCTAGGATGACTTTTACTTTAACTTCGCCTCATCCGGCTTATGTCGAAGATTCTCTTAGTTTAAAATACCTTCTCCAAGGCCTGAAGGCTACAAATTTGCTGTCCCGTACAGTGGCGTGCAGCCTACGTCAGCAGCCATATATTTAGCAGTTGGTAATTATAATGTAATTTAACTGCGTTGAATTTCCTTACCGCTCTGTTCAGTGTCAGTCAAAAAAATGACACGAAATTCAACTGATCCGTGCTGTGACGTCATCTCGCCCTGTCAGTGTCACACACCGCATCTGCTGAACTTTCTGACCCGAAGATTAAAGCAATGTGATGCTTGGAAAGGTCGCGAAGTACTGACCCACAGCTTAACGTCCCTGAAGAGGTGGATGTCCGGGAAAACCGCTGTGCGCACCTCTTGTCTGGAGATCTTCACTGCTCTGACGCGCTCTAACGGTTTTGTTTCTTTGTGTGCAGGGATGGCCACGGAGGAAGTGACGACACGGACACACGTGAACCATTTCAGTGTGGCGCTTCATAACAACGGACCGACTGGACTGACGGAGAGCGTGGCGCTGCTGACGACGACAACCAATCAGGATTCAGAGAAATTCAAGGATTCTGGCGAGGTTTCCAATGTTTAGCAATATGAAGAAATGACGGCTTATGAGTGACTGTGCGCAGAGTGGAGTTAGCTGGCTACGCAGTTCACCGTACTGCGGAGTGTTCATTCCAGTGGACAGTAAAGCCCTCGGATAGCAACATGCCACATTGACATTTTGTCCAACACAAATCCCACATGATTTCTTGTATGAACCCTAAGCTACTGCACAGCCTGTCATTACGTAAGTACATAACAGTGGTGGTCACAAAGCTGTATCACTACACACGCAACCCTCTCAGCCGCAGTTCTGCTGCTCCCTTCACTGTGCTGCCTGTGCAAAGGCTCCTGGGAAAACCACTTCGAGGGTAAAGAGGCTGAAAATGAAAATAGCAAGTCATTTCTTCTGGTTCCGTGGTTAAAAATGTATGAAACTGTGCTTCATTTGTCACGTGTACAGTCATGGTGGTGCTTGTCACGTTTAGGTCTGGGTAATTAAATATCCAATCCGTACCGCGCAGTAAACACACTCCGTCTCGGTTACACAAACCAGCCAGTTAACGCTGTATAGGGAAATAATCGCTGTTTGTTCTCAGATCCACACAAAACACATAAAGATCCAGTCCGTACCGCGCAGTAAACACATTCCGTCTCGGTTATAAAAATCAATCAGTTAATGCTGTATAGGGAAATAACCGCTGTTTGTTCTTAGATCCACACAAAACACATAAAGATCCAGTCCGTACCGCGCAGTAAAAACACTCCGTCTCGGTTACACAACCCAATCAGTTAATGCTTTATAGGGAAATAACCGCTGTTTGTTCTCAGATCCACACAAAACACATAAATACAGTGTGTGGGCAGAACGTAGAATTGCTGAATGTTAAACTGGCGGTACATACAGTGACCAGTGGGCTTTAAAGGGTTAAATCTTGGTTATAAAAACCAGTCAGTTAATGGTGTATAGGGAAATAATCGCTGTTTGTTCTGAGATCCACACAAAACACATAAATACAGTGTGTGGGCAGAACGTAGAATTGTTGAACGTTAAACTGGCGGTACATATAGTGACCAGTGTGAGGTACATATAGTGACCACTGTGCGGTACATATAGTGACCACTGTGAGGTACATATAGTGACCACTGTGCGGTACATATAGTGACCACTGTGCGGTACATATAGTGACCAC
>Ga0123353_10018728_pt1 | contig 10252 bp, 4 predicted proteins | sample TergutLab28metaG_3_FD_92763 | JGI IMG/M metagenome (GOLD analysis project Ga0123353, IMG submission 92763) | Labiotermes labralis P3 segment gut microbial communities from Petit-Saut dam, French Guiana - Lab288 P3 | ecosystem: Host-associated > Arthropoda: Insects > Digestive system > Gut ...
ATTATACCGTACCGATATTCTATCCAGTTCGGTTTTTAACCCGGGAGCCATGTCCTCAATTTTGAAAATCAAATCCTCGGACTCAGGTTCAGGTTCGGGCTCCGGCTCAGGCTCAGGTTCGAGCTCCGGCTCGGATTCCGGTTCAGGTTCGAGCACAGGCTCCGGTTCCGGTTCGGATTGCTGAGTGCTTTCCGGTGTCGTCTCAGGCTCCGGTTGCTCTGCCGGTGGTGACTCCACAGGCAAATGCTCATTTGCGGATATATGAATGTCTTCCGGTGTATCATTAATGGTAATTGCTCTAATAGCTAAAATGCACCACGGTAATGCGGCAAATGCAAGAAGCACAGCACAAATTATTAACCTTTTTCTTTTTTTGCTTTGGTTTTTGCCCATACTCATAAAACTATCCGAAGATGACCTTCCGTTAACAAATGAACCGTTACCCGATATCGTTAATACACATAGAAATCCCATGTAAGATATTCGTAACTACTGCCGTCTCTATTGGAAAAGTGTCCTGTTCCGTCACCATACAAGAAGTACCTTCTTGTTGTGGTCGGGAAACCAATCGAAAATGCATCACTCTCGTAGCTGAAATCGGGCTCGACTTGACGGTAGTCTCCGTCTCTGCTTTCCATCATCCAAACCGGATTATTCGGTACTCTCTCAAAAACAGTTGAGCGTCCGCGGCCTTCAGTGTACCATGTTATGGTCAATACCACTCCATCACTTGTTGTAAGTATTGCATCTCCAAGCCGCTGATGCATTCCGTAATCACTTACATAAATCATACATATTCTGGAGGCGTTACCGGCATTGACCGTCAGAGTCGCCGATCCGGGATTTATGCCGATTATCACGGCATTACGCCCGTTTTGCGTCTCATTAATAACAAATATATCCTGATTACTGCTCGTCCATTCAATACTAGCGTTTACTTCCGAGGGTAGAATCAATGCATCCAGAATGATTTGCTCACCAACCATCACCGATATATCTGAAATCGGAGAGCCATGATGCTCTATGATAACCGATTGAACTTCCACCGGAGACGGAGCAGAGGGCGGGGCAGGAGGCGGGGTCGGATCCGGGTCCTGCGCCTGCACCGGGTTTGGTTCCGGAGCCGGGGCTGCAGCTCCGGACGGTGAAGGTGCAGGGACTGCGGGGTTATCAGAGGGACCATTTCTCAAAAACAGCACTATAATAACCGTCAGTACAATCACACAAATACCGATGATACTCACTATAAGTATTGTGTCTTTATTCATCTTATTACCTTTGGAACTAAAATCTGTTGTTTCATCAGGTCTTTCAGGCACATGCTGCGGAGCATAATCATAAGTGTTGTATACTGGCGGTGTGCTCTCGGGTGTGTTCCCGAATGTGCTCTCGGGAGTGCTCTCGGGCATGCTCTTTGGTGGTCGGCGACCGGCTACGGTTTCATTGTAGTCAAACAAACGGTCAGTCAGATCATGTCCGTCGCCGGCATCATAATTATCAGCATCATAATTATCAGCCTCATAATTATCGGCTTCATAATTAGCACTCTCTTGTGACAGATACTTTGCAGTTTCAAGGGCCTGTTTAAACTCCGTGGCTGTCTTATATCGTTGTGCAGGCTCAAACATACATGCCCTTAATACTACATCGGCTAAGCCGGCACTCACCCCTGCAAGGTATGGAAGCGGTTCGCCGCTCAGACGCCGCTCTACGGCGGCATTGCGTTCATTATATGTTATCTGATTGGAGTGTGCATCTATAAACGGCAAACGATTATTGTTGAGCAGCTTATACAGGACAATTCCCAAGGAGTATATATCAACCTTAGCATCATATTTTTTGCCGAGCTTTACCTCCGGCGCTATGTAATTATTCGACCCGACAGACGTCATTGACATTGAGCCGCCGCTCTTCTCCAACTCTCGCGCAATACCAAAGTCTCCAAGCTTGAAATCACCAAAAGATGATACGAAAATATTCTCCGGCTTAATATCTCTATGTACAATATTTTTTTGAGCACACAATTCCAGCGCGGAGCATATATCCAATCCTACCTTTATTACCTCTGCTTCATCCGGTCTTTTGCTGAGAGCATAATCAATAAAGCTTGTCAGCAACTCCATTCTTATGAAGATATCCCAACCGATGGTGTCGGTTTTTTCAACAACCTTATAGTCCTCAACACTAACTATGTTTGCTGTAGCTTTCATTGATGTCATCAGCTTTATTTCATTAACAAAGTCTGTGACTATGCTCTCAAGATATGAGCGCGATGATGTATCATCATAACCGTCGGATTTTAACGCATTATACTCCGAAGTGTTTTTTGGAATTGATATAACTTTAACCGCTGCGTAATGAGTAAAACCATGTTCATTCCGAACGACCTTGTATACCTTCCCGAATGACCCCTCGCCGATCTGTGATACTACCCTCCACTCAGGCCATATTGTGCTTAACTTGTCAATGCTCATTGTTGTCCTCCGTATACAAAGTACTGTTACGTTCCAGTTAAATCTCTTATCAGCTCGAAAATCGCATCTTCATAAGTCATTGATATATCTGCCGTTCCGATGTGAATTGTCGAAAAACCGCTTCCGGTCAGAAAGAACTCAAGATTTGAAAACATTTCATTTTCCTGCTCAATAAATTCTGTCTCCGTAACAACAACTCCATCAATGTAGAAAGTAATTATTTCATATTCACCCCGGTCATTCCACTCAGACCAGACTATATCAAATCTTTTTACTACAGGACTAAGACTAATATCTGAGTAGGTATAATAAAGAGTATAAAGCTCATTCTCTGATCCATTTCTGCCGAATGCCAAAATACCGCCGCCTTTTATTGAATAGACTCCAAAATCGCCGGCTCCTGCCATATACTCAATGCCTTCAATTTTGAGGAGTTCTACACAGTTACCTTGATCAAAACCATAAATAAGTACATCCCAACGTACTCTATCGACCAGGCGTGAGTATATCATCTCTTGGATACCATCTCCATTGACATCAATAAATGAAACACTTACTACACCGTTTGTAATAACCCGCCCCCATTCATAACTGTGATACAGCGGAGGACCTTCGTTTTCAAGAACTTGCAAATATGAAGAAATAATCGTTGCATTATCCGGCACAATAGGAGCTTCCGCTTGATTATCTGCAGCGGGTTCCGGTGATGCCGGCACAGGTGATGCGGACACAGATGGTGTAAGCACGGGTGATGCAGGTACATGTGATTGCTCCGGTGCGGAGGAAGGCTGCGGGGAGACATTATTACCACTAAGATAAGGTAAAATAATGGCGACTATTGCAATAATACAAGCGCAAGCAACTCCTGTGAGAATTACCGCTATCTTGTTGTGTTTGCTTTTCTCATTGGTTTTATTACCTGTTATGTTAAAACCATCTTCTCCGTTTTGTATAAACACTGACCCGCCGCTTGTCCCGGATTCTTCTATAAAATCAGCTGCAGCCGGACGTCCGGTTATTGTACCGCTCATATCGTCAAGCAGATGACTTGCTTCACTGAAGCTTACTATTTCATATTTGCCGTTCTTTACAGCTTCAAGTGCCTTTTTAAACTCCGTTGCTGTGAGAAAACGCTGTGAAGGGTCGTACCGGCATGCCTTCAATATAATATGTGCCATCTCGGGACTTGCTTCAACAGGTGAGGGGAGTGGTTCTCCGCTCAGCCGGCGGTCTATTGCATTCTTTTTATCTTGATATTGTATCTGCACGGCATACGGGTCAATAAATGGCAACCGGTTATTATTAAGCAGCTTATACAGAACCAAACCAAGTGAGTATATATCTACGGTGGCATTGTAACTCTTTGAGTTTGCAACCTCCGGCGCAATGTAGTTATATGTGCCTTTTGCGGACATTGAGCCGCTTGTCTTCTCGAGTTCCCGGGCTATGCCGAAGTCACCAATCTTGAAGCTGCCAAATGACGATACGAAGATATTCTCAGGCTTAATGTCCCTATGGATGATTTTTTTGCGTGAGCATAACTCCAGAGCGCAGCACATATCTTGTCCGAGCCTGATTGTCTCGTCTTGTGACAGCTTCCTGCCCGCTGTGTAATCCAATAAGCTCGTTAAAAGCTCCATGCGGATGTATATATCCCATCCGATCTCGCCGGTTCTCTCTACTACCTTGTAGTCTTCTACACTAACAATATTGGCAGTACCCTTCATGGTGACCATCAGCTTGATTTCATTTACAAAATCGGTTACGATGCTCTCAAAATACGAGCGCGCCGAGGTTTCGTCATATCCGTCGGCTCTCAGCGAATTAAGCTCGGCAGGACTCTGAGGTATGGTTATCACCTTGACGGCGGAATAGTCGGTAATGCCATGCTCCTCTCTCACGACCTTGTACACCTTCCCGAACGAACCCTCGCCGATTTGCTCGACAAGATTCCACTTGGGCCATATTGTATTTAGTTGCATTATGCTCATAAACTTACCCGTTAAAAATGATTAATACCTAATCCAGAAATCGCACATCGCTTCCATCCGGTCTCATTGTGTACAACCCCACCCAATCCGGCCATGAGTTTACAAAGATACGTCCGGTCACGACGATAATTGAAAACGAATATACATCACTGATTTTGTATTGATGTTCTCCACCAGTACTCATTTTGTATAGACTTATTTCATCATCGTACTTGGAGAAGAATATTATGTCCTCTACTACATTGATTGCCATAGCGCGTTCATCAGAAATTTTGACCCTGTCACTACCGTCTGTTTTCATTGAGTAGATAGTATCATTTTCGCTCCAGTTAATATAGTATATCCTGTCATCAACAACAATTATTTGTGTAGCTTCATCGGAAGATAATCTGGTGCGGTTTCTGCCATTCGTATCCATTACATAAATTCCGTCTTCTCCATTGTCATCATTTATAAAACACCAGGTAATATAATATATTTTATCACCGATAATATTCATTGACCATGCCTCATCCTTGCTCAGCTCACGCACATTGCCATTGCTTATGTTCATAGAAAAAATACCGTCCAGTGTAGTAAAATACAAATAATTATCTGTAGCTACCAAGTTGCCGACATAACCACTGTATATCATTTTGCGTTCGGTACCGTCTATGTTAATTGAAACAATCCCTTGTTCATTATCACGGGCATTATATACAACATAATAAATCTTATCGTCTACTATGTTAATTGAGCTTGCCGCATCATTGCTCAGCACTATTTTATCACTGCCGTCTATATTCTCTGAGTACAATGCACCACCTACCCACTCCCATGTTCCGCAGTGGTATATTCGACCATTACTATATGCCGCATATCCGCCGTTAGCAAGATTTCCGGATGTGTTTTCGATAATATCGGGAAGAATTAAGACATCAATAATACCCGTACCGTCTAGTTGGCTATCATCGGTATCCGCCATGTCATCATCTGATTGACCCTCTGTTGTCGGTTCCGGTGATGTAAGCGCAGGCGACTGTTCCGGTGACGGCAGCACAGGTGATTGCTCCGGCGATGCAAGCGCAGGAGATTGCTCCGGTGCAGTGGAAGGTTGTGAGGGAACACGATTTCCACCAAGAAAAAGTAAAGCAACAGCGACCAATGCAATCACGCAGGCACAAATAACTCCTGTGATTAATACCGCGTTTTTGTTTTGTTTGCCTTTTTCATTTGTTTTTTTAACGGCTTCTTTTAAACTGTTTTCTTCGTTTTGTATTGGCGATGGATTTCCATCCTTATCAGGTTTTTCTATCTCATCAACATTAGCCGGACGTCCGGGTATTGTAGCATTTACATCATCAGGTGGTTGATTTAGCCCGGCAGCAGCACGAAAACGCTGGAAAGAGTTAAACAGAAATCTTAGTTTCCAGTTCTTTAGAATTTTACATACAATAACTGTTATATTATCAACTCCGCCATTTGAAAGCGCCATGTTCATTAATGTCCTTGCTGTCTCGGTTACGCTCATTTTCTTTTTGAATACATCATTGATCTGTCTCTCTGTTACCATGTCTGTCAATCCGTCGGAGCAGATGAGGAAGTGGTCATGGTTTTTATAAACACCCTTTGCTATGTAAGGTTCAATCATAAACTCCTCTTCAGGTATCCCAAGGCATTGAGTGAGCGGAGATTTTCTGCCCGGTAAACTTGACTCAACATGATCATGAGTAATTTGTGTAAGTTTTTTCCTGCTGTATTGATATATTCTGCTATCGCCCAAATTACACACGTAAACAGCATCTGCTCCGCACATTAGAATAGCTGCTGTCGTACCCATGGTGCGGATATAATTCTCTGTTTGATATTCGCAAATCCTTTGATTTAGCTCAATACAAGTGCTTTGCAGAAACGCCTTTATATCAGGGTTATTGCTTTGCTTAATCAGCGCATCGAAATTAACGGCTGCAATATATGCTGCCATCTCTCCCTGTTGTTCTCCGCCCATTCCGTCAAACACGGCAAAAGCGGGAAAATCTGCTGCATTAATTATGCCCGTCAGAATTTCCGGTAATCCTTCATTAACACTGTTCAGATATACATTGTTACACCAAAAGTTATCCTGATTTTTATCGCGAATAAGACCTTTACTGCATAAGGCAGCATATTCAATGGAGTATGCCATCATTAACCTCCGTGTTTTGCAAGTGAAATTATAACATATATACCTTATGTTTATCTATATTTACAGAGTATTATATCAAATATCATTACGAATTACTATTTGATTTTACGAAGAAGTAAGATCGAGTAAGACCGAAAATAAAACCTGCCCGTTGTAAGCAGATACCACTTGTGCATCTACTGAGGGTACTACTTTGGGATTTTGCAGTGATTCTACGGAATTTAAACCGTAAATAAAATTTACATAAATTTCTCTTGGCAAATCGCGCTTTTCCTACTATACTTATGTGGGGTGTGGGGGTTGGCGGATCTCCCCGGCATACCGTCTCATTAAACTATAAATACAAAGGAATTATCTTTGATGATGAAAACAATTTTCATAGTGGACGACAACCGGTCTAATCTATTGTTGGCTGAGGATGCGTTGTCGGAGCATTATGAGGTGATCACCCTGATATCGGCTGCAACTATGTTCGAGTTGCTGGAGGATTTTGCTCCGGATTTGATTCTCTTGGATATAATGATGCCGGATATGGACGGGATTACCGCTTTGAAGCTGCTAAAGAACAATGTGCGGTATGCGGGTATTCCCATTATTTTTTTAACGGGAAATAATGATGCGAAGACGGAAGCACAAAGTTTTGAGATGGGCGTAGTGGACTTTATATTAAAGCCGTTCACCGGGACGGTTCTTCTTAACCGGATAAATTCAATTTTACATAATACTTAGGTTCAATGGAGGTTCTTGGCATGATGGAGATAATTAATGAACGTATCGATCTTTGCGTGGGTTGTAACCGATGCGTCAGGGAATGTCCGATGGAGATGGCTAATGTGACCTATCAGGACGACTCCGATAATATAAAGGTTAAGATAAACCATGAGAAATGCATAGACTGCGGTGCATGCGTTTCGGCTTGCAAGCATGACGCGAGGCAATTTGTTGACGACACTGAGCGCTTTTTTAGTGATCTCTCGAATGCAGTGCCTATATCACTGATGGCTGCACCTTCTGTCAAGACGAATATTCCCGAGTATAAACGGCTTTTTACGTACTTGAAGCGTCTTGGAGTAAACATAGTTTATGATGTTTCACTCGGCGCGGATATCTGTATTTGGGCGCATATTAAGTATCTTAAGGAAAACGACTCCACGCATATAATAACCCAACCGTGTCCGCCGATTGTCACCTATTGTGAGATTTATCGCCATGATTTGCTGGACAGGCTTTCACCGGTACATAGCCCGATGGCTTGCGCTTCTATTCACATGAAAGAGTACCTGGGTATAAGCGACCGTATCGCCGCTCTTTCCCCATGTATGGCGAAGTCTGTTGAGTTCAATGAGACGAAGCTGGTCGATTATAATATTACGTTTGCGAAGGTGATAAGGTATCTGAGTGAGAACAATATCACACTTCCCGACGATGAGACCGGGTTCGATTATTCTGAGAGCGGTCCGGGTTCCTTGTTCCCCATGCCGGGCGGGTTTAAGGAGAATATCGAATTTTTTCTGGGTAAAAGCCTGCACATAACCAAGGCGGAAGGTCTTGATGTTTATGAGAAGCTGGATAAATACGCGCTAGTCCCCGAGGATTTCCTGCCCGATATATTCGATGTGCTAAACTGCGCCGAGGGTTGTAACATAGGTTCCGCCTCCGTGCATGACAGATGTCTTTTCGAGATGGACAAGACAATGAACAGTTATGCGAGACGGATTATTGAGGAGCGTAAGAAGGCGCGCAAGAAGGAGCATTACGAGTCAGTGTTCAAAACATATGACAATATATTCGACCTTGCGCTTTTTTTGAGAAGCTACCGCGCTATCAATACGTCTTTCCCGCAGATATCCCAAGCAGACATTGACAAGGCGTTCCTGGCACTGGGTAAAACTGATTATGAGAAGCAGCATGTAGACTGTTATGCCTGCGGCTCCGAGACCTGCTACGATATGGCGAGGAAAATTGCCCTCAATGTAAATATCCCTGAAAACTGCATTATAAAGTCAAAGGATGACGCGAGATTGGAGCATGAAGAAAATCTGCTCGCCAACGCGCAGCTTCTGGAAATGGAAAAAGCACGTGAGATGGATGAACGTATAAAGCTCATGTTCGATTCTACCCCTTTTGCTGCACATTTCTGGGACGAAAACCTGGTTATGACCGACTGTAATGAGGCTGCCGCAAAAATGTTCAAGTTGTCCAAGAAGGAGTATGTAGAGAGATATTATGAATTTATGCCTGAGTACCAATCTGACGGCACCCGATCCGTTGACCGGCTCCGGCAGCTTGTTGCAAAGGCTTTCGAAACCGGGTATCAAAAGGCGGAGGTAACGTGCCTTTCTCTTGATGGGGAACTAATACCGCTTGATGATACATATGTTTGTGTAGACTTCAAGGGCAAAAAAATAGTCGCCGGCTACAGCGTTGACTTACGCGAGCATAAAAAGATGATGGCAGAGCTTGAGAAAGCTACCGAAAAGAGCGAGTTTCAGCTTACAGTGTTAAATATGGTTCTGAAGACCGCAAATATCGGACTGTGGGATATGAATATTAACTGGAAGGATCCGCTGAATCCCGAAAATTACATTATCTGGTCAGATGAGTTCAGACATATTATGGGCTTCAAGGACGAGAATGATTTTCCAAATAGACTCGGCATGTGGGGTAACCGCCTGCACCCCGACGATGCAGAGAGAGTCGCAAATGCCATAATGGCTCACTGGTTGGATAAATCCGGCAACACACCCTATGATTGCGAGTTTCGGATCATGAAGAAAAACGGCGAGTATGCCTATATCGTTGCATCCAGCGCCACTGTCCGCGATGCGGATGGAATACCTGTTCGTTCGGCAGGTACACTTATTGACATAACAGAGACAAAGAATCTCATCAATGAAGCGGAGAGTCAGCGAAGGGAAGCTGAAAGTGCAAATAAAGCAAAGAGCGAGTTTCTATCGCATATCAGTCATGAGATACGTACTCCCATGAATGCGATTCTCGGTACGGCTGAAATACAATTGCAAAAGATGGATCATTCGCCCGATCTTGAGGAAGCGTTCAACACCATATACGGCTCGGGGAATCTGCTGCTCAATATTATAAACGATATTCTCGACCTTTCAAAAATTGAAGCCGGCAAGCTGGAGATTCTGGCGTACCATTATGATATTCCAAGTATTATTTATGATACGGTGCAGCTAAATCTCCTGCGCTATGAGAGCAGAGCTATCGCATTTGATCTCCTGATTGACAAAGATACACCGCTCGATATGCACGGTGATGAGCTTCGTATCAAACAGGTTCTTAATAATATACTTTCCAATGCTTTTAAATATACAGAAAAAGGCAAAGTTGAATTGTCGGTGTCAGCGGAAACCGAAGCCGATATGACAAATGCAGACGCTAGTACGCATACGGACTGCATCCTTGTTTTTCGCATCAGCGATACGGGGCAGGGGATGACGCAATATCAGATTGATGAGTTGTTCGATGAGTATACGCGGTTTAATACGGATTTTAACCGCACCATTGTCGGCACAGGACTCGGCATGCATATCACGAAACGGCTGGTCGATGCGATGAACGGCGAGATTATTGTCGAGAGCACCATTAACAAGGGTTCG
>Ga0123353_10018729_pt1 | contig 10252 bp, 5 predicted proteins | sample TergutLab28metaG_3_FD_92763 | JGI IMG/M metagenome (GOLD analysis project Ga0123353, IMG submission 92763) | Labiotermes labralis P3 segment gut microbial communities from Petit-Saut dam, French Guiana - Lab288 P3 | ecosystem: Host-associated > Arthropoda: Insects > Digestive system > Gut ...
AATATCAAATATGTCCATTTTATGCGCTATCCATGATATAATGTCCTATGGAATACGCATTTTACTATAATTACCAAGTTTAACGCAATAGATGTTTATTGCGCTGTAGTACTAAAGCCTATAGTCTAAAGCCTAATGACATATAATAATGGAACGACATTGCTCGGGCCATTCCCGATCAATGATTTCAAGAAGTTCAATCAAACCCAACAGATCAAACCCAATAGGTTGACAACGATGAAAAGTATCCTTTCTGTCATAGCGTCGCTGATGGTGACTGCCCTCATTTCGGGTGTTCTTATGGCTCAGACGGTCAAAATCCCCCGAATTGGTGGAAACGACACGTCCCAACCTCCCAAAAAGGAAACCGGCACAACGGCAACAGCGGAACAGAAACCGACCCTCGCCCCCGCCGCCACGTCTTCCGAGGAAAAAACGCAAAATTCGGTCGTTCCGGAAAAAAACACCGTCGGTGTCAAAGAAAATACCGTTGATGCCAAAGAAAAAATTGCGGAGATTGATGAAGGGGTCCGTCATTTTGCCAGCGGAAACATTCCGGAAGCGAAAAAACTCTTCGAGCAGGCCAAACAAAAACATCCGGAACTTCAGCCCCCGAGTCTGTTTATGGCCCACCTGTTTACCACAACCAATCAGGTGGAGGAAGTCCGTTACTGGCTGGAACAGGCCGCTTATGAATCGCCGGAAGACCCCGAAGCGTTTTTGCTTTTGGGAAATTTTGCCGCCGCGGAACAACGATTCGCCGAAGCAACCCTCCTTGTCCAAAAAGCGTCGGAATTGCTGAAAAACATTCCGGAAGACTCCAAACGCTATAAGCCGATCCTCACGGGCATCATTTCTCTGGAGGCGTCGGTCGCCGTTTCGCGTTCCGATTGGGAAGCGGCAAAAAAGCACCTCCTCCGCTTGCGTGAACTGGCTCCGGAAAGTTTGGAACCGCTCATCCAGCTTGGATTTGTCAGTTTTCAGCAGAAAAATGTTGACGAAGCCTTGAAATATTATGACCAGGCCCTCAAATCGGGAGCAAAAATTCCGCCGGTAGCCCTGATTGTTGCACAACTCTTTGACAAACAGGGGAACCGTCAGGAAGCGTTCAAGCGACTGAACGAGGCGGTGAAAAATATCGATAACGACCCTTCCGCTTTACGACTGGCAGCCAATCTCGCCTTGAATTGGGGAGAACTGAAACAGGCCGAAGAACTTGTCAACAAAGCGGTCAAATTGGAGCCGAAACATGTTGATAACCTCCTGATTGCCGGAACCATCGCACTGTATAAAAAGGAGTTTTTGCAGGCGGAAGTCTATTTTCAGGATGCCGTGTTGATTGCCCCGGACAATCTCGTGGCGAAACAAGGGCTGGCCCTGGCGTTGGTCGAACAATCGGATGCAACCAAGAACGAACGGGCCTTGGTTTATGCCCGTGACATTGTTCAAGGCAGTTTGCAAACTCCGGAAGCTGTAGCCGTGCTTGCTTGGATCTATTTCAAATCGGACCATCAACTCGAGGCCGAAATGCTGCTTAACCGGCTGCTTGAGGAAGACGATCTCAGTCCGCTCGGCTACTACATCCTTGCGGAAATTCTCGTTTCTCAGGAAAACAATGAGCAGGCGATCGAACTTTTGAAAAAAGCCGTCGAACAGAAGGAAAATTTCATCAAACGGGAAGCCGCGGAAACACTTCTCAAAAAACTGCAAAAATAGGCATGAGACTTTAGGCTATAGACTGTAGGCTGTAGGCTCCCGTGAAAAACCCAAAACCTACAACCTAAGTCTAAAGTTTATATCTACAGGCTCCGGTATATCCTTGACATCACGGTCAATCGGACGTATAATTCCGTTGTGGAGTGGACGTCGTTTTTCATTTCCATGCAAAACCATCTTAAAAACGGGACCGATTTCCCCCGGCGTCAACGCCGAAAAGTCGAAATTTCATGCGACTCTCGCGAGAAGAGTTCTGGGTGCTGGACACCACAATCTATTGTGAGTGCCACTTACCGCTTCCTTTTTTGAATCGCAGCGATGTGGTTCCCTTGTTCAATAAACGCAACCATCACGGTCTTTCAACCAATGACTTAATCGACCTGATTTTGTTCATGCAAAAACAAGGGGACCTGGTGCTGTTTCGGGAAACGGACGACATGTTCCCGGAATTCAAGCTGGAATACCCTTCACGAAGTCCCGGCGTCAGAATCGTCCGTGATTTTACGTCTATTTGGGAAAATCAAGTGTTTTATTCAAAAGCGGCGATCATTAATGATTTTTTGCTCCACTACGAGTATGAAAAACGCAATGCCAATGTTCCTCATTGCGAACGTGAGCGTTATCCCCAGGAAATTCTCATGTTTTGTGCCTCGGTGCAAGGTGCGGAAAAATGGGCGGAAACGGCACAAGTGGATTGGAGCAAATTCCTCGGCAATGGTTTTTGTCTGGGATTGCCTTTGGAAGATACCGATCTTGCGGAAAATCAATCGCTGATATTATGGCGTACCGGGGCACTTTCGGAAAAGACGCTTGACGCTTGGTTTGACTGGAAAACCCGCTGGGATGCTCATCCCAATTCGTCCAGGACATCCTGCTTCAAACGTTACCATACGGAACGGATTTCACCGTGGAAAGCGACGTATTGGAAAACGTTTCCCGAAGGTTTCGAGTGCGATTATCTGGAATATATAGTCTATCGAAGAAAGGGGATGACCAAGAAAGAGAGTGACTATCTCAACAGTCTTTCTCCCAACCGATCCAGTGAAGAGTATCGCGCCCTGTTCGATTGGTGCAACAAGTATGTTCGTGATTTCCCGTTTGAAGGCGATTGATGTTTGACGGTCACGCCGTGACTGCCCGTAACAAAGCAAATTTATGACACAGGCAACATTATCATGATTGTATTACACGCTTCTCTTGTTTTTGGCGTCCAGGCCCAACTTGGGGAAGGGGCTTTTTGGCATCCTGACCATCAACTTCTCTACTGGCTCGACATTGAAGGACGTTCGTTACACCGTTTTGATCCGAAAAACAATCGAGACGACCTGACGCCCCTGGAACGTCGGGTCGGTTGTGTTGTTCCCACGAATTCCGGAACGCTTTTTCTTGCCGGCGAACAGGGAATTGAAGAGTTTTGGCCGGAAACCGGAAAACGGGTTTTTCTCATGGACCCGGAATCCGACCGTCCGACCAATCGGCTCAACGACGGCAAATGTTCGCCGGAAGGCCGTTTCTGGTTCGGTTCACTCAGTATGGTTCGGGAATCCCATCAGGCATCGTTTTACCGCATGGACTTCGACGGCACCGTTCACCGAAAACTCACCGGGTTGACAAACTCCAATGGAATCGGTTGGAGTCCGGATGGAAAAACGCTTTACCACATCGACACCCCGACCCGAACGGTTGCGGCGTTCGATTATGACATGGAATTTGGTGAAATCACCAACAAACGAATCATCGTTCGGTTTCCGGAAGACCCGGATTTCGGACGTCCTGATGGGATGACCGTGGACACCGAAGGAAAACTTTGGGTCGCACACTGGCTCGGAGGTCGGGTCACCTGCTGGACTCCCGGTGGGACACTGTTTCAAACGGTATTGGTTCCCGTCCGTCGTGTCACATCCGTCGCGTTTGGCAGCGATGATTTGCAAACGCTTTTCATCACAACAGCTTCCCACGGCATGAGCGACGAGGAAAAAAAACACGAGCCGGATGCCGGTCGGTTGTTCGCCATGAGACTCGAAGTTCCCGGATTGCCGGTCAACTTTTTCCGGAAGAATTTCCAATCGCAAAAAACCTAAAAGCGTGTCTAAAATTGTGTATAGCCACGGAAAACACGGAATTTCACGGAAAATTTATGACGTGGAAACCGGAAGCACGAAACACAAAACGCCGAGCGCAAAGTTTTTCAATGTCATCTTTGCGTTTTACTCTTTGAGCTTTGCACTTATTCCTTTCCGTGTTTTTTCCGTGCCTTCCGTGGCTAAATTCAAATATCAGGAATTGCTCTCTTGGTTGTCTTGAACCGGCTGTTCCCCTTCCTGTGGGGACACGTGTTCCTGTTGTGACACTTGCTCGGTTGGTTTCTGCTCCTGGGCTTCAGGATTTTGGGTTTCGGGATTTTCCGAATTTTGCTTCACCCTTTGGAGTCTGGCTAATTCTTTTTGCTTGCGTTTTTCCTCCTCAGGGCCAGGAGCTTCGACGCGTCCGAAGAATTGCGCCAAATCGCTGAAACTCCTCATCGGGGCGGTCCCTTTTTTCATTTCCTCGGTGATCGGTTTGATCGTTTTTTTGGACGAGACCTCAAAAGACTTGGGACGCTCAAAACGGTCCGTCCGCCGTCCTCTGCCGCCGTCACGTCGCCCATCATCCCTGCGACGATCCTCCTGACGTGGACGATCACGACGATTTTCGGGTGCCGGACGACTTTGACGTTCGTTTCTCTGGTAATTTCCCTGGCGTTCGCCTTGACGTTCCCCCTGGCCCTGCTGACGTTCCCCGTTTCGGTTGTCTCGAGGCGGACGGGGTGGCCGTTGCTCACCATTTTGTTGCTGTTGTTCACCACCCGTACCGCTTTCACGAGCCGGGCGAGGGCCGCGTGTATCTTCTCCTCGGGGCCGGGGAGGACGGTCCTGTTGCGACGAACGCCGACGGTCTTCCCGGGGTTCACGCGGCTCACGACGTTCCCGTTTACGCTCCGTTCCCGGCGGCAACATCGAAAGTGAAATCCGTTTTCGTTCCTTGTCCACTTCAACCACCCAAACTTTGACGGAATCACCGACGGAAAGAACTTCATGGGCATCCCTGACATATTTGTTGGCCATGTGACTGATATGAATCAATCCCGATTCGTGCAGCCCCACGTCGACAAATGCCCCGAAATCAACAACGTTCAAAACCGTCCCCGTCAGCTCGGCACCGGGCTGAAGATCATCCATGTGAAGGATTCCTGTCTTGAAAACCGGTGGGGGGAGTTCTTCCCGAGGGTCCCGACCGGGACGTCCAAGCTGGCCGATGATGTCCTGAATGGAATGAAGACCGACACCGAATTCCGTCGCCAGTTCCGACGCATTGAACGTTTTCAGAGCTTCGGCAATCTTCTGGATTTGATCGTTATTACGAAGATCGTCCCCTGTAAATCCGATTTTTTCAAGGATTTTTACAGCGACGCCATAACTTTCCGGATGAATCCAGGTGGCGTCAAGCGGTTGGGCACCGTCACGAATTTTCAGGAATCCGGCGGCATAAGTGTAGGTCACCTCACCGAATCCCGAGATGTTTTTCAGCTGTTCACGACTGCGAAACGGTCCGTTTTGCTGCCGATAATCGTAAACCCGCTTGGCGGTCAGTTGATTCAAACCGGCCACGTAACGGAGAATCGCCGGTGTTGCCCGATTAAGATCGACCCCAATATGGTTGACACAAGATTCGACCACCTTTTCCAACGATTCCTGGAGATGTTTCGCCTTGACATCATGCTGATACATCCCCACGCCAAGGTGTCCCGGCTCGATTTTCACCAGTTCGTTGAGCGGGTCCTGCAACCGACGGCCAATGGAGATCGCCCCGCGGAGCATCACGTCGTAATTGGGAAACTCCTCCTTGGCAGCCGGACTCACGGAATAAATACTGGCCCCGGCTTCATTGACAACAATATAACCAAGGTTGTGACCGGTCAGTTGGTTGGCAATCAGCTTCACGACAAAACTTTCCGCCTCGCGACACCCTGTTCCGTTGCCGACGGCAATCACCGAAAGTTTGTACTGCTGAATCATTTTGACGACAGTTTCCGCCGCCACCCCTTTTTTCGCGCCTTTTCCGGCGATATAGATGGTTTCATAAGCGAGAATATTACCGAATTCGTCGAGAGCCACCGTTTTGCAACCATGCCGGAGGCCGGGGTCGATCGCGAGCACCCTTTTCCGGTCGAGCGGCGGTTGTAACAGGAGATTCCGTAAATTCTTGGCAAAAACAAGAACGGCCTGTTGTTCGGCATTCTCCGTCAAATCACGACGTGCCTCGCGTTCGAGTGCCGGGAGCAAAAGACGTTGCAAGGCGTCCTTGGCCGCTTCAAAAAGGAATGTCTGCAGCGGGTGATCCTGGGGAACACAAAAATCCATGGCCATCTGTTCGATGGCGGCTTTGTCATGTTCAAACCGTACCCGAAGAACCTTGGCTTTTTCTCCACGGTTGATCGCCAAAACCCGATAGGGAGGAAGTTTCTTAAAATCGACACTGAAATCGAAATAGTCGTTATACAACTTCTCCTGTTCGGCAAGTCGCCTTTCCTCTTGAGGGGTGATCTTCTTTTTGGGCTTCTTTTTCGAAGGAACGGAAATCTGAGGAGCTTCTGTTTCAGGCAGAACAACCGTCGGGGAAGGAGCAGCGGGGTTCACGTCAGGACCCTCGTTCTGCCCTGATTCTGCTTGCCCTGGCTCTGTCGGTTCAAGGTCAGAGGAGGAAGGGAGAAGGGGGAAGGTTGTCACAACAACTTGCAATTCAAGCACTTGTGTTTCAGGAATCAATGGTTCAGAAATCGGTATTTCGGGAACTTGTGTTTCAGAAACTTGGGAATCAACGAATTGTGCTTCGGAAATCTGCAGTTCAACCGTCTGCGATTCAACTGTCGGGGATGGCGTCTGGTCGTTTTCCTTCGTTTCTTCTGTTTCTTCCTTCGCTTTCTCTCTTTCCTCTTCCGTCACCCCTGTTTCGGCAGCCGGTGCTGCATCTGGCTCTGCTTTTTCCGGTTCCGGCTTGGATGCCGACGGTTCCTTTTCAGGAATCTGCACCTTTTCAGCAACCTGCTCCTCTTCGGCAGTCTGCACCTTTACCGTCGTTTTTTCAGGCTCCTCGTCTGTTGATTCCGACTCGGGCAAAATTCGTTTGGAGATGAGTTTGCTGGAACGTTGAATGATGTCGCGAATTTTTTGACGAAGCTCCACCTTTTCGCTGAAAACTTCCCCCAGAATATGACCGGCACCAAGGAGAGCATCGGCCTCGGTTTTGACCCCTTTGTCGGCATCGACAAAATCCTTGACACGAACGTCGAGTTGCTCCTGAGACAGTTTTCCTTCAAGAATTTCCAAGGCCAGCGGTTCAAGTCCTTTGGCCTTTGCCGCGGAGGCAAGCGTCTCGCGTTTCGGCTTGTAGGGAAGATAAAGGTCTTCCAGACGTTTCGGAGTTCTCGCGTCACGAATTTTCTGATCGAGTTCCGGCGTCAACTTTCCGAGTGACTCAATCGCTTTGAGAATCACTTGTTTACGCTCCGCCAGAAGGCGCATCGAATGGAGACGTTCTTCAATGTCTCTGATTTGCGTCTCATCGAGATTCCCTGTCACATCCTTGCGGTACCTCGCTATGAACGGGACAGGATATCCTTCGTCGAGAAGTTTGATAACGGATTCGATTTTTTCCAGCGGCAACTCGATTCCACGAGCCACCTGTTTGCTACTGATCGTGACGGGTTCTGCCATCCCAGCTACACTCACTCATTTCAATTTGTTAGTGGTGACGAAAAAAATACCGCTCGTCAGCAGCTCTTTTCATCAGTGTTTGACAACTATGTTCCGTCGTGCGACGGAACAACGAATATTTCGTAAATTATAGAAAAAAATTTAACTCAGGAATTTCAAAGCGGTTTCGCAATACACCCAATGCCCTCATACCGGTTCCAGCGCAAAAACAAAACCTTACTACAAAACAATTACATAAAAATCTACGGGATTCAATCATAATTGTCAATAAGCCGGAGCACAAGATAAGAAAAGTCGGCAATAATCTTCATGAGTTTTCGTACTTTCGGATGAAAATCACCGTTTTTGGACGAAAATCACGGAGTCACGGTCCGGATTTCCCCGCCGCTTGACAGTATGCGGGGAAAATGCCAATTAGTCGGGCTCTCTCGAGAGGATTCAATATCTTCCCCCGAATCTACCGAAAACAACGATAAGGGTGAGATGTATATCATCAAGATTGAGAGATGATAGACTATGAAACGTCTTGAAAAAGACGCAACTGTTTCTCATTTACGTTGTTACGTAAAGAAAAAGAAAGGACATGCAATTCTGCATGGGCCGGCGTCCGGGTTGTGTCCGGTTTTTCTTCTTGGAACAATGATTTTCTCTGTTTTTTTTCTTTCCCCACAACTGAAATCCGCGGAAACGGAAATCAAACCTCATCCGGCTGTTGTGCGTGTCATCGCTTTCGAGGCAAAATCACCGGCGTGTGGTTCCGGCAGCCTGATCGGTCAACGCGGCAATTACAGCTATATTATCACTAACTGGCATGTCATTCGTGATTCGACCGGATTGGTTGTTGTGCAATTTCCCGATAAAACATCAGCCCAAGCGGTTGTTGTGGCCGTTGACAGCCTTTGGGACCTTGCCTTGTTGGCAACACGTGCTTCCCAGGTGACACCGATTCGCATCGCGGCAAATCCTCCAAAAAAAGGGGATCCGCTTTGGCTTGCCGGTTATGGAAGCGACAATACTTACAAAATCGCCGGAGGTTACTGCACCCAATATACATCGCCTACGGACTCGGGAAAGGAAAAAGAGCTGAAGGAGTTGGTCGAATTTTCCGCGGTGGCCCGGCTGGGAGACTCCGGAGGGCCGATTTTCAATCAGCAAATGGAACTGGCCGGCGTCCTCTTCGGAACCGACAACACGATCACCCTGGGGAGTTATAGCGGACGAATCCTGAAGTTTTTGGACGAGGCGGCCCCTTATGTTCTTGCCCTGCCCCAGGACCCGAACGAGCTTTTTCGTCTGGCCAAAGAAGAAACAAGGACGATTCTTCAGCGGAATGACGTGGTGAATCCGACAGTTCTCCCGGCTGTCACCCCATCGGTCAGTGAACCGACCACGGTTTATTCCCAGTCGTCGGTTTCTTCGTTTGGTGGCGGGGGGAGCAAAAAAAGACGCAGTGCCGCAACGCCGCTGGTGGACCCTTTTCAAGCGGTTCAGTCGATTCAGACACAATTCGGCTTTCAGGGATTCAAATTCGGGAAATCGGACGGAAAATTGGATCAGGCACCGGTGGCGTCTCCTTTGGCATTGGCTTCTGACGCCTCCTCAAATCCGTCGGCTTCATCGGCAAAAAATCCATCGGCACCGGCAAAGACACCGTTTTCAGAAAACCGGTCCGGTAACAATCCGATTGCCGCCGGAAATCATGCCCGAGGTGATGCTGTTCGAGCTGCCACCCCGAATGGCACACAAACGCCCCATACCCAAACAACACAAGCAGCCGGTACGCAGACGGGAAGTTCGACGACTCCCGCAAGACTTTCCCCGGGAAATTCCTCGCAAAATAACGGAACACCCAACACGGGAGGACCCGGCTATACCCCGGCAACAGTATCGCCTTCCTACTCATCGAACGGCAATACTGGAACATCAAGTCCATCTTACGGAGACAGTGGAGCCTCTTCGTCCGGTTCTCGCGGAACTCTCCCGACATCACCGGCATCGTCACTACCTCCGACGGCAATGTCGCTTCCCCCGACGACAACGTCACTACCTCCGGCGACAACATCATTACCGTCCTCTCATGAAAGTTATCGTCCCGCCCCTTCGGGCACATTCGGAAAAGGAGCTTCCGGAAATGATAACTATAATTATGACAATCCTTATAAAACGGACGGTCGCAACAATTCCGGCGGCTATTTCAACGATTCCTACAGCAGTAATGACAGGTCCCGTTCAAATTCCGGCTCGTATCAAAACGACGACAGCACGCTTCCTTACTCATCCGGCGGAATATCCTCTCTGGTGGAAGACACGGCCACGGAAAAGTACGCGGCGTCTTTCTCCTCTGACACGCCGGAAAATCCCGGCAAATTCACTCGTTTCGACGCCTTCAAAATCATTGGCGCCATCATTGTCATCTTTTTCATTTTGTTTCATGCCGTCAAAATGATGTCGATCATTGAAGAACAGTGACGAAAAAATTCTGCATTAAATTCTGCATTGACTCTTACTTATATTTCCCTCTTAGAGCGTATCAGGAGTTTGCCTGGAGTGGTAAATTCTTTCGGTATCCGGCGTGTTTGCAGTAATTTTGGCATTCTTGTGGCGAGAAAACGTCGCAGAGTTCGCCGAGTTTGTGCCAAAGTTCTTCCATTTTCCGCAACTTTCACTTGCGAACCATTGTCTTCAATTTCGCAAACACCATCTCAATCGGATTGAAGTCGGGACTGTACGGCGGGAGGTATCGCGCCATGAACCTCATTTTTTTAGCGATGCAGTAAAAAATC
>Ga0123353_10018730_pt1 | contig 10252 bp, 4 predicted proteins | sample TergutLab28metaG_3_FD_92763 | JGI IMG/M metagenome (GOLD analysis project Ga0123353, IMG submission 92763) | Labiotermes labralis P3 segment gut microbial communities from Petit-Saut dam, French Guiana - Lab288 P3 | ecosystem: Host-associated > Arthropoda: Insects > Digestive system > Gut ...
AGCTGTGCAGGTTGCAGTATTTGGAACCGCAAGAAGCCCCCACTTTTCTCTGGCCATTATCTCCGTAACCGTTCAACTTTGGATGTAGGTGTTTTGGGTTATATCGGCATATTTTAACATAAGGAAAACCCTCCCGAAGTCTGGCACATTCCTCCTGGGACACCCTGTATATAATAACTGGTCGATCCCGGTGGCCTTGCGGTCTAAGGCGTGGGTAAGCGGCCGCTCTCTTACTGGTCTTGTGAGACCGAATTTCGCCGGGAAATGGATGTGTGTCTCTTGTGAGTATTGTATGTTGTCAGGTAGAGGTCTCTGTGTCGCACTGATCATCCGTCCAGAGAAGTCCTACCGAGTGTGGTGTATCTGAGCGTAGCGGCCAAATACTGTAAGAGGTGGCCATGCCCCGGAATAGGGGGAAAAAACATAATAATTGATATTAGTTGCGGCCTTCTCAACTTTTCTCGTGTTTGTAGGCAATTCGTCGTTAAAGTTACTATATTTTATTGCCAACTCTTCTCGTAGCTTCCCATTCATTTCACGTTGTCTTTTTTTCTCTCTTGCAGTGATAGACTGCATAACGAAATTACTGGGTACGCGAGTGAATCAGAAAATTTCTTTTGCCTTCAAAAATTCTGGAAATGCGTAGTTGTGACGATAATTCTGTAAAACTTGTAGACAACTTACCATTATTTATTCACTGTTTGTATATTTAATACTGTAATTAAATATATTCCGTTATTACCATCACGCTTTCCCAGTTGAAGAATCATTTGTTCTTCTTTTGCTACTTTCAGTTTGATTCGTTAGACTCCCTTTCAAATGAAGCCATTTCCTCTAACATCTCTTAAGCATTTTCTACGAAAAAGTAGACATTATTTATTTTATTTAGATTTTCTTAATATCCTGTATGGCATTCTAGATCGTGTCTCATTTATTGCTGTAAGTGTTTGCATAGAATCCATAAAACTGAGGAAACTTTTCTCCAAAAAACCAATGAGATATTCAGAGACTAAATAATCTCTTAGCCGATCCATACTCTCAAGACCTAGATTAATTCCTTGTCTTTTCTAACAACTGCAAATTCTTTTCTACCTTTATTTGCAAAATTAATTTAAAATTTTCGCGTAACCATTTCAGTTTAATTAGCTTGTTCGTATGAACTGGTAAAGGGCAATATAAGCATCTGCAGAATAAGTGACGGCAAATTTGTACTTCTTATAAGAATATCAAAAGCCTGAAATTTTATTTTTGTTGGTGGAGATTCAATACAAAAATACTCCAGACGTCAAAGTTGTTAAAATTAATAGTGTAGGTTGTGAAAGTTGAGGTTATCAAGGAACTGTTGAGGATGACTCCAGTCTACTGGACTGCTAAGCCATATTCACGGTTAAATAGTTGCAGACGTTTCGGAGAAAAGTAATTCCTCCATCTTCAGGTTCTAACCGTCAGAGGCGGCAAAATTCTCAAGAATAAGGCAGCTAGAACCCCAAGACAAATCCGCGTGCTTCTCCGAAACATTTATAAATACAGACAGTCTTAAAAAAATAAGCAGCACTTTTCTCCATAACGTCGGTAACCATTTTCAGTCGACATGGCTTAACATCCCAAAAGACTTAGATTTTCAAACATAAAACTCATTCTTTACATTCAAAGACCCTGAGTCTCACATTGACTGGCACGGAATCAAACCTGGGCCTTCACCGTGAAAGGATGAAGACCAAACACCTTGGCTATGCAGAGCCTTTGTTGTGGTCTGGAATATTTCAGAAAACACAATTTTGTTGCTTCTGTCACCAAAATCAGTCTTACGTCATATATAACCCAATTCTTCATTTATGATTTATTTAAAGACGTCCTGAATTACACAGATTAGGCTGATATACCGTTCAGTGGGATTTTTTTTTCCTGTGGCGCTGCGGCCCAAAGCGGGTCAGTGCCTCCTCATTCCTGAGGTTTCTAGATCACACACAACGACGCATCACAGTCGGTAGGACTCCTCTGGACGAGTAATCAGCGCGTCGCAGAGACCTCTACCTGACAACACACAACACTCACAACAGACAAACATCCATACCCCCAGTGGGATTCGAACCCACAATCTCAGCAGGCGAGCGGCCGTAGACCTACGCCATAGACCGCGCGGCCACTGAGACCGGCGTTCAGTGTGATTATTTAATAATAAAAGACAAAGTGTGTAGAAGAAGAAGGTTGTAGACTAAATGTAGATACCACCTGGGCACTTGCCTGAAGGAGCTGGGAAAACTCACGACAAATTTCGGCCGTGATAATCCGTTACATGGTCGAGATTGTAACCTCAGACCTCAGAAATACGACGCAAGAATGCTACTCAGTGAACCGCAACGTTCAGTCTCTCTGTTGATCATGGTTATTGGACATGGTCTGATCACCTCTACAGTTTGTTTTCTGCTAAATAATCTTTACACTTTCAAGCAATTGCTGTTCAATCACGATGGATGCCTTACGAGTGGATGTACCGTGATATTCACTGCTGGTCTTTACGTTGTTTTAAGGCTACTTGGCGAATTGGCTCATACAAATGAATTGTGTAGAGTAAAAAATAAATATATTTCTTTGGGGGTTAAGGCGGCCGGTGCTTGGGGCTGACAGCTTTACCACCTTCATACGCCGGTTGTCTAGAAATTCTTGGAAGAACAACATCTTGGAGCCATAAGGGCCTGTCCAGGCCTGTAATTGGATAGCTTTACCTTTACCTTTACCTTTTAATACAATAAATCTGAAAATGGTTACAAATGTTACATGGAAATAAGCATGAAATTAAGCAACAGCGACCTAATTTAAAATACAGTTCGGAGTTTAATTCAATTGGATTCTGAGGATGGCGTATTTTATTTAAAAGCAATGACCTTTCTTGTTCTTTATCCGATGCCAAATAATAGCCAAACACAACTTTTCAGCTGGCATTGTTTGTATCTTCAGGTGTTAAAAGGAGCCTCTGAGATATTTCCTTTAGATCCAGATATTCTCAGACACTGGGCAATAAAAAATCGGTTAAACATACTCATGATGATAGAAGCAGTTTCATTTTCCGAAACGTTGTTTTAATTACTATTCGACGCTGGATACATTTCAAAAAAGGAAACTGTTTAGAATTTTCAGAGAGCAGCTCAAAATGACTGCAAATTACTCGACTGTTACAGAGAGTACTGCACGAGAGTTGAACGAGAACTCCGAGAAAGTCACCAATTATTCAATCTACTACCCTTTTAAAGCCTACTGGTGACGTGATGCACCAACAGTTTAACATTCAGCAACTGTACGCTCTGCCCACACAGTATTTATGTGTTTTATATTTTTCCGTGAACAAACAGCGACTTGTGCCACTTACATCATAAAATGATTGGTTCTTATAACCGAGATAAAAGTGTTTACAGCGCGGTACGAACTGGGTCTCTAAATAAGACAGTCTGCGCTTCGTCTTTAAAGGGATATTTCCTTAAGTTAAAGGTCAACCTTTTCGTAACACGCTGATCAGACTTCAACCACCGTCTTGTTCTCTGTGTACCGCTTGTCCTAACACAGCGACAGCAGATGGCATGGTAATTCATCAGCAATTGAATGCCGTCTAGCGACAGCAATCACCTCCCTGAACGAATCTAGTAAATGAACCCATCTTAAATATAAATAGATGGATTAGTGAGTGAAAAGTGGCTTAACAGGCAAAGAGTTAATAGTTTAGTGAGTGAGACAGTAGTGAGCTAGTGACTGAGGGAATGAGCGACCTAGGAGGGTAAATAGTTGGGAGATTTAGAAAGTGAGATTGTGTGAGGTGAGTGACAGACGGTGGAAGCGTAATAGAACGAATGTAATTGACTGGCTATTACGCTTATTTACGAAAAGCAGCCGAAAAGTCTAATGTATGTGTAATGCAACAATTTTAAACAGCACAACCAAAACATATCCCTAAGTTCTTAACCTGAATTAAAAAATCTTACAACTTAACCAGTGAAATGTGCTTACAGTGGCTTATATTGTAAAGGTTTGGTATCTACTAACTGCTTGCAGCGGAAGGTAAGATGGTTGCCAATCTGTGTGTCTTTTAGTCCCTATGTTCGTTCCCAAAGTACATTTTGAAGTAATTGATCTAGGCTTAGAAATATGCGAGGAAAACTTTTATTACCTAGCGAATTAACACCATCCCGGAAAAGAAGCTGCTCTAAGGAGTTAATTATTTAGTCCATCAGGAAATTTTACGTCACTAAAGGCCATTTCGTCGGTCCCAGCAACCGCGCGGTCTAAAGCGTAGGTCTGCGGCCGCTCGCCCGCTGAGATGGTGGGTTCGAATCCCATCGGGGACATGGATGTTTATGTCTTGTGAATGTTGTGTGTTGTCAGGTAGAGGTCTCTGCGGTGGGCTGCTCACTCGTCCAGAGGAGTTTTACCGAGTGTGATGTGTCGTTGTTTGTGATCTAGAAACCTCTTGAATCAGGAGACCCTGGCCCACTGGGGGCTGTTGCGCCAAAATAAAAGAAAGGACATATCAGCCGATCCAAATAACCGCGCGGTCTAAGAGGTGTGAAAGCGCCTGGTCGCTTGCTGGGTTTGTGGGTTCGATTCCCGTCGATGGCTTGGATGTTTGCCTCTTGTGAGTGTTGTGTGTTGTCAAGTAGAGGTCTCTGCGATGGGCTGATCACTCGTCCAGAGGACAACCACCGAGTGTAATGTGTCAGAGCGTGATAATGAATCCTCGACAATAAGGAGGCCTTGGCCCACTGGGGCCGTTGTGCCATGGTAAAAAAAAGGAAATTTCATTCTTGTAATTTCATGTTAAATCACCAGTAAATCCAACGTGGCAAAAATGTGACCTTCTAAGGTGAGGAAAATGCAATTAACCCCTCTTAATACACAGTTTTAAAAATTTCCTCTTTTGGATAATTTAAGAGCTTGTTGACTGGTGAAAATGCACGAGTATTTCGGAGAAATCTACCGCCTCATTTTTTGGGACAAAGTGAACGTTCTGAGGTATTTTGTAGTAATAACGGTTGGGTTTCCTAAAATACGGAGCAATTTGTGTTTTTATGACAGGCAGACATAAAGGTGAAGGGGGAGCGAATTTTTTTTTAGTTTAACGTTAATGATGATGGCAACAACTATTAGACCAATGGAGATAAGCGTAGGACTGTGTCTTGATGGGTAGAAACTTACTGTGTGGAAATTTTATGGAAATATTCATGTACCACCGTGACTACAAATACAGCGATGTTGTGAAGCCTTGCAGTCTACATGGTACCTGAAACGTTACCGTAATATGTAAATGTACAGTCCGCCCTCTTAAGGTGGGTCTACACTTGTAACGTTACCGCGTAACGTAACACCGTATCGTGACAGCAAGTGTGCACGTGCAGCGTGACCCTGCACGTGCACACTTGCTCCGGCCGTAACCGTATCATCCCTTGATGTGATATAGCTAAGTTAACACAGTAGACAGAAAGTATCGAATCAGTAGTTTCGACACTTAGACTTATGGAAGTCAAATAGAGCAGATAACACTAACACTAAGCTAATTCAGTCTGAAGGCAGAGCACTATAATCAATCAAAGTCCTACTGGGACACAAGCATGCGATACTTCCATTCACTCTTCACCTTCACAACCCATATCCCTCAGTCTCAATGATTTTAGTGGTTTTCTCCCATCTCTTTCTCTACTCGACATTTCCGTAGGAATTATGTGGTCAGAATTCCAACAATAAATTATTTACAGATCTATTTATTAATAAATAATGAGACAGAATAAAAACTCCTCTGTCATACTTTCATAGGGCTAGGATATTAATCAAATTTCACAAATATTTTACCAAATTTTTATATAAGAGGACACGCCTGTACAACAGTAATTTGGCTCTTAGTAAATATTTTGGACATAATATATACAACCCTAAAAAAAAACTAAGAGTATATTCAAGAAAAATATATATTAATTGTAATTTTGGGGTGTTATCTTTAGATCAACCCATGAAAATGATAACAGAAGTCCTCTTTCCCAACAATAAACAATTTGACGTTCTATACGGTGCGTCAATTTACGTGTAGTCCCAATAATTAAACACCACTATTTACAACTTCACAAACACTCTAATGTCACACAGCTGCATAACGGATAGTCACGACTCATCATTTTGTTTCTCAGTATCAAAATACCGACATTTTGGTGTCTATCCTATGGCTTCGATTTCTCAAACTTCATATTAGCTGTGTAACTTGCATAGAAACTCTGTTTTAATGTGTCCAGTAACAACCACGTCTACGTCCGTTTGAGAATTTAAAGTTGTAATACCTTCCATTTTCTTTGTTTATAATCTACTAGGCAAATGTCACGATGTTGACCGATTTAATTTATTAGTGTTATAATTTGAAGCCGTCCTTTAAGGCTCCTTCACACCGTGAGTACTTTTAAATAATCTGTCCGCATGGCGAAATGATAACTTATTACAATCTTGTGCTCTGCTCTCCAGCTGAGCGGTTCATCGACTATAATAACCACACAAAAATGTATCTCTCTCCCTCCAACAGTGTTCTGCTTTTTTGTTCCACGTCATTGAAGCGTAAATCGATTTGTTTCTTTATATACTCACATCCCACTTTCCTTTAATCTATAAAATCTCTTAGTTTTTCCCCGTCTCTTGCCTGAAGCTGCTGACTGTTGTCCGAATCATGTCACGCTGCTTCGATTTCACACGGATTTCTTCAATGTTAGGAAAACTTTAAGAGAGCCAACACACACTCCGGTCAGAAATCATTGCGTGAATTCAAATACATAACTGCTCTTTTGCAGGAAGTGTTCAGTGGTCGGGGTACTTAGCATTTAGAAAAAGCCAAAGTTCGGACTTAAGAAGATTAATTCCGATCATCAGCTATAAAGGGCATTTGTAACTTCATGAGGTTTCCTTGAAAACAATAGAAAGGAAAACTCTGACTGTTGTAATGTACTGCAGCCAGTACTATCGGGGAGGGTAGTATTCATATGCATTGAAACATGACGGGAACTTGTGCATACTTACGTTAGTGCATGAATAAAATTTATAGTTGCATTCGGTTGATTTGAAAGTGATTTCTCTTGACAACAAATGCAACGAATAAAAGCAAATTCGGATACTTTTAACACCACAAACATTGGAATTACATATAGTTTATAGTGCGCTTCTAACCAAACGGGCCCCTGTCAACATGGTAGTAAATATTGAGGTTCCATTCAAGGCGAGGAATTTCCTCACTGTGGCAAAAAGAACTTTAATCACTGGATTTATTTATTGAACAACTAAGCACAAATCCAAATTTCTTTGAAAAGTCTCATTAATTCAGAAAAATAAATGTATAAATTTCTGTGGTGACAGTAAACATGTAAGAATTATTAAAATCTACGCACCAAAACTTGTTCTACGTTGCACAACTTGTCTATCATAAAAAATATCACAAATATAGCTGAACACACGAGTATTTAGAAGCTTATGTAGCCTATGTGTTGTAATGGAACAAAAATCTCTTACTGAGAGTAAATTTGTTACTGCCGGCGCCAGCAATTTACATGAGACAAGTAAGATGTAAGCCAAGTTATTCTTAACTCTGCACCAAATGGTGTTATATAGCTTCATGTCCCAGCCCTTTACTCCCCAGAAAACACCATCCGGTACCCATTAAACAAAAGTCCAAGTGAAAACCAGTGCCGGATTTGAATGTCGCCCCTCCCGGGAATCGAACTTCAGATTCTCCGTAACACAGCCACTAACGCAGTAACTAACATCCAGTGATCTCCCTCGGCTGTGCTGAAGATGGAATAATTGTAGCCATTATTGACACTCCACACAAAATTAATGCCTGCCGAAACTATATGAATCTCATTCACTGATAGGAACAAGCACTACCGTAGAATGTGCACAAAATGATACAGACAAAAGAATTTAATTTGAAGTAAGTTACTGAGTTTTGCAATTAGGTCCACAAATATACGAGTGGAAACTGTGACCATTCAGGAAGAAAGATATAATATTTGAACCTTAAAATAACTGTTCTTTTCCCATTTAGTTTGTGCTCATTTAAAAATTAATGTTAGCTTAATTATTTTCAATACTTTTCGTGTTTTCAAATTTATAGCCACCAAACTTATGGTTAAAATGTGTAGTTGTGAAGATAGTGTGCTTCAGAACAATTTTCACATCTGCGGTTTTCTCAGATGAAGATCCGGTAGAATCTTCCGTAACACGTAAAAAATAATTATGTAGGTCTAATAATGCAGATGTTTCTAATCATCACACACTGGAACTGCATGCACGGAACCGTTCTTCAGGTAGCAAGTAGTGGTTGTCTCTATCTATCTATATATATAAAACACAAGGTTTATCATTGAATTTACATTATTCCCACACAGTTTATAGGCCGGGATAACTCAGTCGGTATATCGACTCGCTACGGGCTGGACGGTCCGAGGATCGAATCCCGGTGTGGACGAGATTTTCTGCACTCGTCCAGACCGGCCCTGTGGCCCACTCAGTCTCCTATACAATGTGTACCGGGTCTTTCCCGGAGGTAAAGTGACCTCAGTGTGACGTTGACCACCCACCCCTATCTAGCGCTGAGGTTAAAGAAAGAGTGGAGCTATAACTTTCCTCCCCTTATGGACCTTCATGGTTTGAACTACGGTGAACTTGATTTTTTGCTTTATATTCAGAGAGACAAACGTGTCAGCAGTCTTCCTCAAACCTTCTGTTAATGGAACATTCATCCTTAGTTTCAGGAAAGCTCCATATCGCAAAATACAACCCTCAACATTTCTAACATGCAGCCCTACATCCGCCAAGACTTCCTTAGCAAATTAATGACTCTGAGTCACGTGGTATGCCCTCCAGCTGTGAAGATGCCCGTTACAACACGAACAGCTCAATTAAGAGTTTCCGTAGAATGATGGAAGGAGTCAGTAGTTGGATGGGGAACTAAATTACTTACAAGCTACAAATTTTTCATTTCTTGACCTCGTGCCACGTTGAGGTGTCGGGAACGGATTTCATTGTACTTGGACACATAAGGAGAGAATTTCTAACACCAAAACGAGGACATGTGGGTAGCGAAAGACACGCACACGTCACAAACACCTTTATTGTTTACTTTCTTCTTTTTATACGGGACCAAAACCAAAAATTACTTCAATATAAATACATGACGAAATAATGAAAAGTCATTTGAAAAAGTTAAAGTGATGGAAAAAGACGGACAGTCGAGGATATAGAAGTTAAAAAAAGAAACTAAACTTCGCAGCATTGTGTTCTAGTTCAATTAAGGCTACCTTACTTGAACTATAACACACAGCAGCACTCTTGCGGCCGTTCTAAGTTTTCTTCTAGAAAATAATTGTCAAGATTTGTTGTATTCAGAGTTCAGTGCAGGGTCTTTTACAATTTTTGTTTTATTTTTGGTTCCAAAATACCCTGCAGCATTGTTAATAAGAGACAGTATGAATAAACGCCGACTAATTCTCTGGTTATATTTTCCAAGACTTGAAGTCTGAACGTTGAATTACACTGCAAGGTAGTACTGTCCTTAGTTGAACTGTCTAAGCCTGTACAACAGTTTGACGCTGAGTTGTTGCCTTTGCACAAAACCCTTTAATCTGTGCCTAATGTTAAAAGTTAATAAGTCAATGCCATCAAATATGTTACCAGTAGTGAGTACAATGTAAATGAACGTTAATACGGAATTTCTACTCTTTCGTACGTCTTAAGTTTAAGAAACCTCTTCTTCAGTTGATCATTACTGGCTGTTGGCCTTCTATGGCATTAAAAACTATACTTTTGATTTTATAGAAGGTCTTCTAAGTACCTGCACCTACCAATGTAAAGACAATTTACATTTTAATCCTTTACATAGCAGTGATAATTATATGTGTCCTGTGTTAGATATTACAGTGGTAACAGTGTGTGCCGGGTGTGCTTTGCTGGGAAGTGACAGTTGGTGTGTCTGATGCTTCTTATGTCAGTCAGTAACTGTGCAACCTTTGTCTATTGTGACTGCGACAGCCGTACTCACCTTATGCTTCAGAACTCAGTCGTATGCTGTATATGATAGTCATGTTTATGGTCATCGTGTGCTTGTATGGCAGTGACAAAGGGCTTAACATATCTGATGTTTATTGGACCGTACATCATTTTGTTAACTGAAGAATAAAAAACCAACTAGATGTCACTTATTATTTTATTGTACTTCGTATAGGTTCAACATGTTTCG
>Ga0123353_10018731_pt1 | contig 10252 bp, 7 predicted proteins | sample TergutLab28metaG_3_FD_92763 | JGI IMG/M metagenome (GOLD analysis project Ga0123353, IMG submission 92763) | Labiotermes labralis P3 segment gut microbial communities from Petit-Saut dam, French Guiana - Lab288 P3 | ecosystem: Host-associated > Arthropoda: Insects > Digestive system > Gut ...
AAACGTCCAGCGCGGACACGGCTTCGTCGCATACCAGCACCTCCGGATTAACCTGCAGGGGACGAGCAATGCAGACCCGCTGACGCTGGCCGCCGGAAAATTCGTGCGGATACTTAAACAGATATTCAATGGGAATGTTGACAAGACTCAGCGTCTCGTTCATGATCTGCTCCCGTATCGCCTTGCCGCGGACATTATGTATCTTGAGCGGCTCTTCCATCGCGGTATAGATCTTCTTCATGGGATTCAAGGCAGAGTACGGGTCCTGGAAGACCATCTGTACCTTTTTACGAAAGTTGAGTACCTCGCCTTTATTGAACTGTACGATGTCCTTGTATTCGTCGCCGTATTTGTACATGACCTGACCGCCGGTCGGCTGAGTCAGCAACATCAGCGCCTTGCCGAGGGTCGTCTTGCCGCAGCCCGATTCGCCGACGATGCCTAGGGTTTCGCCCTTGTATACCTGCAGGGACACGCCGTCTACAGCCTTAACATGGCCTGTAGTTCTTTTCAGGAATCCCTTTTTGATAGGATACCAGACCTGCAGATCCTTGACTTCAAAGAGTATTTCCTTATCCATGATCAGTCCACCTCCCTAAAGCTGTCAAACAGCAGGCATCTGGCCCAATGACCCTCGTTGATCTCAAACGCCGGGATGCTTTTTTCGCGGCAGCGATCCATGCATGAGCCGCAGCGGTCGGCAAACTCGCAGCCCGGGCCAAGATCGGCCGGATTGGGCGTGTTACCGGGAATGACGACCAGCTCCTCGCCCTCGGGTAAGCCGGGAACGGGGACGGATTTCAGCAGCGCGGATGTGTAGGGATGGGACGGGCGCTCAAAAATATCGCGGATGGTTCCATATTCCACAATACGGCCCATATACATGACGCATACCTCATCCGCCATCTCCGCGACAAGCCCCATGTTATGGGTGATCAGTATAATGGATTTATGGAATTCGGTCTGGAAGCTTTTCATCAACTCCATGATCTGAGCCTGGATGGTCACGTCCAGCGCGGTGGTCGGCTCGTCCGCGATGATGATTTCCGGATCGCAGATCATCGCGATTGCAATTATGATGCGCTGCTTCATCCCGCCGGACAGTTGATGCGGATAATCGTTGATGCGCTGCTCCGCGGCTGGTATGCTCAACTTTTTAAGCATATCAACCGCCCTTTCCTTTGCCTCTTTTTTCTTCATCTTCGGATTGTGCTGAAGAAGGCCTTCACATATCTGCGCTCCAACCCGATAGACGGGGTTTAGAGACGCCATCGGATCCTGGAAGATCATCGCTATTTCCGGGCCGCGCAGCGAACGCATCTCTCTTCCATAATTTGTAATTTTATCGAGACGGTATTCCTTCATCGCGCCGCTCTTGGTGGAGCGGTACGTCACATGCTCCGCCATTATGCGGGCATTCTTAGGCATCAGCCTGACGATAGAGTGCACAGTCACGGACTTGCCGCAGCCGGACTCTCCCACAATCGCCAGTGTGGAGCCTTTCTTTAGTTGAAGTGAAACACCCTTGATGATCTTTATTTCCTTACCGTCGGACATGAAGCTTGTATTCAGATTCTGTACATCCAAAACTATTTCATCACTTGCCATCTCATCACCCCCCTACTGCTGGCGCGGGTCCATCGCATCTCTCAGGCCGTCGCCGAAGAAACTGACTGCGAGGGTAAACAAACTTATTGCAATAGCGGGGGTAAGCCAGACATTGGGGTTATAGAGTATGATTTTGACGGATTTTGCCGCGTTCATCATCGTACCCCACGTCGGCGTCGATATGGGAACGCCGAAACCCAGGAAGCTGAGTCCCGCTTCACTCATAACATAACCCGGTATGCCCATTGTAAACTGGATCATGACCAGCGTCAGCACCGAGGGCATTATCTGCTTGAACATAATCGCCAGCTTATTCATGCCGAAAGCGTCACAAACCTGGACATAGGTCTCTTCTTTACGCGCTATATACTCCGCCCTTACAAGCCGGAAGGTTCCAGTCCAGCCTGTAATCGCGAAGATCAGGATCAGGTTGAACGTACCGGGTCCGATGAACGCCATAACGACAATGACCAGTATCAACTGTGGAATGCACATGAACAACTCAGACAGACGAACCAGGAACTTGTCGAACAAACCGCCGAAATAGCCGCCGACGGCGCCTAAAACCATTCCGATAATACAACCGTTCAGCGAACTTACGGCGGCGATCAACATGGAAACCCTTCCGCCATACAGGATGCGCGCAAACATATCCCGCCCCAAGCTGTCAGCGCCCAGTAGATGCTCGCGACCCGGCATTGCAAAGATACTTCCGAAGTCAGGCTCCAAAGGATTGTAAGGCGTCAGCAGGGGGGCCGCCAGCGCGCCGAAGACGAAGATCGCAGTTATAATAACACCAAACATTGCCAGCTTGTTGTTGGCAAAACGGCGCAATCTTTTTTTCCAGAGTTTTGTGCCATATTTCCGGTAGTCGCTGACGCCGGTTTCGCTAATACTTTTATTCATATACAGCCTCCTACGCTTCGAAACGCACTCGCGGATCAAGCACTGCGGTGAAGACGTCGATCAGAAAGCTGAGCACAAGCAACAGCGTCGCCGTCATGAACGCGGACATCATTACTACGGAATAATCGCTGGCAGTGACTGCTGACGTCAGGACAACGCCCATACCAGGCCATGAAAAAATCGTCTCCACCGCGACGGCGCCGCCAACGAGTATGCTCAGCCTCATCAGCAATACCGTAACGACCGGGCGCATGCTGTTGCGGAATATATGCTTCACGTAGACGTTGATCTCTGAAACACCCTTGCTGCGGGCGGTTTTTATATATTCCTGATTCGCCACATCAAGCATCGTGTTTCGCGTGTAACGCGTCAGATTACCCGTCATCGGGATGGCCAGCGCCATAACCGGCAATATGAGATTGGGCAACCGATCCCAGAATGTGACGGCGCCCACCGGGATTCGGCCGGTCACAGGCAGCCAGCCAAAACGGACCGCGAAAAGCTGGACCAGTATCAACGCAAAGACATAGGATGGCATCGAGTTACCCAGCACGGTAAAGCCTCGCCCAAGGTAATCGACCAAACCGTTCTGATGAAAAGCGGAAACCATTCCGATCCCGATCCCAAAAACTGTGGACACAAGCAGCGCTCCCAACGTCAGCTCAAGGGACGCCGGCCATTTTGCCAGGAGACCGTCTGAAATAGCAAATCCTTTTACAATGCTGTACCCGAAATCGCCCTGAAGCATATTGCCCCACCACCGGAAATAACGTATTACTAACGGATCATTTAATCCCATCTCCTCGCGGACGGCGTCGGCTACAACGGGGTCGTAAGTGTCCATACTCATCGCGTATCTCACAGGGTCGACTCCGGTGTTGTTTAAGGCGAAAAAAATGGCGAAGCTGATCACCATAAGCATGGCAACCAGCAACAACATCTTCCTGCCCAAGTATTTCAGCATGCTAGCTCTCCCCCTCAAGTAAAAGAGATTTTGTTAGGCAGCGATTTTTTCTGTGCAGAGACTGCCAGCCGCGGCAGTCTCTGCACAGCTATAACCTATAGTTATATTATCTGGCGATATCCAAGTTACTTTATCACACCGCTTCTTTACTTGACAATCTCCCAATTTTCAAACTGGATGTCGTAGAAATACCAATTGTTTCCAAACATGTTTTCTGGTACGCTGAGACGATCGCTGAGCCAGTACTGGTAGTTCAGAGTATACACCGGCAGAAAGAATACGGTTTCACGCTCAATTTTCTGCAGTTCGGCGAGGGCGCTCTTTTGCAACTCAGGAGTGAAGGCGGTTTCCAGCCTGGCGACGGCGTCGGCGAAGACTTCGGTGCAACCCAGCATAATATCCATGTTTGCCCTGAGGTACATCTGATACCAGGTCAGGTTGTCAAAGGCGGATTGACCCGCGTAAAAAACATCCTGTGTCCTGCCTTCATAGAGGTCGTAACCGGCGTTGGTGGAGAAGAAGAGATCTACCTGAATGCCGACCTGCTCGAGGTAGTAGGCGACAGCTTCCATTATGTCTTCGGATGTCTGATCTGCGTAGTAGTAAAGTATTCTTATAGGTTTGCTGTAATCGAAATTCGCCTCGTCCAGCAGGGCCTTTGCCTTAGCGGGATCATAGCTATACCAGTCGCCGGCATAATCGGGGCTGCTGGAGAGAACACCGGACTGTGTCAGAGCCGCCAGATCACCGAACAGGCTGCTAATTATGCTCTTCCAGTCGACGGCGAAGGCAATCGCCTGACGAACACGTAAGTCAGTGACATGATCCCTTCGGTTTCCGTCAGCATCAGTGAAGTTGAAAGCCAGGTTACGAAAGTAGATGATCGGAGCCATTTCCAGGCGATAGGCGTCAAGATCGCTCAGGATCGTGTACGTGTCCATAGAGTAGGTTGGCCAAAAATCGATATTATTGGTCTGGGCCATCGCGGTCCAAGCATCGGTGATGGTGACGACGACCTTATTGATCTTTGACTCAGCGCCCTTGTAGAATGGGTTTGGCTCCATAATGTAATAGTTATTTTCAACATGCTCCCCGACGACGAACGGACCGCTGTTGACCTTGATTTCCCTCCAGATGGGATCTCTGTTAAACGCCGCGCCTTCACTGAAATCACAGTTCTCATAAACATGCTTTGGCAGAGGGGCAACCTGCGCCATAATGTTCAGGAAGGAGGCATACGGTGATCTCAGCTTAAAGGTCAGAACATTTCCACTGGCTGTGATGCCGGAAACCGAGTCTGCTTCACCATTGGCGTATGCAGTCTGACCTTCAATGTACGTGAGTCCTATATAAATAATAGACCCAAGGTTCTGCTCGCAGAGCCGATCAAATGTCCAGAGGACGTCGTCCATGGTGATAGGCGTACCATCGGACCAGAAAAGATCATCTCTCATGGTCAATGTGATAGTCATGCCGTCAGAGGACACAGTCCAATCGGACATGATACCGCCCGCAGCGGCTTGTAAGTCCTTATCGGCTTGCAGCAGCGTCAGCCAAATCAGACGATCATTAAACACAATATCAACCCATGGATGTTTGAAATCATAGTCGTTGTACCGGTTGGCGTCCTGGCAAAGATTTAGGGTTTGCTCGATCCCCTCAGACGCCGGTCCCGTGGCGCCTGCGGGGGGAGTGGTCGTGCCAGTGGTGGTATTGCCCGGCGTCGTGCCGTCGGTATTACCCGGCGTCGTGCCGTCGGTATTGTCCGGCGCTGTACCGTTGCATGCTGCAAGAAGGCCAATCAGCAGGCAAAGTGTTATCAGGATCGTGATGGTTCTTTTCATTTTAATCTCTCCTCGTTTATTATATTGATACCGGGTGGTTCCCGCCCGGATACCATCGGTACTAATGCGCTCTGCGGAGCGCAAGTGGCAAGCGGCTAGTATAACGTTTACGAATTAACTGGTAATAATTATGAACGTGCGAATCGCCATCGTAGGGGACGCTAGATAATCCACATCAACGTGCGCAGCACTTCATAATAGTCATTGCGGTTAAAAGCGACGGTATGATCCCCGGTTTTCCGCACATCCGGGAAATGCGACGCTTTTACAGCTTGAGTATGTACCTTGAAGCGTACTTCCACATCAAAGCTCTCCGGCAGCTTTATTTTAGCCGTCTGGAGGTTCTGCCGCAGAGCCTTCTCGCTCTTTGCGCGGATTTCCGCCAGCATCATCGCGGCGGAGCGGCAATGTACCGCGCCGCCGAGGCTATCCTTCACGGCAACCGAGACAAGAGACGGATGCAGATCGACGTGGTCCTCGCAAAGCGTTTTATCTCCGGACAAAAACACGGTGGGAACGCTGTAATATGCCGCCGCCAGGCTGTAAAGCAAAAACTCGCTGGCTGTTCTGCCGTTAATGGATATAAAAACAGGACCTACGCTCGTTATGGTATGAGCCATCGGGTTTCCGCCGCGCCCTGCAGCGGAATGATATCCCACGAACATAGCCGCGTCAAAACTCGGGTCTATGCCCTCTACCATATACTCCGGGCAGCCCGACAAGCCGCGAATGAGGGTCACTTGCTCAGGGAACCGGGTCGGGTCGATGTTGAAGCCGGAAGAGTGAGCATCCTTGACGGCAATCTCCGTGGCTCCCGCGGCGATGGCGCCCTCGCAAGCCGCCAGCACCTCTTCCGTCATTTGCCCGGCATGTAACGGATAAGAAGCGTGAGACGTATTGCACTCATTCCAATTTGCAGTGGTAGTTATACCCTCAATGTCGGCGCTGATGAATACTTTCATTGCCTAATCCGCCTCTTCAATTCTATTGGACGTTTGCATTTATTATCTTATATGTAATCATCAGATTACAAGATTGCAACAAGCCACAAATCACTATATTATGTCCTGTTTGAACAACTTGCAGGGAAGAGGTATCGGCGCTTCTACCTCGCTAACCGATCCATGTTCCCTCTTTTTTTGCCCTGTCAACCGCCATCGCCAGGAAATTCATCAGAAGTGCCTTTGAACAGCTGAATGGCTTCGCCATTTCAGGATGGAACTGGGACCCATACGCCGTTCTGCCTGTCGCTTTTATCATCTCATTGCAAATAAAGCCGTTCGTATCCCGTGATGTTGCGAGAACTTCCCAACCCTCGGGAACGACCTGGACCATCCACGTGTGGAATTCCGGGCCGTAGAACGGGTTGTTCATACCGGCGAAAATCGGGTCGTTCTTCTGAATGTAAACAGGCGGGATATCATTGACGATGATATCCTTTGTCTCGTTTGTCATGTACGCCCGGCCTGCTGCTCTGACATACGTGCTGCCATAAGCCATTGCCATAAACTGCATGCCGCAGCATGCGCCCCACATAGGGATATCCGTCGTCCTGATGAGTTCAAACTCCCCGTTGATCTCGAAAAGAGGTATTTGACAATAGTTATTCGGTGAACCCGTAAGGAAGATGGCAAGCGGCTTATTGCTCATCTTAGCCAAAGCTTCGACAGAAAAGGCATGGGCCGGCATTTCGAGAACATCCAGATCCCAGGGAGGAGCAACATGGCCCTCCAGGCCTCTGGCCATATTGCCAAATCTGGTCTTGATAGTTCCCGGCTCGGTTGTAAACCCTATGTTATTACTTATTACGAGGACATAGTTACCGGCGGGAGCCTCGGAAACGGGCGGCTGCCCGCCGGCATACAGCATTACGCTGTATACCCTGGGGCTCCGGCCATGCCAGGTTTTGATCAATAGCCTGATATATCTGGCAGTAACGGGTTTATTAAAATCAAATATCTCCCTGAATGAGTCGGAATTGCTCCGGCCGGTCTCCGTTATGTCTGTCCAGAACTCTCCGTCGCCGCTCTGCTGCCACACAAAACATGAGAGCCTGCCGTCAAAATTCGACTTGCTTGTCCAGTCGACCGGTTCGGTTGACCGGGTCTTCCAGCCCGCCCTCCCGCATGTCAGGAAAATCCGGGAGACAGTTTTTTCTTCTCCGAGATCAAACCTGACCCAGTGGCTGGTTTGATTGGATGCGCCCTCCCAAAAGGTCATATTATCGTCGTCATAATCCAGAACTCCGTCTTTGTTATATCCGGAAGATGCAGTTACTTCTCGAACGGGAACCCTTACATGTTCAAGTTTTTCTCCCATAGCCGTACAGACAAAGAACCTGGCTGTAATGCCGCCGCACTCCGTGCTCCAGGCGCTTTCCGAGCCCGAGGAATCGACCGCCTTTACTCTCCAGAACCACCGGGTATTATCTCTCAGCGGTTTTTCCAGCTTTACGGAAGTCGTATAAACTTCCCCCGGAATACTGTTCATTTCAACTAAGTCTTCTGACTCAAAGCGTGGGGTAGTATCAAGTTGGACCGTGTACTCAAGGGGAGAGATACCCCCGACACTGTTCGTCCACGTGAGCACAGGTCTCAGGCAGGTGCACACCTCGTCAAGGCGGGGTGAACTCTCCGGAATCGGGACTGACGGCCCTGAAGCTGCTCCTTCTTCAATGAGGCGGGCGCTTTCCGGCATTTGGCCGGGAAGCGCTGAATCGGCGGAGTTTGTAGCTTCTAAAAAATCGCTTCTGTCATTTGTCAGCATTTTTGTACCTCCATCACTGTTTTGCATAAGTCTTATCCTGTTTTCTGTCAGAAAGTCTACTGATTGACATATATACGCTTAACGCGGTGGTTAAGCGATACCAGCATGGATAGAAAACCCTGGCCGGAGATCTGCTTGAGTTCTTGCATCGGCAGGGCGGCGCCTCCGCGCGACCGGCCGTACAGCGTCACCTCGTCGCCCGTTTTGCAGTCGACGCACGTGACGTCAATGAAACACTGGTCCATGCATGCCGCGAGGTACCGGGTGCGGGTATCGTTTACAAGGACCGGTCCGCCGCCGGTCGCCAGGGGCATGGAAAGCCCGTCGCCGTATCCGACGCCGACTATTGCGACTCTCGTGTCTTTTTCCGCCTTATAGAAGCGGTAGTAACCGCAGCTTTCGCCGGCTCTGATTTCATGTATATGGGTGATAAACGATCTCCAGGAGACAGGTTCCTCCACATAAGGCGGCTTTGCGGGCGTTCCGTAGTCGTACCCCATAATGATACAGCCTACGCGGATATGAGTGTGATACCCTTCCTTGAACCATGATGACGCCGCGGTGTTGCAGCAGTGGATGTATATAAGGTCTAAACACGCGGGCGCGATCTGATCCAGGGCCTGCCGGAAAATTCCATATTGTTCGTATGTAAACGGATCGTCTTGGGCGGTCGCCGAGGAAAAATGAGTAAATAACCCGCAGACGTTGATGTTGCCCGCAGATCTGACCTCGGCAAGAAGATTATCCAGGCCGGCGCCGGGCTTGACGCCGATGCGCCCCAGCCCGGTCTCGATTTTCAACTGCGCGTTTGCGCGTTTGCCCGCCAGACGGGCTGCGGCGCTCAGCTTGCGGACTCCCTCGGCGGTAAAAATCGGGATCTGCAGATCGTACTCGACGACGTATCGCAGCAGATGGTCGGGGCCGCCTCCCATCACCAGAATGTCGCAGTCCGAATAACCGGCCCGGCGTATCTCAACGCCTTCAAGAACCTGCGCGCACGCTACGACGCCGGTTTTACACTCGTTGAGGTAAAAACCAGCCATCGCCTGCGTGCCGAGGCCGTACGCGTTTGATTTAAGCACGGGGATAAGACCGTGTTCCGGGCCGATAAAATCCTTGACCGTATCATAGTTTTTTGCCAGTATGCCGAGGTCGACTTCCATGTATGAGTTGTAAGCATCAAACTCCATTTTCTTTCCCGCACTGTTTCATGATAAGTTATTTATAGTGTTGTTCACAATATTTTATCAGGTCCTTTTCAACGGAAGGATCTATATCCGGCTTGATGTAACTGCCGAGCAGCTTCTCAACTCTTGTGCGCGCGGACTCATAGGCGTCCTTCGGACCTTCCGCCTGCGCGGCTTGCAGGGACTCTATGAGAAATACTTCCGGCGTGCAGAATTCTTCCCTGTAGTGTTCGAGCGTGTGTTCCTCGCTGAGGAAATTCCCGCGCGGGGCGACCTGCCTTATAAGGTCCAGCGCCATTGTGTCTTCGTTAAACTCAAGCGGCCTCAGCAGCCTGTTGATATAACGGGCGACGTCCGCATCCAGAACAAGCTTTTCAAAAGATCCCGAGTTCGTACCGGAAAACGAGCCCATCCCCTTGATGATGTTTCCGCCGCTTCGTACCGCGTTAAGCAGGCTGAACGTTGTCTCCGCCCCGGCTTGATATCCTATGACGTTCGAAAGGGTGGACGTATCCGCGCGGGCCGGCAGGCCGTAGTAACGCGCCATCTGGATGCCTACCCTGTTCATGATGGATGTTTCCGGGCAGCAGCCTAGAGGAAGCAGCTTTTTCATGTTGACTACGGTCCCGATGGCTGCGTAAAACAGGGGGTTGCCGGGGTTCAGAAGTTGCGAGAGCACCACTGTCGGCAGTATCTCGGCGTTGGTTTGTATGATCGCGCCCGGAAGCGTACAGGGCGCCGTCATTCCGCCCATTACCATCGGGGTTATGATGAGCGGCTGCCCATACTCGCACGCGGCGATGGCGACGTCGCCGTGTTCCGGTACCATCGTCATCGGCGATTTCGGGCTGACGTTGCAGAGCGAGTAGGCGATCCCGCTGCGGCAGTCCTCCCTCATCTGCTCCTTGCTTTTCCCGTGCAGTATGGCGACAAGCCCGATCGGCTCCGCCGTGCTGAAAGCGTTCACTTTATCCGTC
>Ga0123353_10018732_pt1 | contig 10251 bp, 7 predicted proteins | sample TergutLab28metaG_3_FD_92763 | JGI IMG/M metagenome (GOLD analysis project Ga0123353, IMG submission 92763) | Labiotermes labralis P3 segment gut microbial communities from Petit-Saut dam, French Guiana - Lab288 P3 | ecosystem: Host-associated > Arthropoda: Insects > Digestive system > Gut ...
TTACCGCACTCACAAGCGTCCACCACCTGTCTCTATCCTGGGCCAGCCCAATCCAGTCCATATACCCACATCCCACCTCCTGGAGATCCATCCTAATATTATCCACCCATCTACGCCTAGGTCACCCCAGTGGTCTCCTTTCCTCCGGTTTCCCCACCAAGACCCTATACACCCCCCTCTCCTCACCCATACGCGCCACATCTCATTCTTCTCGATTTTATCACCCGCACAATATTGGGTGAGGAGTACAAATCATTTAGCTCCTCGTTATACCGTCTGCCACCACAAATTGTATTAATCCCGTCAATGATGTGTTGACGGTATATATTTATCAGTTTTACCATAGTATTTTATCTGCTTAATTAAAATATGATGGCACTAAACTAGCAGAAATGGTACGGCGGGGGGGCGGGGTTCCCGTTCGAATCCCAAAACTCTATGCCACTGTTACAGCAGTCAGTTCCAGCAGGACACCTGCCGCCGAGAGACGCCGCAGAATGTTTCGAAGGCGACTGGCATAACGGCTTGTCACAAAGGGCGTAAAGCTTATCAAGGCACCGCGGGTTCCGTGTAACAGCTGCTCGACAGCACGTCACTCGATCCAACGCCCCAGACGTTCTCTGACGCCAGTTCAAAACAGGGACATGAGCTCGCGAGCGACCCTGTCCAGAACATTCAAATACGGAGAACTGGTGAACGATCGGTCGTAAGGTTGAAAATCGAAATGCGACCAGCCAATCGCCGTTCTAAATCTGCTCTGAAATTTTCGTGGAAGCGATTAACCCGGGACGAGGCTAGTGCAGTTTCGTAACGCGGCACACGCTTGCGTGTTTTCTGATAAATCACCCACCGCACTGCCCCTTTAATGGGTTATCCAGAAATACAATGGGAGTGAGTGCTTATGTTTCCATACCAAGGACGCCTGGTCCCAGGTGCCATCGCATAACTGCGTCAGTTGCGCGAATAATCAAACTGCTAACATTCTAATCCGCACTACACGGTACACGCAAGAGAGCTGTATCAATTGGGCACTGATTCGCACAAGCGATGAAGTGCATCCCCCCTCCCCCCATGGTGCAAAAGCCCCTAGTGGGCCGGGTCCTCCTGACTGTCGAGGCTTCACGATCACACTCGGACACACCACACTCAGTAGGACTCCTCTGGACGGGTGATCAGCCCAGTGCTGAGACCTCTGACAGACAACACAAAACATTCACATGACAGACATCCGTTCCCGCGGCGGGATTCGAACCCGCAGTCCCAGAAAGCGAGCCGCCGCAGACCCGGGCCTTGGACCGCGCGGTCACTGGGACCGGCGACGAAGAGCATTTTGTGAATATCGCAGGACAACGCGAAGAGTAGGAACGGCCCGACTGACCACCGAACCGGCAGCTCACTATCCAGCACGCATCGCAACATCGATTAGTGTATTAGTGCCTGCTGGCACCCTTCATTACATCAGAAGCCAATATCACGAAGATGAAGGGTGTGGGGGGGGGGGGTAAGCACCCCTTGCAGTCCAAACAAACATGTCATATTTAACGTGACCTAAAGTAAGGAATGCTCTATCGCCATTGCTTTTCAATTTTTCTTTCGAACTGAATGGTAGAAGTCTGCAGGCCTCGACAGTTTGGCACACTCTGGACTGTCTGTTGTGACATGTGACGTGTAACCTGAACAGACTGGAACTAGGCATGTCGTTCACTTTGCAACAGTCCTGATGTTCGGGATTTTAACCTTTCGTGACGTTTTCCGACAAATCGGGATGAGGTCACTACCTGACGAGTCGGCCTTCCCCACTGTCTCGGTATTGTGATGTTACTCTCAGCTCAGCTGTTTCGGATTTTTTTTTTTATTTTACGTACTTAAAAACGTCCACGCCTAAATTCCTGGCGGTATATCATTTTTATTGGTGGTATTTCCTAAATTATGTGATCCAAACAAACGTCTTACACTGAAATGGATGATGCCGATGATCGTGTCGGCTTAATCAGTCCCAATCAATCACGAACATCGCGACTTGGCCTGTGCCACTGTCAGCCATTAATGTCATCCGACTGTGCCAGCGGCCAAAATTCCGCAAAGTCGCCGCTGGGACGGACACGTCCGCATGTGTGGCCCAACGTATCCTGCACGACATTAAGCACATAAGCCGAAATACAGTGTCACCTGCAGAACAGCAGTTTGCCAGCACACTAACTGGTGCCACCAACCGCACACACGAACCTCACCGAATTCGTGCTGCCATTTGGTCGTGCATTCTTTGTTCGTCTTCCCGCTGGCCAACGGGAAGTATAAATATTTAAAATACAGACTTACAATTCTGCAGGCTGTTTTGCATGGATGAAGCAAACAGCGATATGGGCTGAAGGTGTTCAACAATAGGTTGCTAGGGTGCTGATAATACTTGACCACAGAAAGGAGCAAGTAACAACAGAATGGACAATACTGTACAATGCAGATCCTGATTATTTGTACACAGCGCCACATACTATTTGTTCTTCTGTGGCGCAACAGCCGCCTCATTGTTGAGGTTTCTACAAAACACACACACACACACACACACATACCCGATAAGACTCCTCGGAATAAGTGATCAGCTCGTCACACAGGCCGCTACCTACACAACACAGAACCAACGCCAGACACGAACACCAATGTCCCCTGCGGGATTCGAACCCGAAGTCCCAGCAATCTAGGGGTCACATACCTGCGCCTTAATCGCACGGCAACCGGGGATCGGTCGATCGGTTGCCAAATATGATTAGGGTAATCAAATAAAAAAGAAAAGAATGAGGGAAGTCTTGTAGCAGGAACTGGGGTGAGGATAGGTGCAAACAGGTTTCTGTTGAGGAAGGAAAGACACCTTTTGGGTACCTACACGTAAATGGGAATGTAATATTAAAATGTATCGTGGAGAGAATGGGTGTGGCTTGAACAGGCCTGGCTCAGGACAAGCACAAATGACGGACCCCTGTTGCGAATATGGTAATAAAACTTCGGGTCGCAAAAAATGCGGGTAATTTGACTAAGGACTGTTCCCTGGAGTTACCTGCAGGGTATCACTGCGGCTTGTACTACTTCCCTCTTCCCACATTCTCCCCGGACTTACGACTGTCGCAGAACAGAACTCCGCTGTCGTGAAGAGCATGTCCAGCCGGTGTCAAAACTGTACGTGCAGGGAGGTCTCTCTCTCTCAGCATAACAACATGACGTAAAGTGCACACACAGAGAACAGTAAAGTCGCTGTGATTAATCGAGCACTACGCCAGTAAAAGCATCGGGTGTGTGGCTTCAAAACTACTTAACCTCGACACTAGGCGCAGGTGGCAGCTACAGGATCCGTCCGTTTTGCTTCGGGAAAACACGACACGATACCCCTTGGATTAGGGGCTGGGTGGGTCCCACAGCCGGGCTGCATGGTTTGGAGAAGAAAAGAATTTCCGCTGCCGGTAGTCGAACCCCGGATCTTCAATGTAGACATAAGGTATGTTCTTTTTCCGAGAAGTGTGTCCCTGTCACCACGGCATGGTGCGTCTTCGGGTTGCGGATGGGGAACGGTCTGCGAGTATCTTGAATATGCAGTCGCAGACAGCCTAAAAGGGGTGGTCCTCCAGCGTGGGGGTTGGGCGAGGTGCTGACAACTCCTCGCCGTAAAAAAATGGCATAGTCACGCAACATACACACGTGCCTCGGATCCGTACTGGAACTTGAAGAATAATATTAAGATGGATCTTCACGATGTGAGATGTGGGAACATGAAGTGGATCGGTCTGGCTTCGGATGGAGACAAGTGGCGGACACTTGTGAATGCGGTATTGAACCTTCGGGTTCCATAAATACGGCAAATTGCTTGATTAGCTGAGAACCTGTCAGCTTCTCAAGAAGGACTTTGCTCCATGGAGTAAGTACTATGTCCTTTTTAAACTATTCCTGACTTCGAATAGCAAAAAGTCCATTTATTGACGACACAACGTCCACATTCACGCTATGTTCGCTCGCTCTTTTTAATCAGACTGTACACAAAAACTGTTTCCCGTCCCCACACTATCGTCTAATGGTATGCGCAAACAGAGGGAGTACTTTCCGGTGTGTCGTGCTCATGTCCTTGTCCGAAACGACAGAACGACGTAGGAGACACTGGGCCATGACAAACTAAAGTGACCGAGAGTTATGCTGGCGACTGCAACAGCCTTTTAGATCGCCCACATCAGGGGAAGACACCATGTGTTTTTGTGGGAGACCTTGGCATCAGTGGCACTTATTATTAGAATGAATATTTAGGAGTGGAATGGATTAAAGTGGCTCTTCACATCCAAACCTTCAGTCGTTTTTGGACAACTCAATGTAACTTGGCTGCTTATCTGTTTATTTACCACCTTCGCCCGTACTTTTTAGGCGCGTTCGCATAAAAGCGACTGTTAGCTTCATGTCCGTCCGTCTGTCTGCATGGAAAACTCGGCTTCCACAGAACGGTTTTTCATGAAATTTGATGAGTATTTTTCGAAAACTTGTCGAGAATATCGAAGTTTCACTAAAATCTGACAATAATAACGGGTACTTTACTTGAGGACCAATATATATTTTTAACCATTATCTTGTTCATTTCTTCTTAAAATGAGAAATGTTCAGACAAAAGTGGTAGAAAAACTCGAAACACACTTTTTATATTCAATCATTTTTCTCCGAAAATTGTGCCGTTTGTGAGATAATGTGGAAAAATATAGTAGAGCCCATGCGCATTGCATGCTGGATACCTAAAGCTACAAACACGTGTAGAATATGCAATACGTATAGATTTTTCACGGCAACAATGGTTGCACGAACGCGCATTTCTGTTACGTTATACGTACATTGCCTGTCTTGTTGGGTATATTTTCAACTGAATCGTAGCAAGCAAGTAGCAGTGGCCATTCTGCTGGCAGTTTGTCCCATTCATGAACAGTCAGAACGCAAAATCACGAGGAACTTTCTTCAGTTGTTCGTCTGAATATGGCGTGTTTGCAGCGGTAACACGTTCGTGTTGCTGATTCTATCAGTGCAGCTGCGTAACCGATGCGTCGGTTAATTACACGTAATAGTACGGCATTCCAGTGTTACAGGTAGCGTACACAGGTTGTTTGCGCGTCGTAACCGGCAGGGCGCAATGAGGTGCCTGCCAACAGCTGTTCATTCCGAACGAATGACGTCATCAAACAAGTCTCAGTTTGTAGTCGTTATTTCAATCACATAAACAATACCGCGGCATTTGGTGCAGAATCAGAACGTTCTCTTGCGCCTGGTGTTTGTGGGCGATCACAAAGCGATAAGAATCGGGTCGACAGGCGACATAGCAGCAACCCCTAGCTCTGTAGCTTGGGAATCCCTCAGGCTTGAGGTCCCACGGGCAGTGCTGTGACAGGAAGGGAAGTCGAATATACGAAATCGATCGGTTGTTACCGACCTTGTTCCGAAAGAGAGGTGTCTCGGTTGCCAGGCAACACGTGACGACCGCACTGCAACGCGCCTGCCAGTCTGGAGCGCGGTCTCCCTGCCTTCCATCACGCATGACGTCACTGCAGTCTGAGTACTCTACGGGATACTAGATGTGACCAGGGGTCTCGGTAAAAATCGGGAGACGGCCAAACGGATAATTCCAAAATCGCCACTTCAAGCGGTAAAAGGTTAGGTATTTTGTTTTAAACGGACCACAGCATGAATGATCCTCCATTACATTATTTGGGACAGTCTCAGGATACACCTGGTGCTGCTGAGCACCCCCTCATGTATCTGCTGGGGCGTGCATCAGGGAACAGGATATGAGTATTTCGGCCGGGAACATGGTAGATGAACATGACTGGAAGTTATCAGCCTCTTCAACAGATAAGTGGGCTTCACTGCGGAATTATCTCGAGATGGAACATTTATTGTCGTTGGTATTGTTAACATTTGCTATCACCTTTACGCAGGGTATTTACAATTATGTACCTGAAACACCATATTTCCAGGGTAGTTACAGCTATTCTATGATTACAACTTACTGTACCTATATGTAATGCTATTTCCCATATTAATGTTCTCTACATCAGTACTTCCCCCAGCATTGTGCTGCGCACATTACGGCTGTTTTCTGCAGTTTCTTTACTTCGTGCTAACCGAGACGTTGCTCAGGTATCTGTAAGTAAATCTGACACTGCGCTGTACTGTCATCTCCTCCCTCATGCCCACATATCCAGCACAAAATTCACTTCAAGAAATTATAAGGAAACTGGTCAGATCGTACCTTGGCTACCATGTAGACCGGCTGGAGATTTGGCATCGCTTGAACTGGGGCAGGATTTTCATTCGGGGAGAGATATTACAGATCGACCTTTGTCTCGTTCATTTTTGAAAAAGAGAGGCAAATTGTTCTCACATACTTGCGCCGCTGAACAATGCAATCACATTCCCTGCGTGGACGGGGGGTAAAAAAGAAAAGAAAAACCTTTTGGCGATTAAGAATACAAACCTTGTTTTCTTTCACAACACTTTTTGGGTCAGGTTAGACAACACTGCAGGTTAGTGCCGTTTGCAGATTTTCTGGGACATTCTCAATGTCTGCCTTCCAAGGAATGGCACACATAACTGCTGATTCCATAATTTTCAATGCCTGGAGTCCTTCGTTGAGCGGGAAAATGTTTCTGGAATATTACTGGATACGTTCGGGAAAAACATTTTCTAGGAATTTCAGGTGTGGAAAGCGAACAAGGTTGTGCATACTTAGCTGACATCCGTACAAAGGAAGCTTAGTTCTGAAAGTTCTGACGCAGTCAGACCTCGCTACTATCAGCTAATCTTTGCCTTGTAGCTCTTTGTCGGCGGCATTCTAGTGGCCTGTCGCATCGTCAAAAGATGCTAAGTCTTTAATCATCCAACTCTCAAACTCCTTTGTTATTGGCTGCCATGAATAACCTGATTTTCTTCATGAAACAAAAAACAGATGCATTACATCCGGAACTCATTCACCTCACATTTCGCTGCCTGAACTTTATCCGAATAATGCTACATATTCACAACGGCTAAGGTACTTGCACCAAATACATTCACAGCTTTACGTGGTTCGTCTCAGACTTCCTGCACACAGTGCTGCTTCATGACGTGCGGGAAGCATAAAGAAAGAACCCCGTCAAAATCTGCCAGTCCATTTTTATGTTGCTCCGGCACCATTACTTTTGCAAGTCATAGCCGCAGCCCCGTCCCTAACAAACAAAATCATAGCCTCAGCCCTGTCCCTAACGAACCGAATCATACACGTAGCCCTGCTCCTAACAAGCTCAATGAATGTTCCCCAAACCAATTCACACTAGCTAATTCTGAAAATAATTCGATCAACACCTTTCTCCTTCCATTGGGCCCATTTGCAACAGTTCCAACTCCCCCCTGTCGCCTTCAATGAAGGCAGCAAGCTGCGCAAAATCTGTAGCATCCGACTGCCACCGACCAGCCACAACGCAGTACCGTTACACGTGTGTCAGCTGACTCGGTCGGTGTACAGTACTGCTAGCAGGCCGACAGTTTTTAAAAGATGCTCTAGAGCCTTGGCCACACTTTCCTTCTTGCTTTTGATTTCACTACAATAATGTGTGAAACAGGAAAACTTGTATGCACTGCTGTTTCGTACTGCGCTCTCGGTGCACGTCATGTTTAAGACGCACATATTCTTGTTGCAGCCCTGCAACAAGACGGGCCTGACGTTTCGTAACGCACTACTATGGTGACCACGTAAACTGTCGAGCCCTCAGTGGCTCTGTGATCCTCACCCCTTCTTCCTTCTGCCCTCATCCGTACGCGCGTCGCTTTTTGTGTGCCGCTGTGATTCGGACCCGGGCTGGAAGGTTCTAGGAATTAGGTTTCGGCTGCTCTTCAGAATTATTATTTTGGACTAGGTACGGTCAATTATAATCGATAATTACCGGGGTCCTTGCCTAATGTTGTGGCCAACAATATCCTTGTCATTGTCATTATTATAGTCCGAACACAGGGCAGATGTTTGTTGTGTGCGTCAGGCCTACTGTCATTCACATAAGGACAGTGTTTCGTTACTTATTTGCCACTGTATAATAAACTGCTATTTGTTATTCACATGCCCGCCCATCCTTTCTGCTTCCACAGCTTGTTTGTATGGGGTGGGGCAAGTGTTTGCCGCCGATACTCCCTTATTACAACTGCGGCACATTTATCATGCAGTACAGTATAAGATGCGATGCGTGTTTTGCAACTGCGCTTACATACACCATCCCAGTCTTCTATCTTCCTCTTCTTCGTGTGTGACACGGGTATCACAAGATCCATCAAAACTGCCTGCACAGATTCCAGCCAGCACCCCTCTGCAGTAAACCAAAACTTACATCATATAATTTTTACTTTCTTACATTTTAGGCATTATATGAATTCGCTGACTTGAATTTACACTGCGGCAATTACTGACATTTCAGTTTGTGGTTAGCAGCGCTCTGGAAGTTCCTGGAGCGAACTGGCACATTGCCGTGGGTTAAGGAATGCCACTGTTGGCCACAGTACGGACTCGCAGCACGCTGTCCTCTGCCTTATTGACTGACAGCAATACAACACAGATGAGGGGTGGCAGGCAGCTCGTCTTTAACTTTTTTAGCCAGTGACTCAGAAAATCTTAAAATGAAAAACTGTATGAGCGTAAAAAATTCAATTGAAAAAAGTTTTAAAAGCTAGACTGTTCCTAGTAGTAAAGGGAGTAGAGCAAAACTAATATCATGAAAACCCCCAAGGAAGGCAATCTTGTTCCACTGAGCGGAAACCCGATCGAGAAATGCTGGCTTATGTTGCGCTCTTTTATTAACGATGTGTTTTGTGGACGGCCACTGATTTATGTTTATCATTGACAAAACAGAACTACGCTGATTCTTCCTGCAGGAGGCGAGCCACGGAAAAAGTGGAGAGGCCTAGGAAGCAGAGTTTGCGTCACGTCACAGGTTACTGGTTCACCCACCGCTGAACTGCTTTTAGCGACACGTGCATTTAGCAGCCACTGAAGTATGAACACTGCGACACATGGAGTTTGGCAGTACAGTACTGGGTGAGGCCGTTGAAGCCCAGTGGTCACTATATGTGCCACCAGGTTTAACACACAATTCTACGTTCTGGGTGCACAGTGCATTTATGTGTTTTGTGTGAATCTGAGAACAAACAACAATTATTTCCCTATACAGCATTAACCGACTAGCTTGGATAACCGAGACGGTGTGTTTACTGCGCGGTACGGACCGGGTATTTAAATTCAGTCTCATATCCCACAATGGATATGCAAATAGCGCCTATTGCAACAGTAAGACACTAGTCAGTGTGTGTACCGCCGCCTGCTAAAAAATTAAGCCACTGCACATTACAGCCATTATTTCAGTACATACGCTTGTCGTTGCATTGCACTGTGAGGCAACATACGCTTTGTACAGGAATCCCAGGCATACAAGGACAGTGCTGTACCAAAGCAAATTTGAACTGTGCTCGGATTCACACGGATCTTCGTGTGATTGCTAACACTCCGCGCCGTTATTGTGACGTTCCGGGACCGTCGTGTCTTCAGTACTTGTATTCCTTTAACGGCCACATCCATATGTGAAGGTCGACAAGCCTGTAATACCAGACCAATGGGAATGTGGCGGTTACGCTGTCTGTTGCAGCTTGTTTCTTGCTTGAATGAAGCAGTTTCCATAATGGGTTTCATCGCCGCTACATTTATTGTCCTATTTTTTTCCCCCTGGGAATTGTTACTTGCCATATTTTGTTAGAGGGACACCACAGCGCGGGTTCGCAAGTTAGGTAAGTGTCCTGTCTCTGTAGCAGACCACCGCTACATACTGCAGTACATCTAAATTTGGCCCCGTCTCTTCCTTGCCAAAAACATAACAGCCTGGCACATCATTGTACATTGGCAGTGCTTTTGGACAAGGGCGTGGAACGGCCTTCGCTGCAGCTGCAGCGCCTCTCGCCTCGACCGATGCATCACTCCTGCCTGCCCCTCTCGCAGGCCCCCTTTCCCAACCATCAGTGACTAGGTCACTTCAGCTGCAGTGAGCTAACGAGACATTATTGTGAAATGCAGATCCTGCAAGTCCCAACCTACAGGACCTGTGGCGAGGTTGCCCCTTCACTTGCCCCCCCCCCCCCCCCCCCCCCCCCCCCCCCCTGCTCTTATTCCCGGACTGACGCCCGGAAGAAAATAATGAGGGATGGGGGGGGGCGAACACAAAAAAACAA
>Ga0123353_10018733_pt1 | contig 10251 bp, 7 predicted proteins | sample TergutLab28metaG_3_FD_92763 | JGI IMG/M metagenome (GOLD analysis project Ga0123353, IMG submission 92763) | Labiotermes labralis P3 segment gut microbial communities from Petit-Saut dam, French Guiana - Lab288 P3 | ecosystem: Host-associated > Arthropoda: Insects > Digestive system > Gut ...
ACGGTGATCTGGCTTGCCTCTTTGCGCTGTGGGACGCGGTGGACTACAAAACGTTTTGTAGTCCACCGCGTCCCACAGCGCAAAGAGGCAAGCCATTTTCATTGACCTCCGAACACCCTAACCCTCCGCCGGTTTGTCGTGTTACAATCCCGTCATGCGGTCGCTTTTTCATGTTGGGTCGGTCTCCGGAGCCCTTGGGGTGTACGTCTCCGCGAACGTGGCCGCCAAGGCCATCGGGTTCGCCCGGACGCTGGTGTTCGTGCATCTGCTGGCGGGCGCCCCGGCCGAGTACAACGTCTGGGCGATCGGGTCGCTGATGATTTCGCTGGCGGGAACGGCCTTGTGTCTGGGGGCCAATCAGGCGCTGACGCGGTACGTGAGCGTGTACCAGTCCCGCGGAGAGCTGGCGGGGTTTGTGCGTCGCGTGGCCGGTCCGTTGCTGGCGGCGCCGGTGGTGCTGGCGGTCCCGGCATTGCTGGCGGCGGGATGGATCGCGTCGTGGGTGGCGCCGGCCGGTCAGACCGTCACGGCGGCGGACGTGCAGGTCGCGCGGGCGGCGGTGCTCAACGGGGCGGTGCTGGCGGTATATATTCAGATGGTGGGGTTGCTCCAGGGGCTGCGGACGTATCGGTTGGCCTCGGCTGTGGAGTTGTTTTTTACCGTACTGTTCACGGTGGTGGCGGTGGCGTGGGTGGCGACGACGCGACGGGGCGTCGATCTGCTGTGGGGCCATCTGGCCAGCCTGGCCGTCGCCACGGCGGTCGGGCTCTGGCTGACCGCCCGCGCGATTTCGAACGACGACGCGGCCTGGCGTGACGCGGGCGTCTCGCCCGCGATGGACGCTCCATTGGCCGGAACGCCGGAAAACGTCAAACCAACTTCCAACAACCTGGCCAATGGAACGCACAACGCGGGCGAGACGCCCGCGTCACGCCAGGCCGCCCGCCCCGTGTCCCCATTACGCGAGTTGTTGAAATTCGGTTTGCCCGCCCTGGCGGGACAGTTGGCGTGGCTGGCGGCGCCGTACGCGGGATATTTTGTCGTGCATCGGCGGATCGGGGACGAGCAGGCCGGCGTGTTCGCGTCGTGGATGCTGTTGGCGCAGGTAGTGTATTTCGTCGCCAACGCGGCCTGGCAGGTGGTGTACTCGCACGCGGCCCGTCAGCGGGAGGACGACGCCGACGGGGCCTTTTCGCGGCTGGTCACGTCGTACAAGGCGTTGGGATTGTTGTGGCTGGCGTTGGCGGGACTGATGTACGCGACCGGTCCGCTGTGGATGCTCGTGCTGCCGGAAAAATATCGGCTGGGGCAGGAGTTGCTGGGCGGTCTGCTGCTGCTATACGCGGCCATGACGCAGACGGCGATTTTGACAATGACGGCGAGGCTGCTGGAACGTCCGGCGGTGATCGCGTGGTCGGCGTTGGCGGGCGGGGCGGCCGGCGCGCTGTTGGCCTGGTGGTGGACGCCCGCGCATGGGGTCGGAACGGAGGCGGCCTGGGCGGGTGGATTGGGCATGCTGACCGGCGGAGCGGCCGTGACAGTGGCGTGGGTGACCACTCGAAACGCGCACGTGGGCGCGCGAACGTACGTCGTGCTGTTCTCACCAGCCCTTCTGCTGACGGGCATGGTGAGCCCCACCCTGGCGGCCGCGTGCACGCTGGCGCTGCTGGTAGCGGCCTTCGTCACGCCGATCCTGTTCTCGCGACAGGAAAAACAAACGATCCTCCACCGATTCCGCCGCGCGTGACGCGTTTTTTTACCACAGACACAGAGAAACGCTGTTTTTGTCGCGGGCGGCGGTGCACAATACGGGGGTGTTGACGGCGGTGTCCAATCTGTTGGAACAACTTCTTCGCGCGGACGGTCCCGTGCTGGTGACGGGACCCGTGGGGTCGGGGCTGCGCGAACTGGGGTTGGCCTTTGCCCGCCGGCATCGGGGCGAGGACGGGCGGACGACCTGCCTGCTGTTGGCGCCCAACGGCGTCACGGCGGAACGATTTCAGCGCCAATGGCTGGACGAGTCCCGCGACGGGGACGGCGTGGCCGTGCTGCTGTCGCCGCCGATCATGACGTTCGCCGCGCTGGCGGGACGTCTGCTCGCGGGCGCGGGCAGGCCGGCGACACCGCTGTCGCCGGCCGTCCGGCACCAGCGGTTGCGGCAGATCGTGCGGGAACTGGCCGACGCCAAATCGCTGCGGGCGCTGGGACCCGGAGCGGACACGCCGGGCGTCATCGCGACGCTGGACCGCTGCATCGCCGAACTCAAACGGGCCACCGTCGAACCGGACGACCTGGACAGGGCGATCCGGGCGCGGGCGGCGGCCACACTCAAACAGGATCAGCAGGCCGACCTGCTGGCTGTCTACCGCCGATATCAGGCGTTTTTGAACGAACGAAACCTGGTCGACGTCGAGGGGCAGATGTGGCTGGCGCGGACGGTGCTGGAGGACCCGGCGTTGCCAACGCCCGCGCTGGCGGACATCGAGGCCGTCGCGGTGGTCGGGTTTACCGATTTCACACCGACGCAGCTTCACCTGTTGCGGCGGCTGTCACCGCGGGTGAAGCGGCTGCTGGTCACGCTGCCGCACGGGCAGGATTCGCGCATCCGCATGTGGCGATGGACCAAGCGCACGCGCACACAGCTCCGCGCGACCTTCCGCGCATTCGGCGCACGGCTGCAAACCTACGCCCTGGACGCGCCCCATGGCACGGGCGAGACGCCCGCGTCACGATCGCCGTTGGCGGGGTTGGCGGAAGGCGTGTTCGATCTGGCCGTCGCGTTCGGTCCCCAGGCCGCCCGACGTCCCGTTCCGTCCGGGCTGACGGTGATCGCGGCGGCGGGACAGGAGGCGGAACTGTCCGCCGTCGCGCGGCGGGTGAAGCGGCGGCTGGTCGACGGAGCAGGTCCTGGACACATCGCGGTGCTCGCGCGGTCGCTGGACGACGTCGCGCCGACGCTCGAACGTGTTTTCGCTGAGCACCGAATCCCGATCACGCCGCGCGGCGTGCCCCTGATGCAGAGCCCGCCGGTGCGATTCCTGCTCGACGCCGCCGCCGTCGGGGAAGGCGCGGGCGGAACGAGCGAACCGTTTCATTTCTGCCATGTGCTGCGGACCCTTCGCAGCAGTTACTTTCGGGCGGGGACGCTGGGGGATTTCGACGAACGCACCACGGTGGCGGCGGAAGCGCTCATCCGCGAGGGAAACGTGCTGTACGGTCGGCGGACGTACGCCCACGCGGCCGAGCGTCTCAAGGCCGCCCTGACCGCGACGACGGCGGCGGACTCGAAAGAGGCTGACCCGGACGGCCCCGCCACCACGACGACCCGGCTGACGGCTTCGACGATGACGCCCGACGACCTGACGCGGGCGGCGGCGATGCTGGAGACCCTGTTCGACGCGTGCGAGGCGGCAACGTCACCGGAGGGGCTGTTGTCGCTGATCGAACGGCTGGCGTTGCGGCGGACGATCGTGGAGCAGGCGTCGCATCGACCGATGGACGCCGCCCGCATCGCCGACGATCTGCGGACCCTGGCGACGCTCGAATCCACCCTGCGGGCCCTGCGCGACGACACCCGCGACGCGGGCGAAACGCTCGCGTCACAGACGTCGCTGGCGGACCTTCGGCAGGCGTTGTCGGCGGTGACGGTTCCCGCCCGGAGAGGCGAATCGCTTGTGGACGTGCTCGACGTGCTCGACGCCCGCGCGCTGTCCTACGATCACGTTTTCCTGATCGGTCTGGAGGAAGGCGCGTTTCCCCGACCGCCGCGGGAGGGCGCGTTCATCCAGGAGGCCGACCGAAAGGCCTGGGCCGGACACGGCGTCACGCTCGACGAACGCGGAGACCTCAACGCGCGGGAGATGCTGCTGTTTTACCTGGCCATCTCGCGGGCGAAGCACTCGCTCACGCTGTCGTACCAATCCAGCGACTCGGCGGGAAAACCGAAACTGCCAAGCCCGTTCCTGTCCAGCCTGCTCGCACCGATCGGAGGACTCCAGGCCCTCGACGCGTGCGGCCGGCTTGTGAAAATCCCCGTCGGAGAATTCGTGCCCAATCCCACGGAGATCGCCACGGACCGCGACGCCTTCACCGCGCAAGCGCTGGCGCTGCTGAACAAGAACGTGACGCGAACATCCGATCCCTCGCCCGCGGCCCCCGCCGCCAGCACGCTGGACTTCCTCGCCGCCGGATTACTCGCCATGCATCGGCGGTGGCGGCAGGGGCCGTGCGACGGGTTCGACGGCGTGCTGAACGAGGCGTCGCAACACCGCCTGCGGAAGATCCTGCCCGAAGACAAGGTGTTCTCCGCCAGTTCGCTCAACACGTATGGCCAATGTCCGTGGCAGTTCTTCGCGACGTATATCCTGCGCCTCCACCCGCTCGTCGAACCCGAGCGCCAGCTCGAGGCGGCGGACAAGGGAACGTTCTGCCACAACGTGCTCTGCCGCGTCCTGCGTGAACTGACGGCCGACGACCGGGACTGCCCGCTGTCGGACATGGGTCCGTCGCGGGTGGAGATGGCGCTGCACCAGGCCGTCGCCGCCGAGGCCGCCCGCGTGGAACGCGACGGCGCGGTGGCCTATCCCGCCCTGTGGGCCCTGCAGCGGGAGCAGTTCACCGAGCACCTGCGCGACTACCTGCGGCAGATCACCGACACCGGCGACGGCCAATGGCAGGCCTGGCCGATGTACTGCGAATACGCCTTCGGGCAGGGACACGACGACGACCTGCGCGATCCCGCCAGTCTGAACGACCCCGTGACGATCGACCTGCCGGGCGCGGACGGCCAACCAGGCGTGGCCGTGCGGCTGCGAGGGCGGATCGACCGGATCGACCATGTGGAGTCGGGCGGGCGGAGCGGGCTATTCGTGGTGGATTACAAAACCGGGCCGCCGCCGTCCCGGTCGGATATTCTCCAGGCCCGCAACGTGCAGCTTCCACTGTACGAAGCCGCCGCGAAGGTCCGGCTTGGTGAGCGGTTTCCGGGAGTCGACTGGCTGGGCGGGGCCTTTCATCAGGTCGACGGACCGGGACGGACGCAGATCGTCGGCGAATTTCGCAAACCGCGCAAAGGCGAGCCGCCGCCCGAGGAATTCCGCCGGCAGGCGCTGGCGAACATCGCCGTCAACCTCCAGGCCATGCGACGAGGCGATTTCCACGCGCTGCCCAACACCCGCAAGTGCCCCCCCCACTGTCCGTACCGACAAATCTGCCACCACGCCCCGGCGCGGGCGAAACGCAAGATCGACGCAGGATAGCTACACCGTTTTGCGTCGCACGCGTCGCACGATGGCGCCGACCGGTCCCAGGAACACGTACACCATGATGACCGTCGCCACGGTCACGATCGGCCAGGCAAGACCCACCAACAGCAGGATCACCAACTGCACGAGGTACATGAACGACCGTTTTCCACGGATATACTGATTCACAATGTGCGGGTAGCGAAAGCGGCTGACCATCAGCAGTCCGACGAACAGCGTCATCGTCGGAAGCACCATGATGGCGATGCCCCGCAGCAGGTCGGCCGACAACAGCGGGGTCGTCTCCGCCGACGCGAAGAGCATCTCCTGCGAGCCGTAGAGCATCGTCAGTGCCGCCACCGCCGCGGCCGCACCCGGCGAGGGAAGCCCCTTGAAACTCATGTGCGCCGATTCGTCGGGCGAGTTTTCCACATTGAACCGCGCCAGACGCAGCACCGCGCAGGACATGTACACCGCGGCCACGCACCAGACCAGGCGGTCCAGGCTCAGTCCCGCGCCGAGGATTTCCTTTTCGACGCGGAAGTAGAGAAACAGCGGCGCGACGGCCTGGAGCATGAGAACGGCCGGAGCGACGCCGAAACTCACCGCGTCGCACAGGCTGTCCAGTTGCGCACCGAACTCGCTGGTCTTCCGCGTCATGCGGGCCAGGCGACCGTCGAGCATATCGAAAAACATGGCCAGGAAAATCAGACCCGACGCGATCATCAAATACTTCGCCGCCGCGGGATCGAACGACTGTCCGTGGTCCATCATCGCCTGCCCCAGCCGGGCCTTGAACGCGAAATGAATGGCCCCGAACCCGCTGATCGCGTTGAGCGTCGTGCACAGCGAGGGCAGCACGGCGGTGGCTTGCAAAATCCGATGCCGCCGCCGCTCGCGACGCGCGTGGCGGTCATTGGCCGATTCGTTGTGTGGTTGTTCGTTCATGTACTCTCCCTCGCCCCATATGGGCGATGGCGACTGGTAAATCCGAAAACCGAAACTCGAAATCCGAAACAAACTGCGACTGGAGTAACGTAGACGCGTGGCTTCGACGTGGAAGACGAATCAAGCGGGCCTCCCCGGTCTCGCGTGACGTGGGCCGGCTCACAGCCCCGGAAGGGGCTGTGTGCCGGCACTTCCACATGAGGCCGGGAAGGACAGGCCATTCGTCTTCCACGTCATAATCACACACCTACGATGCTACAGTCCCAACAAATCCGAAATTCCCAAAAAGGAAAACCCCAAATCCAAACGCCCACGCCACGCGCCTTGACGCTCCAGGGGCTCTGCCATTTGGAATTTGTCGTTTGGAATTTGGAATTTGTTTCGGATTTCGGATTTCGTGCTTCGGATTTTCTTCATGTCTGCGGCTCGCACATCACGAGCACCGATTCGCCCGCGCGCACCTTGTCACCGATGCGGACCATCACCTTGGGCCGCAGCGTCTCGGGAACCAACACTTCCACGCGGCTGCCGAATTTGATCATGCCGATGCGCTCGGCGGCGGCGAGTTGCTGTCCCTGGCGCAAGTCCGTGACGATCCTCCGCGCGACGTACCCGGCCACCTGGCGGACCACCAGCGGGTGCTCAACACCGTTCATCCGCATCGTCACGAAAATGGCGGCGCTTTCGTTGCGTTCGTAGGCCAGCGGGTTGCGGACGTCCATGAACGCGCCCGGAACATGCTCGACGTGTTCGACGCGAACGTCGGCCGGGCTGCGGTTCACATGCACGCTGAAGACGTTCATGAACACACCCACGCGAAGCCCCGGCTCGCCAAGCGGACTGTCGGACCCGATCGGCGTGATGTCGCTCACGCGCCCGTCGGCCGGGCTGATGAGCAGCCCCTCGCCTTGCGGCGGATATCGCGTCGGGTCGCGGAAAAACCACAACACCCACAGCCAGATCGCCGTCAACGGAATCAGGGCGATCAGCGACCAGACCCACGGCGAAGCCACATACACCGCCCCCACCGCCGCGGCCGCGATCAGCAGGGTCATCAGCAGCAACTCACGTTTTCCGTATTTCGTTAGCATGCTCCACCATAGCGCGAACGCCCCGCGCCCGCGCTACGTTGTACCCCAAACGACAAGGTCACGGATACGAAAAAATCTTCACCGCCGCGATCGACAACGAGACGACGCGATTGGATATCTGGGAATTCGACACGGTTCGATGTAGGATATGCGCATCATGAGCGAAAAGAAGAAACTGTCGCGTTCCGGCGGAGGCCCGGTGAAGCGTACAACCACGTCCGCCGGCGGGCGGGTCTGTCCGCATTGCGGCTACCGCATGGCCGCGAAGGACGTTCCGCCCGGTCCGGTGAAACTCTGTCCAACCTGCCGCATGATCCTTCCACAAGGCGATATCGCGTGAACGCCGTCATTATTTCCATCGGCGATGAACTGGCCAACGGACAGACCGTGGACACCAACAGCGCGTACCTGGCACGCGAATTGGCCGCCCGCGGCATTTCGGCTGTGAAACACGTCACCGTCGGAGACGACCAGACCGCCATCGCGCAGCTCCTGGCCGAATCCGCCGCCGGGGCGGAACTGGTGATCGTCACGGGCGGGCTCGGACCCACCGCCGACGACCTCACCCGGCAGGCCCTGGCGGCGGCGATGGGCAACGTCCCGCTGCGGATCAACGCGCAATGCCTGGCCGACATCGAGGAACGGTTCCGCCGCATGAACCGCCCGATGGCCGACACCAACCGCATGCAGGCGCTGGTTCCCGAGGGGGCCGACCCGCTCCGCAACGAAGCCGGAACCGCGCCCGGACTCCACGCCCGCCTGGGCGAGACCGACATCTACATCATGCCCGGCGTGCCCGGCGAGATGCGATGGATGTTCCACCACGTCGTCGCGCCGCGCCTGCCCGTGCGCGAGGGCGTGCGGCTGCACCGCGTCCTGCACACGTTCGGAGAGGGCGAGTCGAACATCGGCATGCTGATCGAGGACCTCATGCGCCGCGGGAGCAACCCGACGGTCGGAACGACGGTGGCGGCCGGGCTGGTCTCCGTGCGCGTCGTGACACACGGGAACACGATGGCGCAGGCCCGCGACGCCAGCGAATGCGTCATGCGGGAGCTTCGCCGGCGGCTTGGCGATCTGGTGGTCGGCGAGGACGATCAAACGCTGCCGCAGGTCGTGGGCGATCGGTTGCGGGAGGCCGGCCAGACGCTCGCGACGGCCGAGAGCTGCACCGGCGGCCTGCTGGGTGAGCTGCTCACCAGCGTGGCCGGTTCGAGCGCGTACTACCTCGGCGGCGTGGTGAGTTACGCCAACGCGGTCAAGCAGTCGCTGCTGGGCGTGGAGTCGGAGGCGTTGGCGCGACACGGGGCCGTCAGCGAGGAGGTCGCCCGCGCGATGGCCCAGGGCGTGCGTCGGAAACTGGGCAGCGACTGGGGTGTATCGATCACGGGCGTCGCGGGTCCCGGCGGCGGAACGGAGACCAAGCCGGTCGGACTGGTCTGGCTGGCCGTCAGCGGCCCGGCAGACACGCGCGCGTGGAAACTCACCTGGGGCGGAACCCGCGAGATCATCCGCCTGCGCGCCGCCCTGGCGGCGATGAACTATTTGCGATTGGAAATTCAACACAGCGGGCTGTAGGTTGCTGGATATACCCGAGGCCACCATGACCATGACATCGCGTGAATTGATCAAAGCCGTGCTGGAATTCCAAAACCCGCCGCGGATCGGCTTGGATCTGCGGGCGCCGTTTCCGACCGATCTGCACTGGGTTGGCCGCAAACCCAACCGCGTGGAGGAGGTCGAGCTCGCGCCTGTCGGCGGTGAATTTCGTCGATGGAAGGACAACTGGGGCAATATCTGGGCGAAGGTGTCGAGCCTCGACATGGACAAAGGAGAGGTCGTCGAGGGCGCCATCACGGACTGGTCGCAGTTGGACACGTACACGCCGCCGTCGCTGGGGTTGGCTGACGAATACGCCCACATCCCCGTCGAACGGGCGGCCCATCCCGACAAATTCGTCATCGGCGGCATGCCGGGGTTCGTCTTCAACTGTGCCCGCTACATCCGCAAGCTGGAGAATTACCTCTGCGATCTGGTCGTGGAACGCGAGAACGTGGACCGCCTCAACGCCCTCGTCGCGCGGGAACTGCTGGCCATGATCGACCGCTACGGCGAGGCTGGCTGTGACGCCGTCATGTTCCCCGAGGACTGGGGCACGCAGGACCGCGTGATGATTTCGCCGACCATGTTCCGCGAGATTTTCAAGCCATACTTCGTCATGCTGTGTGGCCGGGCGCACTCGCATGGCATGAAGGTGTTCATGCATTCCTGCGGGAAGATCACGGAGATCATCGACGACCTGATCGACGCGGGCGTGGATTTACTCCAGTTCGATCAACCGACGCTGCACGGCATCGAGACGCTGGGCCGGCGATTCGGAGGCCGCATCACGTTCTGGACCAGTGTGGACATCCAGCGCACGCTCCAGACGAAGGACGCGGCCCTGATCCGCGCCGAGGCCAAACTGCTCGTGAACTCACTGGGCCGCTTCGGCGGCGGCTACATCGCCGGCCGCTATCCCGCCGACGAAGCCATCGGCCTGCCCCGCGAAACGCAGGACATCGCGTGCGAGGCGTTCCTGGAATATGGCACATTCCGGGCGTAGCAGAACGTCGTGGACGGCAAACGTTCTTTCGTTTACAACGTTCCACAGCGCAAAGAGGCAAGCCATTGAAAACAAGGAGTCCTGTATGACCGGTATGTCCACGTACGAACTGTCCTCGCGTCGATTGCCGTTGGAAACCTATGACGTCGTGGTGATCGGCGGCGGACCGGCGGGGTGTGCGGCGGCGGCCGCCGCGGCGCGCGACGGTGCCCGAACGCTGCTGGTCGAGGCGACCAACTGCCTGGGCGGAATGGGAACGGCCGGTCTGCTGAACCAGTGGATGGCCTTTTCCGACTGGAGCCGCCTCATCATCCGCGGATACGCCGAGTGGATTTTCAACACCTGCAAATCCGCCATTCCGCAC
>Ga0123353_10018734_pt1 | contig 10251 bp, 4 predicted proteins | sample TergutLab28metaG_3_FD_92763 | JGI IMG/M metagenome (GOLD analysis project Ga0123353, IMG submission 92763) | Labiotermes labralis P3 segment gut microbial communities from Petit-Saut dam, French Guiana - Lab288 P3 | ecosystem: Host-associated > Arthropoda: Insects > Digestive system > Gut ...
AAAATTACCTCGTTCTCGGCTTTTAAAGTACTGATTCAATGTTTGTGTTCATTGCTTTTCGGTTTACACATTGGTTTACACAAACCATTAAAACCAAAATAAAACCATGCTAAAAACCGCCTAAAAACGCAAAAAGCACTCATCGGTTGTATCCGTAAGTGCTTAATTTATATGTGTTTTGAAGTTTAGCGAACTTGTGCTCCTCTGATTAACAGTCAGATGCTCTGACCAACTGAGCTAAGGAGGAGTGTTGGTTTTGAAGCGGTAAAAATAATATTTTTTTTATTTTTTCTTCTTTACCAACAAATTTTTAATATCGTTCAATTTCATCAATGCTTCCACCGGAGTAAGGCGGTCAACATCGGTATCAATAATTTGTTCTTTAATATCTAACAAAAGGGGGTCGTCTAAGTTGATGAAACTGAGTTGGTATCCAGGGTCTTTATTTTCAATTTTAGGTTTTGCATCAGAGGTAGTGCGGGCACTTTCCAATTGCTTTAGCACTTCTTCGGCACGTCTTAAAACAGCGTAGGGCATACCTGCCATACGTGCCACGTGAATTCCAAAACTATGTTCGCTTCCTCCTTGTTCTAATTTCCTTAAAAACAACACTTTATTGTTGATTTCCTGTACGGTAACATGGAAATTCTTAATGCGCGGAAACTGTTCCGCCATGTTGTTCAATTCATGGTAATGTGTGGCAAACAATACTTTAGCCCGATATTGTTGGTGTTCATGCAGATATTCTGCAATAGACCATGCGATAGAAACACCATCGTAGGTGCTGGTACCGCGCCCAATTTCATCCAACAAAATTAAACTGCGGTTGGAGATATTGTTCAAAATACTCGCGGTTTCGTTCATCTCCACCATAAATGTAGATTCTCCGGTAGAGATATTATCCGAAGCTCCGACACGTGTAAATATCTTGTCCACAATACTTAAATGAGCACTTTCTGCCGGAATAAAACAGCCCATCTGGGCCATCAGCACAATTAATGCCGTTTGCCGCAGCAATGCAGATTTTCCCGACATGTTAGGTCCCGTAATAATGATAATCTGTTGATGGTCATTATCTAAATAGAGGTCGTTGGCAATATAGGATTCTCCGGGCGGTAATTGCTTCTCAATTACAGGATGTCTGCCATTTTTAATCTTCAGCGCAGTGCCTTCTTCAAAAATTGGTTTGGTATAATTGTTTTCAATAGAGACCATGGCAAAACAAAGCAGCACATCTAAGCGGGCAATGAGCCGCGCATTGAGTTGAATGGTAGGAATATAATCAAGCATGCTCACTACCAAATCGTTAAATAGGTGTGTTTCTATTTCAATAATCTTATCTTCTGCACCCAATATTTTAGTTTCCAACTCTTTTAACTCCTCTGTAATATATCGTTCTGCATTTGTCAGTGTTTGCTTGCGAATCCATTCCTGTGGCACTCGGTTTTTGTGTGTATTGGTAACCTCCAAATAGTATCCGAAGACATTGTTAAATCCTATTTTAAGTGAAGGAATACCTGTGGCAATAGCCTCTTGCTGTTGTATTTTCGCCAAAATTGCCCGACTATTTTTGGTAATGCCGTACAATTCATCCAATTCAGTGTCCACACCGGCATTAAACACACGACCTTTATTGATTACCACGGGGGCATCTTCATAAATATCCTGTTCAATACGTTTGCATAATGTAATTATAGGGTTCAGTTGTTCTGCAATTTTTGTTAAGGCTGACTGCTGTGCAGTTTGGCAGAGCGATTTCAGATTTTCAACCGCCCGCAACGACCGCGCTAATTGCAGCACTTCCTTAGGATTTACTTTTCCGGTTGCCACTTTCGACACCAAGCGTTCCAAGTCGCCAACAGACTTAAATGTTTGATTAATATTTTCTGAAAGTTCCTCATTTTCAATAAAATACTTCACAATAGCCAAACGCTCTTCAATCATTACTTTCTCTTTTAGAGGGAGCACAAGCCATTTGCGCAACATGCGCGAGCCCATTGGCGTTTGTGTTTGATCCAAAATTTGCAATAAGGTAACGGCATTTTCGCTATGCGAATGAATCAACTCTAAATTTCGCACTGTAAACCTGTCCAACCAGACATAATGTTCCTCTTCAATGCGATTTAATTTATTAATATGTTGAATTTTATGATGTTGGGTTTCATACAGGTAATGCAGTGCCGCGCCGGCAGCGATAATCCCCAATGACAGATTTTCCACGCCAAAGCCTTTCAACGAGTTGGTTTGGAAATGTTTGGTAAGCAACTCGTAGGTAAAATCTGGCGTAAAAACCCAATCATCAAAGGTCGTCAATAAAATCTTATCTCCATAAAGTTCTTTAAAAGACTGTGTTTTATACTTTTGAATCACCAACTCGGAAGGTTTGAAATTTTGAAGCAGTTTATCCATATACTCATGAGTTCCTTCCGCCACGTAGAACTCTCCGGTAGAGATATCCACAAAAGCGATACCGCATAATTTTTCAGTTAAATGAATAGAAGCTAAGAAGTTATTCTCTTTCTGTTCCAGTACTTTATCATTAATAGAGACTCCGGGGGTAACCAGTTCCGTAACGCCTCTTTTCACGATGGTTTTTGCTAATTTTGGGTCTTCTAACTGCTCGCAGATTGCCACACGCAGCCCTGCCCGTACCAACTTGGGCAGATATACATCCAAGGAGTGGTATGGAAATCCTGCAAGATCAACGTATTGTGCCGCGCCGTTAGCACGTTTGGTCAGCACAATTCCAAGCACTTGTGAAGTTTTAACAGCATCTTCTCCAAAGGTCTCATAAAAGTCACCCACCCGAAACAACAGAATCGCATCAGGGTGTTTCGCCTTGAACTGGTTGTATTGTTTCATTAAGGGGGTTTCAACAGGTTTACTCATATTGGTTGCAAAGTTATTTTTTCTTCGAATTATGTAACCATTTAACCATTAATCATTGGCTTGGTTGCCCTCTCAAAAATCCCTGTCAAATACGCAATCAACATCCCATAGTTTGTAATTGGAAGACCTGCATCTATGGCGGGTTTTAAACGGTTAAGGATCTGTTTTTTGGTTATCATACAACCTCCGCATTGCACCACAAATGCGTATTTTCTGATATTTTTCACAGGGGTTAGTCCGGAAACAAAATCAAAATGCAGATTTTTACCGGTATATTCGGCGAGCCATTTCGGGAGCTTCACGCGCCCAATATCTTCGCAGGAAGTAAGGTGTGTACAGGATTCCATAATTAACACACAATCACCATCTTTTAAATTATCAACTTTGGGCGTACCCTTCAAATAGTTTTCATAATCGCCTTTAAACCTTGCCAACAAAATGCTAAAACTTGTTAACGGAAAATCTTGCGGAATGAGCGGCGCCACCGTTTTAAACACCTGACTGTCGGTAATTACCAAGTTTGGTTTGTCTGCATTTTGTAACCAATGCTCTATCTTCTCTTCTTTCAATACAATAGCAGTCGCATTTTGGTCTAAAATGGCGCGAATGGTTTGCACTTGCGGCAAGATGAGCCTGCCCTCCGGTGCTTCGCTGTCAATAGGAGTAACAAGCAATACTGTATCGTTTTCTTTCACAATACCTTCCAATAATGCATGGGTATAATATGCCGAAACAGGCATCTTCTCTTTTATCTTTTCTATTAATTGAGGAAGACCTTGTCCGGTTTTCGCACTCAAAGAGATTACACTTTCACCTTCGCATTCCGCACTTCTCACTTCGCACCTCTCACCTCTCACCTCAATATCCGACTTATTATTTACGATAATAAAAGGAGTTTCGAACGCACGAAGTTGGGCTACTAATTTTTCTTCAATCTCTTCAAATTGGAAATGAGTAAGCACAAGAATTGCCAAGTCAGTATGTTCCAGTACGTTTTCGGTTTTTGCGACACGTTTCCTGCCCAGTTCGGTTACATCGTCCAATCCAGCGGTGTCAATCAAAACAATGGGACCAACACCAAAGATTTCTATAGATTTTTTTACGGGGTCGGTGGTGGTTCCGGCAACATCGGAAACGATGGCAATCTCTTGACCGGTAAGTGCATTGATGAGCGCGCTTTTTCCGTTGTTGCGCCGTCCAAAAATACCAATGTGGGGTTGTGAGTTATAGGGTTTCATTTTTTTGGCAAAAATATAATGTAGGTTTTTAGAATATAGTATCTATAAGGGTAAAAATATTTTTAATGATTTTGCCCTGAGTATTATGGCTGTTTAGTTTTTGTTTTCACAAATATGCTGTATTTTGCGGCTGTTTGATACCATTTATAATTTTGCGAATTTTATCATCTGACCAGGTTAAATAATCGGCGTAAGAATAGTACCGCGCCTAATATGCTATGGGCGGCTCTTCTACAATAAGGTATTGTTGTTCAAGTTGTTTATAATTAATAAGTTGATCATTAATTTTTTATGAAGGTTTCATTATATTTTTATTTTTAATCAACGTTGCAAATAAACATATTTTTTTCAAAAAAAAATATACCTTCGCAACCGATTTAAAAAGTTACAAATTAATAATATATCAACCCTTAAATTAATTGAAAATGAGTAATGTAAAGTATGTTTATACCTTTGGAGGAAAGAGTGCCGAAGGTAAAGCCGACATGAAAAACCTGTTGGGCGGTAAAGGTGCAAATCTTGCCGAAATGTGTCATCTTGGACTTCCTGTTCCCGCAGGATTAACCGTAACCACCGATTGTTGCACCGCGTATTATGCCAATAATTGCCAACTCCCCGCAACGGTAATGCCAGAGGTATGGAATGGTATGGAATCGGTAGAAAATATTATGGGTCTAAAATACGACGATCCCGAAAACCCCCTTTTAATGTCTTGTCGTTCAGGCGCCCGTAGTTCTATGCCCGGCATGATGGATACTGTACTCAATATCGGATTATCGTCTAAAACCATTCCGGGTCTAATCAAGAAAACAAACAATCCCCGTTTTGTTTACGATTCTTACCGTCGTCTTATTATGATGTATGCCGATGTGGTAATGGAAAAGGCAGAAGGTTTAGACCCCGCCGAAGGAAAAGGAATCCGTAAAATTTTAGACGAGAAATTAGACGAATTTAAACACACTCGTGGCTATAAATCAGATACAGAAATCTCTGCCGAAGAATTGAAACTATTAGCAGAAGATTTTAAAGCATTGATAAAGAAATATCTCGGCGTTGAATTTCCCGACGATGCACGTACACAATTAGAAGGCGGTATCAAAGCTGTGTTCAAAAGTTGGAACGGTAAAAAAGCGGTTTCTTACAGAAGAATTGAAGGTATTCCCGATGATTGGGGTACTGCAGTAAATGTGCAGGCTATGGTTTTCGGAAACATGGGAGATACTTCCGCTACCGGTGTTGCTTTTACTAGAGACCCCGCTATTGGAACCAATATCTTCTATGGAGAATGGCTCATCAATGCGCAAGGCGAAGATGTGGTAGCCGGTATTCGTACCCCAAACCCGCTGAACGATGACACTAAAAACGAGCAAAACAAACATTTGCACTCTATGGAAGAGTTGATGCCGGAAACCTACAAAGAACTTTTCAATATCCGCTGCATTTTGGAAGACCACTATAGAGATATGTTAGACATTGAGTTCACCATTCAAGAGGGGAAACTATACATGTTGCAATGCCGTGTAGGTAAACGCACCGGTGTAGCAGCCATGAATATGGCATTAGATATGCTTCACGAAGGCAGAATTGATGAAAAAGAGGTGGTTATGCGCGTGAATCCCGCCCAATTAGACGAGTTGCTACATCCCATTTTAGATAGTCGTGATGAAGCAAAATATACCGTTTTAGCAAAAGGACTTCCGGCAGGTCCCGGCGGTTCCGTGGGCATCATCGCTCTTACCAGCGAAAAAGCCATTGAATTTGCACGTGCAAAGAAAAAATGTATTTTGGTTCGCGAAGAAACAAACCCTGAAGATGTGGAAGGTATGCGTGCCGCTGACGGTATTTTGACCGCCCGCGGAGGTATGACCTCTCACGCTGCATTGGTTGCACGCGGGTGGGGAAAATGCTGCATCGTGGGTTGTGAAGCCGTTCACATTGATTTGAATAACAACAAAATAAAAATCGCAGGAAAAGAATTTAACGAAGGTGACCTCATAAGCCTTAACGGCACCAAAGGTTGGGTATATGAGCAAAAAATTGGCATGGTGGACGCTACAGAAAATCCACGCTTCCAGGAGTTTATGAATATTGTAGATAAATATCGCATAATGGGCGTTCGTACCAATGCCGAAACTCCGGAAGATGCGCAAAACGCTATCAACTTCGGGGCAGAAGGTATTGGACTGTTCCGTATCGAGCACATGTTCTACGGCAAAAACAGCGAACAGCCGTTAGCAAAACTGCGCAACATGATTCTAGCTGACAATACCGCTAACCGCGTTGCCGCTTTAAATGAATTGGAACCTTATATCAAAGCTGCTGCAAAAGGAACCTTATTAGTGATGGATGCGAAACCATTGACTTTCCGTTTAATGGATCCACCGTTGCACGAGTTTGTTCCACAAACCGAAGAAAAACAACGCGAACTGGCTGCCGAAACTGGGTTCACCTTCGAAGAGATAAAAAAACGTATTGATGCGCTTCACGAAACAAACCCGATGATGGGACTTCGCGGCGTGCGCCTTGGAATTGTTTACCCGGAAGTATCTGAAACACAATTTCGTGCACTATTTGAAGCAACCGCCGAATTGATGAAAGAAGGGCATAAACCCATGCTCGAAATCATGGTTCCGCTCACTATTAATGTAGATGAGGTAAAACACCAAAAAGCAATTGCCGACAAAGTACAAGAAGAAGTAGAAACAAAATTCGGATTGAAAATAGACTATCTCTATGGTACCATGATTGAAATTCCGAGAGCTACCTTGGTTGCAGACAAAATTGCAAAGGTTGCTCAATTTTTCTCATTCGGTACAAACGACTTAACTCAGATGACGTTAGGATTCTCCCGTGATGACGTGAATGCGATTGTGCATAATTACATGGACAATAGAATCTTGGATAACGATCCGTTCAATACGTTAGATCAAGAGGGTGTGGGAGAATTAGTTGAATTGGGTATCAAACGTGGTCGTAATACCAGCCCGAATTTGAAAGTAGGGGTTTGCGGCGAACATGGCGGAGACCCTGCTTCTGTTGAGTTCTTCTTCAAAGCAGGTATGAACTACGTATCCTGTTCTCCTTTCCGAGTACCTATTGCCCGATTGGCTGCAGCGCAGGCTGCAATCAAGGCAGGAAAATAAATTTAAGCACATTTGCTTTTACTTAATTTTTTATTTTTAGGGATTTTCTTTAAAGGCACAAAAACGAAAGGAGGTATTTTTTTTAATTATAAGAGGCAACTCCTGTTAAAAACAAAATGATTTGCAATAGAAATTAGTCAAACTCCGGTCGTTTTCGTTCTCTCGGTCTCTCATTGCAGCCGCTGGGGTCTCCTGTATATGCAGCAGGAATGGTGAAGTTATACCCCGGGTATTTTTCAGGTTCGGAAACAATTTTATAATAGGGTAGTTCGGGGTCTTCGTAACATTTTTGCATAAACATTGCAAATACAGGCATTGCAGTTCGTGCGCCTTGTCCCAATGCAAGGGTACGAAAGTGCACCGATCTCTCCTCGCATCCAACCCAAACGCCGGTCGTAAGCATCGGCGTATAGCCTACAAACCATCCGTCTGAATGGTTGTCGGTGGTACCTGTTTTCCCCGCTAACGGGAAGTGAAGCTTGTATTGACTTCGAAGTCGTCCACCTGTACCGTAATCTACAACACCTTGCATTAGTCGCGCCGTTTTGAAAGCCGTAATTTGGTCCATCGCCTCGTTGGTTTTGGGCACATATTCGTAAATAGTGCTCCCGTTGTTGTCGCAAATTCTGGTAATGAAGGTAGGCTCAACATACACTCCCTGATTTGGGAAGCAGTTCATAGCACCTACTTGTTCATAAAGAGACAAATCGCATGATCCCAAACAGATAGAGGGTACTGCCGGAATATCAGAGGATATACCCATATTACGTACTAATTTAATGACGGCTTGCGGTCCAAACTGTTTCATTAAATATGCCGAAATATAATTGAGTGAATGTGCAAGTGCTTCATTTAAAGGGAGCATCATGCCATTTTTGAAATCGCTTGAATTCCTAGGCGTCCAAGTACCACCCTCGGGAAGGTGAAAAGTAACCGGTACATTTGGCACCATCGTGCAAGGCGAGTATTCTCCCGATTGCATAGCCACAGTGTAAATATACGGTTTAAAGGTTGACCCTACCTGACGTTTGGAGAGCTTTACATGGTCGTACTGAAAATATTGGTAATTAACACCACCCACATATGCTTTGATATGCCCTGTATTTACATCCATTGTCATCATACCGCAGTGCAAAAACGATTTCATGTAGCGGATAGAATCTATGGGTGTCATTAGAGTGTCAACCATTCCTCTGTCCCAAGTTATAATTTTCATTTCCACTTTAGTAGCAAATGCTTTTTTAATATCTTCATCGGTAGCGCCCGCATCTTTCATTAGCGCATATCTTTCGGAACGTCTCATAGCGATATTTAAAATACGCTGGGTTTCCTCTGCTGTGAGGTTATTAAACGGAGCATTTTTTAGTCCTTTAATATGTTTAAAAAACAATGGTTGTAAATAGTTGCAAACGTGTTCCTGGACTGCTTTCTCAGCGTGTTTTTGCATACGGGAATCAATAGTAGTATAGATTTTTAGTCCATCTTTATAAATATCGTACTGTGAGCCATCTGATTTAGGGTTGCTTCTGCACCAATCTGATAGCCATAACCGCAAATATTCTCTAAAATAGGTAGCCATACCCGTGGCATGATGTTGCATGGCAAATTGAGACAAATCAATAGGCAATTCCCGAATAGAATCGCGTTCATTTTTTGTTAAATACTTGTATTTAAAAAGTTGATCTATTACTACATTTCTTCTTTGTAACGAAGCTATTGGGTTTCTTTTCGGGCTAAACTTAGTAGGGGCTTTTAACATTCCCACCAATAGAGCCGACTCTTCAATGGTTAAATCGGCGGGTGTTTTATTAAAATAGGTAGCTGCTGCCGATTTGATACCCATGGAGTTGTTTCCAAAATCAACGGTATTAAAATACATTGCCAAAATTTCGTTTTTAGCATATTCGCGTTCCAATTTTACGGCAACCACCCATTCTTTAAATTTTGTAAAAATGGTTTTCATTTTACTTGCATCGGGGTCACGCGGAAAGAGGTTTTTTGCCAATTGTTGGGTAAGTGTACTACCACCGCCCTTGTTTGAACGGGTAATCACACCTGCAAAAACACGACCCAGCGCCCGAACATCTATTCCCGAATGTTTCTCAAAACGAACATCTTCAGTAACTTTCAAAGCACTGATGAGGTGGGGCGAAAGTTCATCATATTTACAGGGCGAACGGTTTTCAAGATAATATTTGCCCAACAATTCGCCATCATAGGAATAAACATCGGTAGCCAAGTTCGTACGCGGGTTTTCTAATTCCGAAAAAGCAGGCATAAAACCCAACCAGCCCATAGAAATAAACGTAAATAAAATGGTTAATATAATTAACACACAGCAAAATAAAATCCAAAAGGGCTTAATCCACTTTGATGTAGATACTATTTTTTTCTGTTTTTTCTTTTTTGGGGATGAGGAGTTGTACATTTTTCAATAAATACCTTGAATATTGATAACGCACAAAATAATAAAAAATTGAATGTTTTAAAAACCCCATTTTAAAAAAATCATATTTTTGCCGTCTGCTTTTGCCCAGGTGGTGGAATTGGTAGACACGCTACTTTGAGGGGGTAGTGGGAGGACTCCCGTGCAAGTTCGACTCTTGTCCTGGGCACTTGATAAAATGCTAATGATTTAATAAATAGATTGTTAGCATTTTTTATTTTGCACCCTGCACAACATTTGCACAACATCACTGTTTGCACTCTGCATTTACAGAGGGTTTTTAAAGATTGGTTTTCTGTGATTAATAAGGTCGTAAAACATCAACCTTGTCTTTAATGGTCGAGTATCTGTAATATCAAAGTGTTCTTTCTCTTGGGCTTCTGTAGAAAAAACAAACTCAAAACTATTTCTCTTGTAAAAATCACAAACAATCGTATCATTATAAGCATCTACTAAAATGAACCTGCACCCTGTTTTGTTGTTGGCATCTAAAAACCATTCTTTGATAAAACTAATTGTTTGTTCGCCAATAGAA
>Ga0123353_10018735_pt1 | contig 10251 bp, 7 predicted proteins | sample TergutLab28metaG_3_FD_92763 | JGI IMG/M metagenome (GOLD analysis project Ga0123353, IMG submission 92763) | Labiotermes labralis P3 segment gut microbial communities from Petit-Saut dam, French Guiana - Lab288 P3 | ecosystem: Host-associated > Arthropoda: Insects > Digestive system > Gut ...
AATACCGCCGTTCAGGTAATACTGCAACTCTACTGGCGTGTCGATGCGAACCCGAACCTGAAATTCTATCTCGGAAAACATTTCCCGACCATTCACCTGTACCGGCTTGGCGGCAATCACCGACATTGTACTTCCCGGCGTGAATTTCGAGTCAATCACTGGCAACGTGAATTCCTCTTCGCCCGTCAATTTGTATGTGTCCATCGACGCACCATTCACAAACTCCAGCGGCAACACGCCCATGCCGACGAGATTACCGCGATGAATCCGTTCGAAACTCCGGGCAATGACCGCCTTTACGCCGAGCAGTGCCGTCCCCTTTGCCGCCCAGTCCCGACTGCTGCCAGTGCCGTATTCCGAACCCGCCAAAATGATGAGCGGAATGTTCTGTTCCCGATATTTCATTGCCGCATCGTAAATCGGCATCAGTGTCCCCTTTCCGCCCTCCGGGACGGATTCGCCTCCCGTCGGTAAAAACTTCGTAAAACCGCCCTCTTTACCGTCTGCCAGTGCGTTGCGAATCCGAATGTTGGCAAAGGTTCCGCGGGTCATCACCCGGTCGTTGCCGCGCCGGGAACCATAACTGTTAAAATCCTTTGGCAATACTCCCGATGCCGTGAGAAATTGACCAGCAGGGGAATCCAATTTGATCGAACCCGCCGGAGAAATGTGATCCGTAGTAACGGAGTCACCGAGAACGGCAAGGCATCTCGCTCTGTTTGCGTTTTCTAAAGGTTTAGTCATAGTTTCGTGTAGTCGAACGGTTCCTTATTGACGAGGAAAATAAACCGCTCCACATCGACAGCGCCGAAAGCGTTGATATCCAAGTACAGTTTCAGCATTACAGGTATTCTACCTTATACGCAAGCCAATGGAATAGGGTGCATTTCCGCCGCTCTTTGCGTTTTTTTCCATTTTTCCTCTTGCCATCTCTCGCCGGTCATGGTAGAATAAAAGGTGTTACAGCATATTCCTAACAATAATGTCTTCGGCTTTGAGGCTGAAGAACTCGGGAAAAATGTTTTTCGTTTTAGGACGCATCGTATGTCGCCTTGTGTTCGATGAGAACTGTTTACAACAAGTATGATAACGATGCGTCTTCCTATGAAAAGAACTAAGGCTAAAATTTACAGAAACTAGGTAAATCCCCGGACTCCGGCAGGATTCAACTGAAATGAAACAGCAATATATCGCCGTCTTGCACGACGTAATCTTTCGGTTCACGCCGGACAAGATTTTCGGCTTTCACCGCCCGCTCGCTGCCAAGCCGAATTAAATCTTCCGCCTTCATCACTTCAGCACGGATGAAACCTTTCACCATATCCGTATGAATTGCCCCCGCCGCTTCAAGTGCCGAGCCGCCCTTCGGAACGATCCACGTCCGCAGTTCCTTTTCGCCCGCCGTGATAAATGTCTGCTGACCCGATGCGTCCAAAATCGTGTGCAATACCGCCGACTTATCACTCGACGGTAACTGCATTTCATTAAGAAATGTTGATTTTTCTTCCGGGGACATTGCAGCAAGTTCCGATTCAAGGGCAACGCTCACTGCAATCACCGGCGTATTCGCAGACGCATACTTTTTATACTGTTCCAAGTCATTCTCGTCGTCCGGCGTGTTGATAATCATCATTTGCGGTTTGCCGCTGAGCAATCGGAATCCTCGCACCACTCGTTGCTGCTCCAGGGATAACTGTTCCTCTTTGAGCGGCTTGCCCGATTCAAGTCCTTCCTGCAAAAGTTCGAGAACAGACAGTTCGAACTCAAGTTTTTCATGTTCCGCTCTCGGTACGGGACGCTTGTTCTGTTCGGTAACTTTTTCAATGCGATTGAGAACGATTTCGAGGTCGGCAATGATCGTGTCGTCTTTGAAGGCGGCAATTTCCTTTTCCGGTTCGGAACCGTCGAAGACGGGAATGACCCAAACGAGAGCATCGGCTTCCCGAAGTTGGGCGAGCCTTGCCGGATTGCCCTGCTGGTCGCGTGCCAGTCCCGGCGTGTCCACGATTTCGAGACCTACGTAGGTAATTTTTTTGGGCTTGTAGATTTGAGTCAGTGCCTCGAATCGCTCTTCGGGAATCGCTGCCGTTGCCGACTGTAAACTGTGCGCCAGTGCCGGGTCAGGAGCGATGCCCGTGAGCCATTGGAATAGCAAACTCTTTCCTGAACCTTTGTAGCCGACTAACCCGATTTTCATGATGCTATTTTATCGTTTTTTGTTGCCTTTGACAACCGCAAACAAAAGCCGGAACGGAACGCAGCGAACTGACGGGCACCACACAGAGCCCGCCGCGTAAGCAAGGGAGCGGAGCCGCCCCGTCTTGTAATGCCCTACAAGTTTCGTTAGAATCACCGCATTGATACTATGACCATCGAAATAGCAAACATCGTACAAGGATTGGCACCCTCCGCTACGCTTGCCATGGCAGCAAAGGGAAAAGAACTCGCGGCACAAGGTAAAACCGTGTACGATTTGAGTCTCGGTGAGCCGGACTTTACCACTCCCCCACACATCTGCGAAGCTGCCGTCGCCGCCGTGCACGCAGGACATACGAAATACACCATCGCCAGCGGTATTGCCGAACTCAAACAGGCAGTCGCCGAAAAATATAATGCTGACTATGGTGCCGACCATGGGCTCCGCTATGAACAGGCACAGGTCGTCGTTTCCAATGGTGCAAAACATGCACTGCACAACGTCTTTTTCGCAACGTTGAATCCGGGAGACGAAGTCATTATTCCTGCCCCCTACTGGGTTTCCTATGCGGAGTTGGTGAAACTGTCCGGCGCGGTTCCCGTCGTTGTCCCGACGGAAGAATCGCAAAACTTCAAGATGTCCGCCGAACAATTGGAAAGAGCGATCACGCCGAAAACCAAAATGTTGCTACTATGCAGTCCTTCCAATCCGACAGGCACAATGTACCAGCGTAGCGACCTCGAAGCGATTGCCGACGTTGTTCTCAAACACAATCTGTTCGTGCTTGCCGATGAAATTTACGACAAATTGGTGTACGGCAACAACGAATTCGTAAGTTTTCCGACAATACGAACAGGTTTGCAAGACCGAACGATTGTCGTCAATGGTGTCAGCAAGACCTATTCCATGACGGGTTGGCGGATCGGTTGGACGTTGAGTCCGCTGCATGTTGCCAAAAAGATGGGTGAGTTGCAGAGTCAAGAAACGTCGAATCCGTGCAGTATAAGTCAGTATGCGGCATTGGCGGCTCTGACGGGACCGCAGGGTTGTGTGGAAGCGATGCGTTGTGCCTTTTCGGAACGCCGGGATTACGTGTTCCAACGGATTGCGGCGATAGAGGGTCTCCGTTGTCCCGATTTGGACGGTGCCTTTTATGCGTTTTTCAATGTCAAGAAGTTTTTGGGACGCAAACTCGGCGGCGTACCGGTTAGCAATTCGGAACAGTTTTGTTTAGAACTCTTGGCACAAAAACAGGTTGCGACTGTCATGGGCTCTGCTTTCGGTTGCGAAGGTTACGTTCGTGCTTCTTTTGCGGCGAGCCTTGATGTTCTCAAAGAAGCCTTTGACCGTATTGAAGAATTTTGCAGAGAGTAACACGTGGCGAGGCTTGCCGTTTTTTTCGTGTACGGTATCATGCAGTCTATGAACACTACTGAACGCATCGTCATTACAGGTGTTGGTCTGACCGCTCCAAACGGCAACTCGTTGCCCGAATACCGCTCCGCCTTACTCAATGGCAAAAGCGGAGTCTCGCCCTACGAAATCCGATACTTCGGCAAAACAGTTGCCGGTATCTGCAATTTCGACACCACGAAATACCAAAAGAAAAAAGACCTCCGACGAGGAACCCGAGCCGGAAGCATTTCCATCTACTGCGCCAATGAAGCGATTGCCGACAGCGGAATTGATTGGTCGTCCGCCGATCCTTCGCAGGTCGGCGTGTTCATCGGCATTACCGAACACGGCAATGTTGAAACGGAACACGAACTTTTCAACATTAAGCAGTTCGATTACGATTGTTCGACGTGGTCGCACTTTCACAATCCGCGAACGGTCGCCAATAATCCAGCAGGCGAGGTCACGCTCAACCTTCGGATTACGGGTCCGCACTATTGTATCGGAGCGGCATGTGCGGCAGGCAATGCCGGTATCATACAGGGCGTGCAGATGCTCCGACTCGGAGAAGTCGATCTGGCACTGGCAGGAGGCGTGTCGGAAAGTATTCACACCTTCGGCATTTTTGCTGCATTCGCAGCGGAAAACGCACTGGCAACGCATGAGGATCCTATGAAAGCGTCGCGCCCGTTTGATAAAAATCGAAACGGCATTGTCGTATCGGAAGGAGGATGCATGTTGACTTTGGAACGTCTCACCGACGCAAAGCGGCGTGGTGCAAAGATTTATGGCGAAATCGTCGGCTATGCCATGAACAGCGATGCCAGTGATTTCGTCTTGCCGAATCCTGACCGGCAAGCGGAATGTATGGAAAAGGCATTGAAAAAAGCAAAATTAGAGCCGGAGCAAATTGACCTCATCAGTACGCATGCAACGGCAACGCCGATGGGAGACATCCAGGAAATCGGTGCCATCCGAAAAGTTTTCGGCAATTCGAAAAGCACGTACATTAACAACACGAAGAGTTTCATCGGTCATGCGATGGGAGCCGTTGGCGTATTGGAATTAGCAGGCAACTTGCCTTCGTTTGAGGACAAGGTGATTCATCCGACGATCAACTGTGAGGACCTCGACCCAGAGTGTGCGATAGACAACTTGGTCATCGGCATGCCGAAAACGGCTGATCGGGTCGAATACATTTTGAACAATTCGTTCGGTATGGTCGGAACCAATTCTGTGGTCATTGTGAAGAGGAGTACGGAATAGAATTTTTCTGCAACTCACTTCATCGTCGTTTTGGTGTTGGCAAAATGACGATTTGGAAAAACAAAAATTCATCTTAACACTTACAATCGGTCTGCGAACGTTGGTCGGGAAGTTGACAATTTTCGGTATTTTGATATAAACAAGGGCAATATGAAACGATATCTGGCTTACATTGGTGATATTGACTCGGCGATTCGGGAGTATCCAGAGGATCCCTGTGAATCCGGGGCGACAGTGTGGATTGTCGATCTAATGAATCTGACCGATCAACAGCATCTCATGCTTGTGGAGACATTTCGGTTCGAGAAAGATCGCGTGTCCATCTGTTCTTTCGACGAATTGAGTCCAGCGCAACAGTTGTTAGCAAAAACAAAGGTACCCACTTGGGACGAAATACCGGACGATGTGATCATTCCTAATGACCTGCGGGATGTCCATAAAGCAGCCCGGGTCTTGCAAGCGGAAATGGCACAACAGGCGACTGCCTATCCAGAACTGCATCAGTTTCCCGTCGATTCGTCTGTTCCCGCTCCCGCTGCGGCAAGTGGACGAGGAATTTCAGAATCGGCAGTGGACGCATACAATGAATCGATAGAGTGGGCGGACGAACCCGCAGCAGTTGTGGTGGCAAATGAAGAACCCGTTGCCGTCCGGGATGATGGACTCTATGCAGACGTACTCCGGGCTTTCATCGATTCCAAGAACCCCGATGAAAAGTATCGACACTATGCAATGCATAAGAGCGGCATGAGTTACATGGACATTGCGAAATCCGAAAATCCTGACTGGGAAACCCAATATGGAAGAGAACAAGCAGGAAAATTGTGGGCAACGGAAGCAGACAAAATACGAAAACAAATTCAAAGCGTAGAAAAAATGCTCGAAAAACGGAAACAACAGTGATTTCCAAACCGGATAAAAACCGGAATTCTTTTTAGCCGATTCTGTTTCTTTGGAATCGGCAAAACAAAGAAAAAACGCTTGAAAACAAGCGTTTTTTCACCGGATAAAAACCGGAACCCATCTTTTCCATTCTTAACCTTGTGGTCTAATCTCGCCCATTGTCGATGCCAAAAGTACATTGATGTACTACAGAGGGTATTTTTTATTTCCCTTATGACCACCATGTTGATGTTATCCCCAGAAGATGTCGCCTTATTGCTTGCAAATAACACAGAGCGGCAATGGGTGCTGACTCGCCTCGCCGCTCTCGATCAACAGGACAAGGAAATCCTGACGAAAGCGGAACGCACCGAACATGTCGACGTTTCGATGTTTCCTGATGAAACGAGACGGCTTCTGACGGAATTTTTGAAAGCCCCCAAACGTATGCTCTCCCACGAAGACATTCGACAAGACGTGATGCTATTGCTTCCAGAAGAGGATTTCGACGATGCCAATGGAAGTGCTTTACGGCAAGTCATCGACCGAGCCCGAAAAAAGCTGAAAGCACAACCCAATTTTCATTATGAGATTACAAACATCAGAGGAAAGGGATACCAGTTAATTAGCAAAAAGGAAATCATTATGACAAGTGATCCAAAAAAGTTTGGTGAAAACCTCGACTACGACGGCGGCAGGTTTCGGTACACCCCGGACGTGTGCCCTAACAAGCACGTTTGTGGAAATTTTCCAAAGAACAATAACATCTGTCCGCTTTGCGGATTTGATTGTGTCCCTCCACGCTCCGATCAATCATACGGACCCCCGCAAAACTTGGTACCTACCGTCGAGTAACACAGGAGTGTTACGAAAACGTTGCACATGCCAGAAAAAAACTGCCAAAACGTAAAGTGCGCAAAGGGGAGTTTTTAGAGGATTCCATAAAGGCGCGTGCCGTCACAACGGTGCCGTCACAACGTCTTAAACACTTCCGTTGCGACTTCAATCGTGGCTTGAATTTCTTCTTCGGTAATGGCGGTGGACATGAAAAACGCTTCAAATTGGCTGCATGGAAAATAGAATCCGCGTTCCAACATTCCCCAGAAGAATTTTGCATAACGATCCGTATCGCACGTCGAAGCGGATGCCCAGTCGGTTATTTGACTGACGAAACTATTTCCACTGGTACTCGTTGCTGTCGAACGAACTAATGTACCGCCGCTAGTGGTGTCGTCCAAAACATGATAATGGATTCCCGAACTGTCCGTCGCCGTGAAGAAGAGTGTCATCATGGAGCCGATTTGCTCTACGTGAACAGGGATATGGGCACTTCGGGCTTCATCTTCCAATCCTTCGGCAAGCAATGCCATTTTGCGTTCCAACGAGTTAAAACATTGCGTTTCGAGGAGCGTTTTGACCGTTGCCAACCCTGCCGCCATTGCCAGCGGATTCCCACTGAGCGTGCCGGCTTGAAAAACCTTGCCGACGGGCAACACATGATCCATGATTTCCGCTTTTCCGCCGTAGGCACCGACAGGCAAGCCGCCGCCGATCACTTTGCCGAGCGTCATCAAGTCCGGCGCGATGCTAAACCGCTGTCCTGCCCCCGCTTTCCCCGCCCGGAAACCGCTCAATACTTCGTCGAAAATCAAGACCGCTCCGTAAGTTTGAGTCAAGTGTCGCAATTCGTACAAGAAATTGGAACTGCCGATGATGCACCCCATGTTTCCTGCCACCGGTTCGACGATGACTCCGGCGATTTCACTGCCGCTCGCTTGAAATGTCTTGCGGACGGCATCGACGTTGTTGTACGGCAACAGGATCGTGTCCTGCACTGTTCCCGGTGTTACACCTGGCGAATTCGGTACTCCGAGCGTTGCCGCCGAACTACCTGCCGCAACGAGAAGCGAATCCACGTGACCGTGATAATTGCCGATGAACTTGACGATCTTGTTTCGCCCTGTGTAACCGCGAGCCAGACGAATCGCACTCATGGTCGCCTCTGTGCCGGAATTAACGAATCGCACTTTTTCCAGAGTAGGAACGTTTTCGATCAGGAGTTTAGCGAGATCGTTTTCGGCTTCGGTCGGCGCACCGAAACTGGTGCCTTTTTTCAGTGCGACTTCGACGGCGGACACAACGGCAGGATGGGCGTGCCCTAATATCATGGGACCCCAAGACTGGACGTAATCGAGATAGCGATTTCCGTCAACGTCGAAAAGATACGCACCTTCTCCTCGTGCGATGACGATGGGGGCTCCACCGACGGCGGCAAAGCATCTAGCGGGACTATTAACGCCGCCGGGCATAAGGGTTTGGGCTTCGGCAAAGAGAAACCGGCTTTTTTCGTGATTCAGCATGGGAAAACGGTGTGGCGTACCAATGGTTCATCATTGTACCAAATAATGGCAAAAATGCAGCGGTCGCCGACACGCATTGCGTTTGAAAATTCCTCTGGGGGAATTGAAAAAAGGAGATTCTTACGATAGAATATGGGTCTCGTTGGGTAACATTCGTGTTATTTTTGAATAATGTCCTTTTTTCGCCGCCGCCAATTTTTGGTATTCCTTTTTTCCCTTTCTGTGTTCACACTCTTTTTCTTCACAGGACAGGATTGTTATGCCCAAGCAAGGGGCGGCGGCGGTGCCATTCCCGAAGGAGGATGGTGGGGACCCGGAGGATATTTTAGTGCTATCAAATTGCCGCTCTACATCATGCTCTTTCTTATCTGGGTCGCCAGTGCCAGTTGGATCAATGCCGATCAAGAACGTCTCCGCAAAGAAAACCGCGAAACGTTCAACCTCATCTATCTCATTCTCTACGGCATCGTCGGCACCGGCATTTTCTTTATTCCGTGGTTTCCGGTGGCGTTTTCCCTCCTCGTTTTGCTCTGTTTTGTTCCTTCGCTGTGGTACGTTGTGATTCGCAATCAGGCGTTACCGCCGGGAGAGCAGGTTCTCACCCGCGAACACCTCTGGTTCCTCTTTGCGGTCATGATGGGAAAGGTCGGAGTCAAAATTCAACACGGACAACGGCTTTCTTACACTGCCGGTCCGCCGGTCGAACTTGAACCGACAGCAAAAGGAGTCGATCCGCAAACGTTACAGGCTCGTTTGATTCTTGCCCGAAATGCGCCGGGATACAATTTACTCCGCGACAACATTTTCGACGCAGTTGAAAGCCGGGCAACTGCTATTCGGTTCAACTTGTTGCCGGAAGAAACTAAAATTTGGCACCAAGTCGATGGGACATGGCTCGAACTTCTCCCGATTCCCCGAAAACTGGGACGTTCCAAAGAACAAGACATCTACGAAGAAATGCAGGAAGCCGCCAAAAAACTCATCGGCGGTAACCCTGAAGACCGGCGTTCCAAACAGGGAGGAACGTTCAAAATCGTCATTGGAAGTCCCAAGAAAAAAAACAAGCAAAAAAAGTTTGACACAGAATATGTAACACAGGGAACTCCCAACGGTGAAGCGGCAATGCTCCAACTTCATGCTCAAGCAGTCCCTTTTAAGACACTCGATGAAATCGGAATGCGAACAGAAATGCAGCCGAAAATTTTGGAGCAGATCAATGGTCGCAAAGGTATCGTTCTCATTTCTGCTCCGCCGACTCACGGTCTCCGCAGTACCATGACCGTCTTTTCCAGAGTGTGCGACCGTTTTACCAGAGACGTTGCCAATATAGAGGATGTCAATGGTGCCGGCGAACCGATTGAAAATGTGATACCGGGCATGTACGACTCGGCGAAGGGAGAAACGCCGGTCAAACCTTTGGAAGATTTACTGTTCCGGGCGATTGGCGTATTGTTCGTCCGGGACATGTCCGCTCCTGAAACAGTCAAGGTATGTAGCGAGGCATTATCGCATGAAGACCGGCTCTTTTTGACGATGGTTCGTGGCAAAGACGGAATCGAAGCATTACAACGTTTTCTTTCAGTCGATTTCCCTGCCCAGCAAGTTGTTCCCTATCTCAATTCGGTCATCTGCCAGCGTCTGATTCGAGTGCTTTGCGACGAATGTAAGGAGGCGTATGAGCCCGACCCGAAGGTCTTGCAACAGTTACGTTTAAATCCGAGTCAGGTTCAGCAACTTTTCCGTAAACGTACTCCACTTCCACCGAACGAGGAGGCGAAGCGGGGAGTCTGCCATAAGTGTCATGGAGTCGGTTTTTTCGGACGCACTGCTCTGTTTGAATTGCTGACCGTTTCGGATGCGGTCAAGGCACTATTGCTTTCCAAGGCGGACCCGGCGGCGATTCGGCAACAGTTCAACAAAGAAGGACAGCAGACGTTCCTCCACGAAGGAATCCGCTTGTTGCTCAAAGGAGAAATCTCTGTTGACGAATTGACACGAGTATTAAAAATGTGAGCATTTAGTCGGTACTCGGTAATGTCCCGTTCTCATTGCATTAGATTGTACCGTCCGAAGAACCAGTAATTGATGACCAGTCCGACACTGATTTTGTGCATTTGTTCCGTTTTGGAAAACCGAATTCCTTTCCTCACC
>Ga0123353_10018736_pt1 | contig 10251 bp, 5 predicted proteins | sample TergutLab28metaG_3_FD_92763 | JGI IMG/M metagenome (GOLD analysis project Ga0123353, IMG submission 92763) | Labiotermes labralis P3 segment gut microbial communities from Petit-Saut dam, French Guiana - Lab288 P3 | ecosystem: Host-associated > Arthropoda: Insects > Digestive system > Gut ...
CTACCTATAAATCCATTCACGCAATAGACATCCCAACAAACGTAGCTTAACAAACGCATGCAAATGATAATGATGATGGGATCTCAACATCGACACGCGGTTTGTGCATATTATATATAACTCTTATAACAAGAAAGTTATCAAACCTGATGATGGTCGCTATAGGCCGAAACATGTAGTTTTCTGTTGCCAATAAGCATAATCATTTAGCCAAATATTCATAGTTGTGTTTTTGACTGAATTTACCTCACCTTATATGTGTCACTGGAAGATTTGCTAAGCTTAAATTTATATTGTGGGTTATCGTCGAACTTACTGTTTCATCGCAAGTTAATTACGGATTGGAAGTTACTGTGGAAAGAAATTATGGGTTTACAGTGACACTGTAAATTACTTCTGGATTTCAAATTCCCTTGACATGTATTCGGCATAAGGTGGTGGAGAATTGCTTGATACTGCAGTCATACTATACCCAGTAATACCCCAACAGCTGGGGTGACCGTCTCTGTGTTTGAGCACGAGAGTCTATGAGCGTCGAATCGCCTACTATCGACAATAGTATATAGTTTACTGACGGGTGGTTGACCTCACTGCTGAATATTTGGTTGAACACTTCTAACTACGGAGTGCAAGCGAAGTTCTGGTCGTACATTTATCCAGTTAGGCTACGTTGAAGCATGCATGCGTTTGTGCACGTGGCAGTGTAAATTATTTATTTCGAATGTGGAAGTTGTAGCACAATGCATTTCACGCCACAATTAAACCTACAACATATAATTTGTGTCTAGTCATAATGTGTGACACAGGACATAAGAGGAGGGGTTCACAGTAGAATGAAAATTAAATTTTCAGATGAGGATACAATATTAGGATTATTAAGGGAATAGGCATGGTATCGTATCCAAAATTTTAAATTGTTTCTGTACTCAAGTGTCACACTGTGCAGCTAAACGTGTTGATGGAGGCATAGTTCCACGCATTCTTTATTTCTGCATTCTGTAGAATTGAGTGCCCAGCTTCATGTCCATGCCGCATTATCCCCAAGGAAAGAGTCCGCGGAAGTTTCTCTGTAAGAAACCATGTGGGTTCCAGGGTCCATTTGACAGTGTTGGGTTATGTGGATACGACGATTCATTGGTTCCTGGAGAGTACGGGTAATTTCTCTATAAGCTGGGTGACTAGATTACCTTCTTTAGAAAAATTTTAAGTCTTGGAATTAATAATTACCTATTTTTATGTATGTGCCTTGCGTCTTGTATACAGTTTCTATTTCAACCAACAATGCACAATATATTTTTTATCTTAACAATATTTATATTATAACATAAATATTGTCAAAATAATATATATAGTGCATTATTGGTTGAAATAAAAACTAAATTATTGCATATTTGATAACAATAATTTCTTATTAAATATCTCGAAAGGGTGTGCTGAAGTTTCTGTGTTTTTTTCAGTTACTCCAGATAGATGCTGGCATAGTTCACTCAATACGTTAACGCCCTCTTTCTTTCATACATTAACATACCATCCTAACGTTTGACGGTGTGATTTTTGAGATAATGAAAAAATTTTGAAATAAGTATAAGTAAAAAGAACATGTCTTGAAGAAGGCCATTTACGAACTGCAGAATCATTTATAGGAGTTGTCTATAACCTGTACGTGCAAATTGTGTACAATATGAATAACTGATATATGAATTTCAAGTGAAATATATGGACAAGGTTTTGTATTTTTTTCTGCAACTCCTCCTTACGGCAAAGCAGACTGACCATAACTTTTAGGCAGCTTATGACTGTCTGTGTTGTTGATGATGTAGAATGACGTGTGTGAATAAAATGAACATTTCCCTCTAACGAACGTGAGAAGAATAATAATCATCGTGAACATGGCCAAGAAAAAAAAATTGTTTTACTCCTGGGTATGAGCTATGCGTGTAATTGCTCCATCTGCATATTGCAGAATATTTAATATGACACTGGGATAAGTTAATTTGTTAGAACCATAGGGTGGTACTGAAATCACTCTGACGTAATTGAAACAACGTGTGAATATAATTTGCAATGGAATTAAATTATAATTGAAAAATTGCGTAAGAGTGTTTTAAAATTTACGAAGGGGTCTCTAATTTCATATTCACAATAGCGAACACGTTATTTGAACAGAGATAATATATCAATCATATCAAAACACAAGCAAAAATTTTATTAAATTTGGGCTGAATCCATGAGTATCGATGTCATGGCTGATCGTTATTGACTATCCTAATTTGTCCTGTCGAATAAAATCGAGACATGTCTTTTGTAAAATGAAGGGTAAGGCCGTATTAATACAACTATCACTCCTTCGCAGGTAATTCTGGCATGATATTTAATAAAGTGCAGGAAAAACGTGAACTTTATCTGTGAAAATGCTGCTAGGGATTTAGTAGCTGCCTTGTACATTGTGAATGTATTTGGCAATCCGGTGGCGAAACGTGAATATGCAGGGGTTATTTAGATGTAGCTATTATAGTATCGTGTAGTCTACTTGACTAAATAAAAATGTAACAAAATTTTGCTCTTCTTTTCAAAGGGAGAAATACTTTGAATTTTCATTGCATCTCCATGTCAAATTAAAGCCCCACGGTTGGGGGGGGGGAAGTAATTGTTTCTGTAAAAGTATTGGTATTTTTGGTCCAATTTACACGGTACGAGTGAGCAAATTTACATATATAGTAGGCGAATTATTCAGTAGTTTTAAGGTAGCGGGAGGGAGGAGCTGGTCGTTCTTCCGGAATGCTTTCTCTAAGCAGCAAACCGCAATCCAAATTTTATCGGGCTTGGCAACCTAAAAATTTATACATTCCTTGCACACTTATCTGCTGTCATTAACAAACATAACATTACTTGCCTTTTAATTCCCACCTATTTACTGCATAACTCAGCCAACAGGGTGACGTTTACAGCAAAAGACCAAAAACAAAACTGAAAAATGTGCGCGTGGGTAAAGCTTCCTGAGTTTTGACTTCCTTTTATTTACTCTTCATCCTTCATTCCGTGAATTATGATATATTAAAACTTTGGTAATACCAACAAATGCAAAATTCCACAATCTATGTATTTTTATATTCCTTTGCTCCTACCTGTTTCGGTATTGTCGCCATATTCATGGAGATTATACCAAAATTTCTTTAAAGCTTACTGCAATGAATGATTTACAGTAAATACGTATTTTTGTGATGGGGTTAGTGCAGTTTGCGATTAGAATTGCTATATATATATATATATATATATATATATATATATATATATACATATATAATATAAAATATTTTTGTTAGTACGGTGATAATATAATTGTTAGTTGATATGATAAAAAGATGTATAATTTTCCGTTGCAAGTAGTTTTTGTTTACAAGCGTCTGTTCTTAATTTGAATTGGATTTCGTCCCATTATGGTGTGTGTTGTTTGGCGTGGATTGGGAGACTGCATTTTTGACATCACAAAAAATGCACATTTATTGTAAACTATTTATTGCTGTACGTTTTACAAAAAAATGGCGTAAGCTGTCTGAAGATGGCAACAATGCTGAAATATGTAGGAGCTAAATAGTAGGAAAATATATAAATTTTGGAATTGTGCATACGCTGGTGTTACCAAAGCTTCCTTTTATATACTTATCTCTTAAACCTTAAGAGTAATGGAAATATATGTTGACTATAGCATATACGTAGAATTAATTGTAAAACTTCTTTTAAGCCAATAAATACTTCACACTAGATGCGGTGATGTTATATGAGACGACAGTGTCAATGTAAAGCTTCCGTTACGATTTTCCAGTTTTAAGAAAATTAGAAAGCATAAAAGCATTTCCCATTGAAGCTCTTGATGTGGAGTTGCTTGAGATCCTTTCAGTGATTCCAGATTTGTTATACGAAAAGAGGCGAAGTAACATTTAATATAGCACATATTTCATAAAATAGACGCATTACCTTATATTTTATTTCGACTAACTGCAATTTTTAGCTCTATACAGTTCTATTATCTTGCAGTGAAACATCGTACATTTTTTGATCATACTTAGCTATCTTCATGGAGAATATTACCGACTGGAATTCTCATTTTGATGTAGGAATATATCATAGTCAACAACTCAGTAAACTTCAATATAAAACATTTAAAAGATTAATCAAAGTTATACATATAGAAGCTAAAATCAGGGTACAAATATAAATTAAGAGCAGACGACTCTTATTAAGAACTACATTTTCTTATACAATATGCCATTAACCATTTAAACGCCGAGTTAAATCCCATCTGCTATCTGCTGACATTATTAGCAGCTTACCATATTCTCCACTTTCGCAAGATAAGGGTTAATTACACTAATTTTGCCAAAAAAAATCTATAAATACAACCATATTCGATCGTATAGAGATCGGATTCCTATAAAACTAATTAAATATGATTAAACCCTGCGCGATGTTACAGAATGCAAATTAAATTTTGCTTTCTTATGATAGATTTGGTGTAAAACATACACTGTATTATGCAATCTTTGTGGACGTATCACATGTTGCGTAGTGGCATGCGATCCATGCTAACCCGTTGGCTACGATATGTTACTACATCGACTGAGGTTCCCTTTGTGTTAATAATCTCTCTGAAGATCTCTAAATTTAGCCGAAACATGTAGGAGGATATACCATACAATAAAATTGTACAGTGCTACTAATGTGTTTTGGTTGGAATAACACGTAATTTAGGAAGGGCATGCATTTAACAGGCGCAGTCCTCTACCTTTGTATTTGGAACGCACTAGAGTGTAGAGAACACGCTAGAAAATTGATTTTATCTGCAGTAGTCGGGAATATAGTCGAGAGGGAGAGACAGCAGCTATCTTTTGTTGAGCTCAAACGAATTTGTTCTGAAATACAATCCAGTTGTGAATTTTAGCTTATGAGTATTAAAAGAAAAGTGAAAGTGAGATTTGATAGGGTGGCAGAAGCAGCACAAGGAAAGTCATTGAAAGAACGTTAGAGATACACACACAGCCATAGAGATATAGCATGAAGGAAAGTGTGAGAGATAACATAAGAGAGATGATAAAAGAATTGGACTACAAATGGAAGTGCTTTCTGGGCGTGACGTTGTCTTCCACCGGAATGAGCGGTTCGCCGGTTTGCTGGCTGCATGAACACCAATTTCCCCTCCCCCATACAATCACAATCATTGATAAAGTGGACGTACATTTCTGTGTTATAGGCACCACAGTCCCGGAATGATATTATATTTTCCTCTCTACCGAATCTATTTCAACCAGACCGCATAAAAGCTAGGCCAGCCTTGTTGCTTCGCTTTCTTTTTGCGAGAATGCTGGTGGAATAAAAAGCCAGTATGTTTCTCAAAGCTCAGCCATTTTTTTTCCTGAAAGAAAATATATAATATGAGTCATAGTTTATGATCATGGTAACCCTTTATATACTACGACTTTCTCCCCCACATATTTCCTCCGCAAAGAGTTACAATATGATATGACCTTGTACCAACATATCGAATTCATCTCTAGCTTGTTACGGGTTCCACCTCCCAACGTGGCAAATAATGTCTGCTATATCTTTGAATTTGTCGAACGGAATGTTTGGGAGTGGGTTTACTAGTGTTTATGTTTTATTGAAAATCTAAATACTGAAAAACAAGAAAATATTGTGCCGATTCTGGAAGTCGTGTAGTCTATGGCGTAGGTCTGCGTCCCGCTCGATTGCTGGGAGCGCAGTTTCGAATCCCACTGAAGATATGGATGTTCGACTCTTGTTTTTGTTGTGATGTGTGGGTAGCGGCCTCTGCGATGGGCTGACCATTCGTCCAGTGGTGTCCTACCGGGCGCGTCTAATTGTTTGTGAACTAGAAACATCAACAATGAAGCGGTCTAGGCCCGATTTGGCCTGTTGGGCTGCAGAAAACTTAATTATTTTCATCTGTTACGTGTTTAAGAAATCATTAAACTTAAGAGTAAGATTCTTGGTTCACTCAGGGCAATAATAAGGATTTCTATCTTCTGGTATGTGCCACCGTGTGGTTTGGTACGTACGTACCAACGTTTTGGAGGAACCTACTGCTTATCGTTCAAGAGCAAGTAAGTTGGAAGCAGGCTTTTTTTTGGAAACTTTGGTGTATGTGTGACAAGCCACAGGACAGCATGTAGCAAAGAACTGAAGATTTAAAGAAAAACTGACTACAGTTTATATGAACCTCAGAAATGATATGGGAAATGAAGTAATGTAAACTCCACAGTCTTTCATATTAGCTGTTTATTATGATGGAAATCAGATCCAGCAGGACGGGGACATAGGGCTTAGGAGGCACATTGGCAAGTTAAATATTGTAGTTCGAAGTACGGCACCACTTGAGAGAGATAGGCATGATAATTTTAAAACGGATCTTGAAGAAAAAGCTTGTAACTGGGTAAAGCAGGCCAGGTTCATAACAAGTGACATGTTGCTGTGAACATTATAATCCATTTTCTGGGATTTTACGAGACGGGAAATTTCTTTGTCGTTTGAAAAAATTTTAAACGTTTTATGATACGATCCATTTGGTTGTCACCACTGTACTGCAAGTAGTACAAGTACTGCTAAAATTGGATTATTAACTGTAGGTCGGGGGTTCGATATAACGGCAGACCATGTGAGACTGGCAATAGAATTATTGGAAATGGGACAGGTTCCCCCCCTCCAAAAAATATTACTCTGATTTTTCGCTGTAAAATTGCAGCCAATAGATGATATATATTCATATTTATCTACCATAATTGTCGTATATTCTGGACGCTAAAAAGGTCACAAAATAACTCACTGTTTGAATTTGGACTAGTGATATAAAGACATTTATACAGAGAAAGTAGGGCTGAAAGGAATTTGGGTTGCAGAGAAGCAAAGAAGGAGCAAGTGTGCTCAAGCGCTATGCGTTTGATAGAATTTTGGAGGTGCGCGTTTCAACTTTCGGCCGGGACAACAACCCTTCTAACTTTTCGTAGTTTCTCTTCTGTCCAAGCAAACTCCGAAATACGAATTTAAATGAAGACGCAATCGCGTGCTTCCACTTCCTCCCCAGTTTAGCGTTTGAATCTGTATAGTCGTGACTTAGCCTACTGAGAGCTTCTTTAAGTTACATACAAAAATGTTAACGTAAATATTAATTTGTGTTCACCCACACAGAAAAAAGAAATTAAGGGCGTTCAGAAATCCACATATTATTAACCTTTTAAGGTTAAGTTCCTAAATATAACGAGAATCAGCTTTTATACTGAAAATATAGGCGGCAGGTTCCTCCGAAACTTTAGCATGTATGTAAGAAACTGCACGTAGTCACGTCCAAACCAGTCATAATTTTAATACCCATTGTTTTATTTCGTGTTACACCTTTATTTGAGCAGCCCGAAATGCTGCATGGCCTAAGGGCTAAATTTCGAATTATACGTCCAAATAGGGATTAGACGGTTTACAGCTGCTGAGCTAATTACTGTCAGGGTCATACAATAGAGCACCACGTCATAGCCGGAGAGATGTGTGGATTAGGAGTGAAATGCAGGGAAAGGAGGGATCAGAATGCAGACAATTGTGTTGAGGTGAACTGTGTTTTACACAAGCATTTGCTTCGAGAGGATGCGAAAAACTTTCCATTAAGTGAAGACTACTAAGCCCTAGACGTAATGCCATATGGCTCAGGTAGGACTGAGCTAAGTGATACATTAAGGTAAAATGATTTCGCCAATGGCCTTGTCTCTTTTTCGCGTATTCACTTGCTCCCTTAGAATATTATTAGAAATGATTTGAAACATTGACTTCATAATGTATATTTCAACTACATGTGAGGATATAGTTTAAAAAGCTGAAGCATAAATTTCGTCTTTGTAACATTTAAAAATCTAGAATTTACATCGCAGAGAACACACTGGGTCTTAATTGACAATGCGAGGAGTTGCATAAAATAATCGATATTTATTCTGACGACTCTACGAAAGAGAGAAGTGTACCAGATGGATAAAACGTGACTTTTTTGTGTAACTAAATCACGTGGTGCGCATTGCAAGCGTGTGCTTTGTGTGTTTTAGGGCATAGTTGCAAAAAACTCTTTTACAGCTTAAATCTAATAATAGCAAATTAGTGAGGTGTGAGAAGGATGTAATAAATTTAATTTCGTAAAAGTATTTTTCATTTTTGTGGGGTGAACTGAATGAATCGCATTCCACAGCCAGTCCTTGTGTGTCACAATTCTACACCACAGCGAGCACACTGTGTCTGCACACAGACACAAACCAACAAAAGCTGTTTAGGAGAATATTTTATGTTCATTTTGTATATTATACGAAACACATATCTTAAATAGGCAGTGCGGGCAACATGCAGCATATCTGAATACTGTAGCATGTAATATGCACAGCAGCCATTGCACTTGAAGGGTTAATTTCATGTAGGGTTTTCATACGCTTGTAGTTTACTCCATAACTGCTAAAGCAGTGTTATTCGGAATATTTGAAAATGACACAATTAAAAATTTGGGTTAGCTCAGTCGATATAGAATTTAGGCTGCGAGCTGTTTGGCCGAGGGATTATGAAATGTTCGAGAAGATTAAGATATCATTTTCTTCTCCGAAGAGTCCAGACCAGAACTGGGCTCCAGCCACTCTCATGTTGAATGGCTTTCTGGAGCTCCTTCCCTGTGGATAAAGCGGCTGGGGCTTGATGCTGACCACTCATCTCCATTTAGTGCCGAAGTTAAGAATTAAGGCAGCTATATTTCCACCTGTCCGATCTCAGTGGCGGCGCGGTCTAAGGCGTGGGTCTGCGCTCGCGTGCTGGGATTGCTATTTCGAACACGGTCGGAGGCATGCATGTTTATCTCTGGTGAGTGCTGTGTGTTGTCAGGTAGAGGTCTGTGTGTCGGGCTCATCATTCGTCCAGATGAGTCTTACCGAATGTGGTATGTCCCAGTGTGAATTTGAAGCCTCGATGACAAGGAGGAACCGGCCCACTGGGGGTTGTTGCGCTATTCGAGGAGCAAAAATATGTAGCATTTCCAGCAGAACTTTATCATTCCAATTAAACAGGCCGCGGAGGTGGGGACTGCTTTTAACTTACACAAGATAAGTAGCAGTAACGGCGTATTGCGCAGGTAGTTTTGAAATTTAAGTAGCTTAAATTTTGGGAATTTCTTGGCTGGCTGAAGACCAGTTACTTCTCCAGCAGGACTGTAAGATCAAATACAGTTGCAATATAGAAATTAATATTACACTAAGCCTATACCTGAAACGTCGCACAGTAGTTTGTTTTGTTGAATTTAAGTTTTGCGTCTTCTCTGTGGGAAAACTGATGAACAGTTTTTACAAACTCCTGTATCTATGTGACAATGCCTCTTCTCGGCAGTTTATTGCCACGGAAAACCTATCTTATTTTCTCAGTTGACATCGTCCCGTTGTGTATTTCTTATCACTAAAGTGTCATATTAATCGATATTGGACCTATATGTTTTGTGTCTATCGGTAAGTGTAACACCTTAATGTTATCTTATTTTTCCGGATCAGAGGTAACCTGAACTCATGAAGCAACTTAGGTATTGGACAAGTCTGTACCCAACAGTTGCCATAGTACATTCCGTGTGCTGTACCTATGCTAAAGATTCCCTTTCTTTCAGGAATTTTACCAAATATTTATTTACTTACCTACCTCCTTCTAGTGCCTGGTTGCGAGAGGGTTGGAACTAAACTTCCGCCTTCCCTCTGTGCCTACATGGTATGTCATGTGGTGACCTAAACATATATTTATTTACATAGTTTGACACTGTGTGGTAGTGTGATGACAATTTTCAGTGTGATGACAATATGCAGTGTAATGACAATATGCAGTGTGATGACAATATGCAGTGTGATGACAAGATGACAATATGCAGTGTGATGACAATATGCAGTGTGATGACAAGATGACAATATGCAGTGTGATGACAATTTGCAGTGTCTACATTAACGTTAAAGAAATATGCAGTTTTAACACTTAGAGTATTAATGTTTTTTGTATGAAACTCGCAACAATATAACAATTATCTCCCTGAATTATTTTAAAATTCGGTCTTTACAAGGTGACTCTTTTCTGTGATTCTAAATTTTTCAAATGGATTTAGAAACATTTAAGGTTTCTAAGCGACTTTTATAACACACTTAACAACTGACGGTAAAGGGGAAAGGTTGTATATCTGTGGAACTGAGGCCTCTA
>Ga0123353_10018737_pt1 | contig 10251 bp, 6 predicted proteins | sample TergutLab28metaG_3_FD_92763 | JGI IMG/M metagenome (GOLD analysis project Ga0123353, IMG submission 92763) | Labiotermes labralis P3 segment gut microbial communities from Petit-Saut dam, French Guiana - Lab288 P3 | ecosystem: Host-associated > Arthropoda: Insects > Digestive system > Gut ...
GGGGGGGGGGGGGGGATTGAAAACCCCAAACGGCCCCTCGGTACGCCACTGACTGCAAGAAATTTGCAACTTGGTCTCATCGAGATAATATCCCGGAAAATTGACTGGCGAGAGAAAGAGGAAGGGGGAGAGGTAGAGAGAAAGAGCAGTGAAAACCCTCTCGAAAACAGATGACCCGCTGTTTGGTAACGTCGCTGTACCGTGTATGGAAATCCGATCGCACGGGTGGTATGTGTTGCTAAAAAAAGAATTTCGAACTGTGTTAGGATATGGGGAAAACCCACTCGGAAAACCCTATATTCGGAAAATACCGAAAATGGCGCCGTTAATAGGATTGAAGGGAACCCCATCGTTCTGTGAAACTAGTAGTCCACGTGGTCACCTCAATTAGAACTTCTTGTACTCGGCACAATATGTAAAGGTACTGAGTACTTTCCTGAGACATCTGTGTTATTCCTGAAGCCGAAACGTGTAGGACTATAAATAAAGTCTCATAAAAGAAAACGATGTTGGTTGCATTACTTAATTCACTCATATAAGGTTCTTCTTTCAGATTCTGTTTCCGCTTTGCGTTACACGATGTGTTGGCGTCCGGGGTGGGTAAACACAACAGCAGCCCCTAACAGAAATCTTGTACCGTAATAAATAATAATTTATTGGATTTCATTTCATTTGGCTCTGTAATTAAAATTTGTTAAGTAAAAACCTTTTTTTTATTTAAAAATTTCATTCCGCCGTCCTTTGGACTTTGCTGCCCGACACTGCCACACAACCCCCCCCCCCAATATCCAACTACTCCCCTGCTAATTATTAATATTTAAATGCTTTTGTGTCTAAGGGTATGGACCGAATAGGTGTATTCAGGAGACAACCAAATTGCTGGTTTTGGGAACACGGTAACAAAACTTCACGTTGCGCGATGTAAGAGAGGGAATTTCTTGACCTACGGGAAGAGTGTTACTTTGATGAAGGATCGTGCTCTTTGCATTTACTAAGCTGAGAGTTCGTTGGCGGAATTTTAGGTTCTTGGGTAGCCGTGTGGTTGGAGGGATGGGAAAAAGCTAGAAATTTGATGAATAAATGAACAGGTAGTTCACTGCATTATAGAAAGAACTACTGACTGGATGTGTGTATTTGTAACGTAGAAAAGGTAAAGCAGTCCCATTACAGGCCCGACGTGCCCAGAGGGTTCCAGGAAGTTAAGGATCACAGATTACGTGACAATGGCCCCAGGATGGTGGTACGGTTGTCAGCCTTACGCACCGGCCGCTTTTACCCCCAGGAAATACTCCTGGCACGCAATTCTTTTAGAGGCTGAGTCGACCCCAGGGTCGTAGTGCGATCGGAAGGATTTTATGTCAATGAAAAATTCCGATGACACCATCTGGAAACGAACCAGCGACCTTCCGATTTGTAGCACAACGCCTTAACCGCTGTGCCACCGCGGGCCCCATTTGTATCATAAACCCCATCGTAAATTCTTTATCTTAACTTCATATTGCGCAAAAATGTGTCGCCGTTTTCCATAGCAATTAATTTCACACCTTTTATAAGTGGATCCCAGCCACCAAAACGTGACGCATCCTGACGTTACGTAAAACAGAAGACTGGCTCCAGATATGGAGGGTAAAGCTATCTTATTACAGGCCAAATGGTTGAGGCTGCCAGAATTTCTTGGCAGTCGGCATATGAAGGTGGTAAAGTTGTCAGCCTTACCCAACGGCTGCCTTTACCCCCCAGGAGATAAACCTGGCAATATGCTGAAGGAGCAGTTGCGGACAGCCGATAAGGGGTGGTCCTCTACCTAACAACTTCTCACCTTAAAAGCACAACACGTTAAATAATGTTCTGTTTGATCTGCGAATTGGAAGGTCTAAAGGAATGAAAAAATTGGTCTCTAGTGTTGAGGGAAGAATTGAAACTGAACGTGAATATTTTAGAGATTAGGGTGCCGATGGAGGCGTTGGGGCCAAGGAGGGAGGAAGTGGCAGAAGACCGAAGCAGATTGCTCAGTGATGAACTTTATGGTTTGTACTCATCAACAACTATTATTTGGGTGAACCAGTCGACAGGATAGGCGAATGTATGTGGTAGGGATGAGGGAGAAGAGAAACCCATGCAGGGGTTTGGTTGGGAATTGCAAAGGAAATAGATAGCCTAAAATAACTAGTAATAGATGTGAGAATAATATTGAAATTAATATTAACTCAAGAAATTGGGAAGTAGTGGACTGGAACAATTTGCTTCAGGATAGGAAAAATTGGCAGGCTTTTGTGAACGTGTTAATGAAATTCCGGTTTCCATTAAATGCTGGGAATCTCCTGATTGCCTACGAAGTATTACATTCCCAAGAAGAACTCAGCTCCATGGAGTTAGTAAATTACGTGCATGCACTAAATTCAAGAGCGTCCATGATGCAGATTTCTATGTTTGGCCGCGTTGAATGTTTACGTGGTGGCCTAAGGAGTGAGGAGAGAGTAGTGCAGTACTGATCATTAGGCACGAAGAGGCAGAGGCTTGGTTCTGGTTTACTGGCTGATGACACAATCAGTTAGACAAGATGAAATTGCTGGACAACCCAGGGATGAGCGGAGCCGCAGTAAGGTAGCGGGCCAACGCTGTACTCTCGAATGAGATTCAGGGAAAACCAGAGAAGCCAGTGGCTGACAGCGCAGACATTGACTGGTGAGATACGTCAATGGGAAAGGGGAGGAAAAGCAGAAGGAATGACGCCGTTTTAATAAAGTTACTGTGGCTCCAAAGATTTATGACAGCAGTTTGATATTGTTTGAAGATCTTATTTACTTAGTTAACTATGCTGTAAGTGGCGTCGAATGGCGGAAAGATTAATGAATGATGATTGGTAACACAGGGTGTTTCTTTTATCGTGTCCCTGATCGTGGCAGCTGCCATGTGAAGTCCCGGCGATATACGCTTTCTATGCGATGAATCAACCACGCTGGGGGACGCGGTAAAAGAGACAACCTGCTTACGTAGAAGGAACAGTCGTGGCTGCCTGTGATATATTGTAGCAGAATTCTTCTCTGAACACTGAGGAAAACCACGAAAATTTCTACGCAGTATAGTTACCAGACAAAACCCCTTCCGAATAATATAAAAAATACTGCTTGAACCAGTTGCTTGGTGAAAGTCTTTTCCCCTCGTTTTTATTAGCCACGTGTCTTAGGCACCATAGATACTACAGACAGAGAATATGGGGCATAGGAACTTAAAGTACAGGTTACCTTGCACAATCAGGCTTTTTGCTGTTATTATTATTATTATTATTATTATTATAAATTATAATCATTACAACAGTAAATCTATATGATCTTTAATTAATTAGCTCTGTCGGTATAGCGACTGACTACGGGCTGGACGTTCTGGGATCGAATCCCGTTGGGGATGAGATTTTCCGCCCAGTCCAGACTGGCACTGGGGCTCACCCAGCCTCCTGTAAAATGGGTACCGGGTCTTTCCCGGAGGCAAAATGCGGCCTGGACGTGCTGCTGACCACTCACCCCTTTATAGTGCCGCGGTCATGGAAGAGTATAGCTATACCTCTACCCACGCTCTGAGCCACACCGGGCCTGTAATGGGATCACTTTACCTTTACCTTAATCAATATTTTTCGACCTAAGTAATTTTCAAGTACGTTTCGTGATATAATGATGTTCAGATTTTTTACTGTACTTAAATTATATTTGGACGGTCCGGGGATCGAATCCCTGTGGGGGGCGAGATTTTCCTCACCTGTCCAGAACGGCCCTGGGCCCCACCCAGCCTCCTGTATAATGGGTATCGGGTCTTTCCCCGGGGTAAAGAGCGGCCGGGGCGTGACGCTGACCACTCACTCCTTCTAGTGCCGTGGTCAAGAAAGAGTAGAGCTATACCTGTACTCCCCCTATGGGTCGTACGGCCTGTACAGAGCCCAAGTGCCTGCACAAGGGTGCACTTTGCCTTTCTTTACATTTTACTTAATTTAATTAGAGTGTGCGCTTAGTGTCTGTTTATTGGAGTGTGTTGAATGTTCACAGGGTATTGTGTTTTTTATGCAATTATTGGACCTAGGTTAGGATAAGCGGTCAGTTTTTTTGGGTTCGGCCGTTTTACCTCCAACGAAGAGAGGCCATCGAGAGCCACCAGACATCAGAACTTTGAGGCTAAGAGAAAAATCATACTTTGCTTTGCATCGAACTTTTGTCGAAAGTTCTTAGCCTGTCATGTGACTGACTTACTACGCTGTCCTCCCCCCCTCTCCCCCACTCACCCTTTTGGATAATATACTAACTAACGCTTCTTGGCTGACGGTAAGCAACATTGTACATTAACGGCACTGATTTTCGTTTGAGATTGAATGTAGGCCTTGGTTAAAAAAAATGAGTCTTGAAGTCCGTTTTGTCTTGCCAGGGTCGGCACATTTCCTTGTAGGTACAAGCGCTAATGATAATGTAAGGCCTTCATGATGCAGGCTCATGTTTGATGTAGTGAGAGAGGTCTGGTAGGTACACTGCATCTGATTGGTCAGTGAAGTAAATCAGGATCTGCTGTGTGTACGGAGCAGGATGTATCAGAAATAAATTATTTACGGGTCGTGTTATCTCATCACTCAGGTACAATACGGTCCATAAGTTAGACACCCAGCTAATATGGATCAACGAGGTATCAGTCTCAAGAGGAAGACTTCGCGATACTTGGAGAAACATAAATACTCATTTAACGTAAATGTCATGTTCTCAATGTACCGAAATACGCAACAAGAAATAGGTTAAAACAGGCACGTAACTGAAAATATAATAATAATATTTATTAACTGCAATTGTGTTGTCACCCGGTGGCAGTGGTTATTTTACATGTATACAAAACATGAAATTGGTTGCTAATAAATATAAGTCGGGAGGGCTACATAAGAAGCATGTAGTGGCAACTTGGAATGTTGGGAATGATCTTAGCATTTGCTTATAGACACAAGGAGAGCAAGAAAAACCTGTGTCGAAGTGGCCGGTCGCAGGACCTTCCGAATACTGACTTCTAGGCAGCAGTCCGACATCTAAAGTAAAAACAGCAATACACACATAGTACAACAAATACATATAAGATGACAAAAATACACACAAGACAACTACAACAATACACACAAGACAACTAACATCAGTACACAGACTTCTAGCCAGCAGTCGGACATATAAATTAAATACAGCAATACACACGTAGTACAACAAATACACATAGGATGACAACAATACACACAAGACAACTACAACAATACACACAAGACAACTAACAACAGTACACAGACTTCTAGCCAGCAGTCGGACATATAAAGTAAATACAGCAATACACACCTAGTACAACAAATACACATAGGATGACAACAATACACACACGACAACTACAAAAATACACACAAGAAAACTAACAACAATAAACACTAGACATCTTAAAATACAACAAATTAAAAAGGTAACAAAGTACTGTACACAGTTCCCAGTATTTTTCCCCACACAAACTGTACTCAACACTTTCACCCCAGCCCTTCACTTCTCACCACTTTACTACTGATATAAACTTTTCCCATAAAGTCTCGTTTTTCCCCCCTTCCCTACACTTAACTTCACTTCACTTCACTTCAATTCACTTATGTTATAAACGCAGTGACGATTTCGATAGTTCTTGTATTTGATATTTTCAATGCCAAAAAAATATTTTCGGAAACGTATTATGTAATCGTCAATCACAAAACATTTTCTTAGTTGTATATTATTTTATTTGTACATGATATATTGTTCGGGGGAAAAAATTTTTAATCGCGATAAACTTGAATATAGTCAAGTTAATATTTAAACAAACCCCATCAACCTGCTCTTACAAGTGTGGTCGTTTAGAATTATCTAAACTTTATTTACCAAATACACGATATTGGGAATAAATTCAAATAGTATAGCTAGAAATTTGTTATTGAAGATGACTTGAATCTCACCTCCGTCGGGGCTTCAAACTTCGCATAATTTTAGTTATTTACACATTGCAGAACCACAATGAGACGCTCTCTAGCATCACACGTCCAATATCGCAGCCATGATGCAGAAATGGTCATGATTGTAATAGATGAATTCTGTGACAAAAATTCGAAAGACGGTGGTTTACGTTTATCTAATAGGATAATAACCAAATGTAAAAATGTTATTTTTAACTCTCTAAAGACGAAGAGTAAATTAAATTATAGTTAAAGTTTCAGTCCTTACCGCGCAGTGAACAGGCTTCTTCACTTGAAAAATTGCATGTAGTCAAACACAACTGTGTCACATGAGGTGTATTTAATGACTATATAATGAACAACTACATGTTTCGGCCTATACTGGCCATCTTCAGGTTGTCTTAGGGGAACTTAAGATCTTACTATAAGCATGCGCACGCACGTGGTGTAGAGATCTCTACATACGGGCCTTATTAGCGAAAACAAAAACAAAAACAGGAATCAAATAAAACAACACAAAACAAAACCTGAAGATGGCCAGTATAGGCCGAAACATGTAGTTGTTCATTATATAGTCATTAAATACACCTCATGTGACACAGTTGTGTTTGACTACATGCAATTTTCAAAGTTTCACACACACAACGGGAATGACACACTTCCTAAGCTTCTTCACCTTAATGTTAGTAATTAAAAAAGGGACTTCTTCATCTTTACGTAAAACTAGTCAGTTAAAGGTATAATGAGAAATTATCGCTGTTTGTTCCGAAGACCGTAGTTAGTACGTACACTTTTTGAATATTTAACCGTGTAGTACATACATTAACCACGAGGTTTTAAGGGATTAGAGGAACATGTAGAACGAATAAAACGACATTTAATCCCTGTATGAGTAAATAAATTAGATCAGCACAATCCCGTAATACTATGAACTCTGCTTCCAATTCTGAAAGAATTAACGTGTAATTGTATCGATTACCGCAGGATCTGGAGATCTTATGTAACACTTAATACGTTAGTAGGTTTCGTTTAAAATGTAATAGGAGATATAAATGGGTACATTAAGATAAATTAAAATTGATCATTTTGACGGTTTGAAGTGGACTAGACTGACATCAGTTGCTGTAAAGCAAGGTGTTGAGATTTATACTAGTTTTGTATGATAACGATGCAGTGACGCAGTTGGTTGAGACACTGCGCTACAAGTCGAAATGTCGCGGGTTCGATTCCCAATAGTGTCATTGGGACTTTAATTTACGTAATCCTTCCCGTGTACTTAGCGTGTAACAGAAATAAGTGTCAGGAATATTTTCTGGGAGGTAAAGGCGAACCGTGCGTAGGGCTGGTTATATTACCACCTTCAAGTGCCGGTTGTCATTAAATGTAGGAGCGTCAACCCCCTGACACTGTCAGAGCCTGTCCAGGCCTTTACAGGGATTGCTTTACTTTCAAAACAGCAGGAAATTTTTTTATCTAGATGCATGTAACATGTAGACCCCGTACCAAGGAGTCAATTTGTTAGTTAAGTAGTTCTTAATTTGTTATATTATTAATATATTTAATGTATATTCGTGTTTGTGCGTGTAATTTTTTCACACTTTTATTTAAGATCTGTCGAGTCGACTGGAAATTTAAGAACTCGTGTAGATTGGTTCTAAGGTCGGTTAGAAACTTCAGGTTGTTAGCAGTTTTGTGAAGTTAGGTTTGAGCTTCGTACTGAATTCTGAACTGACAACGAGCAAACATTTCCGCCCGAGAAATATACTGTGGACAGCAGTACCAAGTTTTATCAGAATCAGCTGATAAATTTCAGAGACAAGGCACTAGGAATGGAAAGACTCCCCAGATAACGACTGCAAATTACACCACAGCCAACGCTGAATAGTGAAACTAATTCAATCCCCCGGTTTGCCCCTTTTCGGATTTCAGTTGCGGTAAATGTTCCCATTTCCGTTCGGCTATTCCTGGAACTGCCAGGTGCTAAACAAATCTGTCACTTCCCTTACTTGTACCAGCCAACAGATAGCTAGAAGCTTAAAACCCCCCAGTGGTTTACACTTACATCCTGGCCATCTGCCTCGTTCCAGTCCATTGGCGGCTAAAGGGTTATCTGACCAACTTTCCCCCATAGCAGTCAGTGCACGGCTGGCACTTGTCGACCTACAACAGGTTCCCTCAAATCCACAAATCCACAATTACCAGCCCGTCCACAACATCATGCCTGCAACCTTCATAATCTAAATTATTTATAGACGCCACGTGTCTTGCACTGAAGAATAAATTATTTTCAATATTTAAATGGTTGGTCTGTCATAGGTTATATTTACCGTCCGGTACAGACAGGCATGTGAAAAAAATGAACGTTACGGCAGTGAATGTGAAGTTTCCTTACATTAATTTCTGCACTTGCATTACCGTCTTTAAATTTTCATAGGATTGTTTCGTACACTCTTTATTATAAAACGACGTAATATTGAAAATTTTAATGCATATATTATATGTGAATAGCTCAGTTAGTATAGTGACTTGGTCACAGGCCGTACTACCGAGGAGTTGGTGCTCAGTTCCCGCCAGATTTCCTGGGCGACGGTGGTCAGTTCAGTTTCCTGTCCAGTTTGTGCCGGTGGTGTTTCCCTTTAGGTAAATAGACCGAGGCGTAGATGTTAACGCTGGCCCTAGTCTAGTGCTGAAGTCAAGAATCCGAAGAATCTGTGGAGATAAATATACGATCCCGCTCACGTCTTCATGCCATGGTCCTTAATGCATGAATGAGCTTACTTTGTTGCGTTTCATGTAGGTTAATTGGCAATCTGTTATCTGTGTGTTGCAGGTAAGTGTCTTGCTGTTGTGCATATTCTCACTGGAGCACTTCAACAGTCTATCCTGCAGATTGTGAGTATAAGTTGGCAGCAATGCCTTCATATTGTTTTTTTATTGTTTATTTTTTATTCGCTTAGAGTTTACTTAATGACTACCTCATCTCCACTACTCATATTTTCCCTTCACATCTCTCTCGTTGCTCACTCATTTCACCTGCTCCTATTCTTCTGTTTGTGTATATTTTCTTTCTTTAAATCTTATTTCCACGTTTCTTTTATCGTAAGAATTTGATATTCTGTTTCAATTTTGATGTTACATACCCTGCTTATTCGTCTTATTTTCTTTTTTTCTTGTAGCGAAGGTTAGCATATTCCTTTTCTTAGTTCAGCTTTGGTTGTTTTATTCGTGTTTATATATATATATATATATATATATATATATATATATATTTCTTCCACATCTCGTATTAGGTACGCTACATCCCAGGTCTAACCAGGACGTGTCTGCGGGAGTGTTAGAATATTCACTTACTGTTTTGTTCGAAAAAAAAAAAGAAGAAGGAGCTGAGTCTGAGTTGTCGATCCTCTGTCTAAGCTTGCAATCACATCGCGGCCTGCAGATGTCTGGCGCGCTCTGACGCGCTCAGAGGCGTTGGTGTCAGGCGCCGTTGTAGGTTAATTGAAGAGGCTGTCTGCAAGAATGACACTCTGTGGGATTAAAATTACTTGAGTTAATAACCGTACCTTTAATTCACATAGATCTTTAATTAGTAGCAGAAACGCAGAGTGTATACAAGATATCGATCAGGGAAAGGCAAAGAAAGAGAACGCGTGCTGAATTTACGTGTTGTTCAAATTGGTGGAAATATCAGAACCGTTTGTGTGGAAATGTGGCGGGAGGGTGGACTGAATTACGGTAGGGTCAAATGGTGTGTTATTTTAACGCGGCACTAAACCTGGGCTTTCTGAATGGCAGGAAATTTCCAGTTTCCAAGAGACCACACTGAAGGAAGCTCCTTACGCCTTAGCTCGAGTCCGTCGAGATCAAACCGGGTTTAGTCTTAAAGACGTTTCATATGGCACATGGCAATAAAATGTATGTTCTTGTGTAGAATAAAGTGTAGGGGGTCTCTCCGCCATATAGGTCTACAGGGTGCCCATGAAAATATATGGGGTTTCAAGTTTAAGCATGTGTTGGATGCCATAATACGCAAGTGTCATTTTAGAACAACGTGTAGATTAAATAAGAATAAAGGTATACTGTCTTTGGCCACTGGGGAGACCTAGGCGTAGATGGGTGGATAATATTAGGATGGATCTCCAGGAGGTGGGATGTGAGTATATGGACTGGATTGGGCTGGCCCAAGATAGGGACAGGTGGCGGACGCTTGTGAGTGCGGTAATGAACCTTCGGGTTCCATGAAATGCGGGGAATTTCTTGACTAGCTGCAAAAC
>Ga0123353_10018738_pt1 | contig 10250 bp, 9 predicted proteins | sample TergutLab28metaG_3_FD_92763 | JGI IMG/M metagenome (GOLD analysis project Ga0123353, IMG submission 92763) | Labiotermes labralis P3 segment gut microbial communities from Petit-Saut dam, French Guiana - Lab288 P3 | ecosystem: Host-associated > Arthropoda: Insects > Digestive system > Gut ...
CGCCGCTCTGGAGCGCGGCGAGGTTGACATGATCATGTCAAGCCAGCGCCAGCTGCTTGCCATCACGAACTACCATGAGTATCCGGGCTACAAGGCCAATCTCGTGTTTGACCGCACCTCGGAGTCGTACTTCGGGTTCAATAAGGATCAAGCCGCCCTGTGTTCCATTTTCAGCAAGGCGCTTATGAGCATCGACATAAGGGGCATTGCGGCACAGTGGGCGCTCAGAACCTATGACTATAAGGGGAAAATAGCGCAGGCTCAACGTCCTTGGCTGATCGGGGCGACCGGCCTGCTTGTATGTGTCCTCACGCTTCTGGGTATTTTGTTCCAAAGAACGCGCCAGGAGGGAAAAAGGCTTGAAGTACTGGTACACCAGCGCACCGCCGAAGCGGAAGCCGCCAACGCGGCCAAGTCCGCCTTTTTGGCCAGTATGAGCCACGAGATACGTACGCCCCTCAACGCGATTATCGGTATGACGGCAATCGGCAAAAGCGCGGCGGCTATTGAACGAAAAGACTATGTGCTCGGCAAGATTGAAGACGCGTCATCGCATGTGCTCGGCGTTATCAACGACGTGCTTGATATGTCAAAAATTGAAGCGAACAAGCTGGAATTGTCCCCGGTTGAGTATGATTTTGAAAAAATGCTGCAAAAAGTAGCTGCCCTTATTAACTGCCGCGTGGATGAGAAGCGGCAGACGCTGTACATGAACGTGGACGGGCATATACCACGCTTTCTTGTGGGTGACGACCAGCGGCTGGCGCAGGTTATAACGAATCTGCTGTCAAACGCGGTAAAATTCACACCGGAGGGAGGCAAAATCCGGCTTAGCGCGTCATTTCTTGGAGAAACTGACGGCCATTGCGAGTTGCGTATTGAGGTAGCCGACAGTGGAATCGGGATATCTTCCGAGCAGCAGGCGAGGCTGTTCAGCGCGTATGGGCAGGCGGAAAGCGGGACAAGCCGCCACTTTGGCGGCACGGGATTAGGGCTGCTTATTTCAAAACGCATTGTCGAGCTTATGGGCGGCGCCATTTGGATCGAGTCGGAACTCGGAAAAGGCGCGCGCTTTATTTTTACCATACAGGCGCAAAAAGCCGAAGACGGGCACGCCGATGCACAGCAGGATTAGGCGCACGTCCAACCGATTCTTCAAAAAAATGCGTTTGCAGGCAGGCGCTTATTGCTCGCGGAGGATATCGAAATCAACCGTGAGATCATGATAGCGTTGCTGGAAGACTCCGGCTTGGTAATCGACAGCGCCGAAAACGGAAAAATCGCGCTGGACATGATAGCAGCGGCTCCCGATACCTATGATGTGGTATTTATGGATGTGCAAATGCCCCAAATGGACGGATGCGAAGCGACGCGGCGCATACGAGCGTTGCCGGCGCTGCAGGATAGAAAACTGCCGATTATAGCGCTGACCGCGAGTGTCTTTAAGGAAGATATTGACGCCTGCTTGGCGGCAGGCATGGACGACCATCTCGGAAAACCGCTTGATCTGAAGAAGGTTTTCGAGAAACTGCGCATATATTTGTGCGCGGACACGTGAGCCGCGTTGCATACTGTTCACTGGCGGCGTTGCACGCGCATAAGCTGCATGGCTATTGCGTGATCGGCTCAGGCGGATTAGCATGCAAGCCCATGCAGCTTTATATTCATGTGCCGTTTTGCCGCACTCGCTGCCGGTATTGCGCCTTCCATGCCCAGGCGATCGGCAGAAGCGGCTCCGCCTCCTCCTTGGTGCGCCAGTATGTGGACACCTTGCTGCTGGAGCTGGCCTTGTGGGGTGACAGGCTGGGCAGGCAACCTGTCTCCACGGTATTTTTCGGCGGCGGCACGCCCAGCATCCTGCCCGCTTCCGTGATAGCGGCGCTGATTGCCCGCATCCGGCGCTATTTCAAGCTGGAGAAAGGCGCGGAGATTACGCTGGAAGGCAATCCGGAATCCCTGCTGGCGCGAAGTTATCTGCCGGATCTGCTCAGCGCCGGGATCAACCGGATATCCGTGGGGGTACAAAGCCTCCACGCGCCGCATTTAAAAATGCTTGGCCGAATCCACAGCGCCCGCGACGCCATCCATGCGGTTATGGCCGTCCGTTCGGCGGGCGTGCAGAATCTCAGCCTGGACTTCATATGGGGTCTGCCTGGCCAGGGGGTACGGCAGTGGCTGACGATGCTCAAGGAAATGTTGCAACTGCGGCCTGAACACCTTTCTTTATACGGTCTGACCCTGGAAGCTGGCACGCTGCTGGAAGCGGACTATCAGCACGGCAGGGTGGAGCTTCCGCCGGAACGTGATCAATCCCTGATGTATGTGGAAGGCGCGGAATTTCTGGAAGCCGCGGGCTACATCCACTATGAAATTTCCAATTTCGCGCGCATGGGCTTTCAATGCCGCCACAACCTGGGATATTGGGAGGGCGCGGAGTACCTGGGGCTTGGCCCTTCCGCAACCTCTACGCTGAACGGCAGACGTTGGACCAACCCCTCCGTTGCGCTCGAATGGGCGGCAGCGGTACGAAGCGGCGCGCCCGACGCGGACGCGGAAACGCTCAGCTTGCAGGCACGGGTGCTGGAACTCATCATGTTGCGTCTGCGCACGGCCAGGGGCTTGCGCGTGAAAGCTTACCGCGATCTGACAGGCCGGGATTTCCTGCACGACCACAAGACTCTCATCCATGCCCTGCACGAAAGAGGACTCATCCGCATCCGCAATGGGTATTTGCGTTTTACCCGCAGCGGCATGCTGGTTTCCAACAGCATCCTTTCCAAATTCTTTGCGGACACCGAGACGAAATTTTTAGAAGCAGGCCAAACGTAAAAAGGCCGTGTTTTGACGCCCTGCCATTTTTAGCGTACAGGATATGCGACCGCAAGCGGCATACTGCCGGGTTCCCGACAGGAGGCACGATGTTCGGCGTTCAATGTTTCCGGATTTTCATCACGGCGCTTTGTGTATGCATGTTGCACGGGGGACAGACGCATGCGGCGGACGCCGCCGTACCGAAGGGGCAAAACGCGGCCACATCCGCAACGCTTTCCCAAAAACACAAGCCTTCCGCGCTTTCCCAAAAGCATAAAGCCCATACAGCTTCCCAAAAACACAAACCTGCCGCCGCTTCTTCGACCAAAAGCAAAAAACGTGCGCCTCTACTGCCCGCCTCCACAGAGCTGCCGCAAAGCGGCATTGCATCCTGGGTCGGCAACTATTTCGAGGGCAGGCCCGTGGCTTATCCCGGCGAACTCCATGTTAAGGCAAGCTTTACCGCGGCCCATCGCGCTCTGCCATTCAACCTCATCCTGAAAGTCACGGATCTGAACAACGGGCGTTCGGTTCTTGTGCGCGTCAACGATCGTGGCCCCTACATCCGGGGGCGTATCATCGATCTTGCCCAGGCGGCAGCGGTATATTTGGGCTACTTCGACAAGGGTCTTACCAAGGTGCGCCTAGATCTTGCGGGCAACGACAAGGATCCCGCCCAGCGTTATTATATCCGCATGCGGCCTTCCCAAGGTCCGGGCAAGGCCGGCCTGGTGCGGGGCTTTGGACCCTATGACAAGTTCGATGAGGCGGCTTCTTTGTTTTTAACGCTCTATAAGAGCTACCCGGAGGCCGAATTGATGGCCGTGCGGGAAGAAGGTTAGCCTTCGATAAGGCGGCGCACGGCTTGCGGCCCCAGCCGGTGCAGGCGTCGCAACCGCCACAGAAAAACAAGCGCCAGCAAGCTCAGGCAGATCACAAAGGCCGTCCAGAAGCCCGCCGCGCCCATGTGCGGCACAAGCAAATCCGTGCGCGCCAGCACAAAGCCCAGCGGCAGCCCCAGGCACCAATAGCCTCCGAAGCTCGCTACGGAAATGAACAGCGTATCGTTATAGCCCCGCAACGACCCCAGGCAGATGATCTGGACGGCGTCCACCAGTTGGAAGGCGGCCGTATAGAGCAAAAGATGCGCCGCCAATGCCCGCGCCAGGGGGTCGTTCGTGTACAGGCCTGTTATCTCGTCGCGCAAGAGGATAATGCCGACGCAGGTGGCGCAGGCCATGACAAAACCCGCGCTCAAGGCCGTCCAGCTTGCCGTTTGCCCGGCAACGGGCCGTCCTTCGCCGAGGCAGCGCCCGACGCGGATGGTGGAGGTGATGCACAGGGCAAGCGGAATCATGAACAAGAGGCTGGTAAAGTTCATGGCGACCTGATGCCCGGCGACAACGGTCGTGCCTAAGGGGGCCAGCAGCAGCGGGCAAATCGTGAAGCAGCTCACTTCAAACAGCAAGGCCAATGCGCCCGGCACGCCGATACGCAAAATACGCGCCATGAGGCTGAAGTCCAGCCGCGGCATTTCCGGCACGCCGCGCCACAGGGGGGCGTACAGCGGCTGCAAGTCTTTGTAGGAAGCGGCTCTACGCGTATACCAGACAAGCGCTATGCCCATGAACCAGTGGGCTATGGCCGTGGAGACGCCACTGCCCACGCCGCCCAGTTCGGGTAGGCCGTAGCGCCCGTAAATCAGCAGATAATTGCAGGGAATGTTCAGCAACAAACCGCAAAACGCAATAAGCATGGCAGGACGCGTGCGCGCATCGCCGTCCAGCAGACCGCGCACGGCGATAAAGAGCAGAAAGCCCGGCAGCCCGCAACTGATGGCGCGCAAAAAGCCTGCTGTTATCCTTGCCAGGTCTGGCTCCAGCCCAAACCAATGGATATTGTGGGCAAGAAGCAGCAATATAGCGACGAGAGGCGCGGAAAGAGACATGGCCAGCACCACGCCTTGGCGCAACAGGTGCGGTACGCTTTTTCTGTCGCCCGCGCCCAGGCGTTGCGCAATCAGCGGCGTAAGCGCCAACATGACGCCGATGCCGAACAGGCTTACCGGCACCCAAATGGAGGTCGCCACCGCCACTGCGGCCATATCCGCAGTGCGGTAGTGGCCGGTCATGATTGTGTCCACAACCCCCATCAGCATCTGGCTCAACTGGGCGAAGAACACGGGCACGGCCAGGTGGAACATCCGCCGGGCCTCATCGCGGGAGAAGCGAATTTGAGGAGGACGCTTAGGCATGATCGGTAAGGAACAGCTCCGGCAGCACAGCCTTGCCGGCAAGCGCGGCGGCTTTGCGGGTCAGCATGCTTACCGCCGCTTCTCCGGCCGGACCGAGTTCCAGGCTGAATTCCGTGACAAAGGTTGCAATGTGCCGTGAAATGACATCCTCGTTCATTTCCTGGGCGTATTGGCGTACGAAATCCCAGCAGGATTCAGGTTGGCGTCTGGCACAGCGCAAGCTTCGGCAGATGGCCGCCTCCAGCGCCGCAATGCGTTCCCGGCCCAGACTGCGCCGGGCCACGATCACGCCCAGGGGCAGGGGCGTTTCGTAGCTACGTTCCCACCATTCACCCAGATCCAGCACTTTGCGCAGGCCCTTTTCCTGATAGGTAAAGCGTCCCTCATGGATGATCAGCCCGCAGGGATATTCCCCCGCCGCCACCGCCGCCATGACTTGGTCAAAAACCATTTCTTTTCTCGTTCCCTGAAACGCGCCGTGGAGTTCCAGCAAAAGATTGGCGGTGGTAAAACGTCCGGGAATGGCTACGGGCAGATCTCGACAGTCTGCAACGCTCAGCGGCTCACGCGCAACGAGCAGCGGCCCCACGCCAAATCCCAAGGCCGCGCCGGTTCGCAGGATCACGTATTCATCCAGCACAAAGGGCAACACGCCTATCGACAACTTGGTCACATCCAGTGTGCCAGTGAGCGCCAGAGCGTTCAATGCCTCCACATCCTGCAAGCGCGGCTGGAGGTGTTCCGGCGAGGACACGAGACCGGAAAGCAGGGCATGGAAGATAAAGGTGTCGTTGGGACAGGGGGATATGCCGAGCGAAAGCGTATGCATGACAGTTTCTTCCGGATAGGCTAGGATGATGGCGGAGGTTGCAATGCTTGATGCCGCGCATTATGCAAAGCTCGGCCTGGGTCCGGCGCTGGACAAGGTGCTGGCCGGACGGCGCCTGACGCCCGAAGAGGGCCTTGCGCTGTTCCAGTGTCCCGATCATGTGGCCGTGGGGGCGCTTGCCCACCATGCCCGCACGCGGCGTCATGGTCAACAGGCGTTTTACGTTGTGAACCGCCATGTGAATTACACGAACCATTGCGTCAACGCCTGCCTCTTCTGCGCCTTTCGCCGCGAACCCGGCGCAGCGGGCCACTTCACGCTGACGCACGAGGAGGTTCTCGACAAGCTCTGCAACGATCCGCCGGGCGGCTGCGTGCCAGACGAACTCCATATCGTCGGGGGCTGCCATCCGGACTTGCGCCTGGCCTGGTTTGAAGAGCTGTTGCGCAAGCTGCGGGAACTGCGCCCTGCCACCGCTATTAAGGCCTTCACCTGTGTGGAGATTGCGCATTTCGCCGCGCTGGAAGGCATTTCCACGATCGAGACCTTGCGGCGACTGCAACGCGCGGGGCTGGTCATGATGCCCGGCGGCGGCGCGGAAATCTTCGCGCCCAAGGTGCGTGAGCAGCTCTGCCCGCACAAAATGGATGCGGACGCCTGGCTGCGCGTAGCGGGTGAAGCGCATGCGCTCGGCATCCCCACCAACGCGACCATGCTGTTCGGACACGTGGAAAGTTTTGCGGATCGCATAGACCACCTGTGCCGCCTGCGCGAGCAACAGGACAAATCCGGCGGCTTCGCCTGTTTCATTCCTTTGGCCTTCCAGACCGAACACAGCGCGCTCAAATTGCCCGAAGAACTGCCCGGCCCGCAGCGAGGTCTGGATCAACTGCGCCTTATCGCCGTCTCGCGCCTGATGCTCGACAATATTCCGCATCTCAAGGCATATTGGATCATGCTCGGCGTCAAACAGGCGCAGACAGCCCTGCACTGGGGCGCGGACGATATGGACGGCACCATCGTGGAGGAAAAAATCGGGCATATGGCGGGCGCGGACTCCGCCCAAGCGCTTAGCGTCGCGGAACTCGAAAGCATGATCCGCCTTTCCGGCTTCGAACCCGTGCGCCGTAACGCCAGTTTTACCAAGTTCACGGTATGAAATCTTCTCTGCATCAGCCCCTGTTTCTTCCCATGAGCAGAGCCGAGATGCAGTCTTTGGGCTGGCGGGAGTTGGACGTGCTGCTCATCACGGGCGACGCGTACGTGGATCACCCGGCCTTCGGCGTTGCCCTGCTAGGCCGCTGGCTGGTAGCGCACGGGTACCGCACGGGCATTGTCGCGCAACCGGAGTGGAAGGATGCGGGACAGAAGAAAGCGTCGAGTCTCGCTATCATGGGCAGGCCGCGTCTGTTCGCGGGCGTGAGCGCCGGATCTCTGGATTCGATGCTGGCGCATTACACGGCCTTTCGGAAAATACGGCGCGATGACGCCTATAGTCCGGGCGGGATGGGTGGCGCGCGCCCGAACCGGGCGTGTCTGGTCTATGCGAATAGGGTTCGCGCTACTTTTCCCGGCTTGCCCGTGGTGCTGGGGGGCATTGAGGCCTCGTTGCGGCGCATCACCCACTATGATTTCTGGAGCGGCACGTTGCGCCGTTCGCTTTTGCCGGACGCCAAGGCGGAATTGCTAGTATACGGCATGGGCGAGCGGGCCGTATTGGAAATTGCGGAACGGCTGGAGCAGGGCGGACCGCTCACGGGCATCCTGGGCACGGCCTGGATGGGCTGTGAGGAGGATATCCCGACGGACGCGCTGCCCATGCGCCTGCCCGCGCACGAGGATATGCTGCAAGGGCCTGGCTTGCTTGTCAAAGCCGCATTGCTGCTGGAACGGCAGATCCATGAAGGCAATGTCTGGGCAGTACAAGATGTGGGCGGGCGCAGTCTGCTTCTGGCGCCGCCTGCGCCGCCGCTTTCAACGGAAGAGATGGATGCGCTGTATGAACTGCCGTTCAGCCGCAGGGCGCACCCCGCGTACAATAAGCCGATCCCGGCGGAAGAGATGCTGCGCGCCAGCATAACGAGCCACCGGGGCTGCGGGGGCGGTTGTTCTTTCTGCTCGCTGGCCTTGCACCAGGGACGCCGTATTGCCTCGCGCAGCGAGGAATCGCTGTTGCGGGAAGCTGCGGCCCTGGCGCGGCAGCCGGGTTTTTCCGGCGCGATATCCGATGTCGGCGGGCCGACGGCCAACATGTGGCAGGCAAGCTGCACCAAGGCGCATGCCTGCCGCCGGACGAGCTGTTGTTTCCCCAAGCTCTGTCCCTCCTTCCGGACGCGTCAGCGCAAGCATGTGGCCATGCTGCGGAAAATACGCGCCTTGCCCGGCATACGCCATCTGCGCATCGCCAGCGGCATCCGGGCGGATATCGCCCTAGCCGAGCCGGATGTGCTCCGGGCCTATACGGTGGAATTTACAGGCGGCCAGCTTAAAGTCGCGCCGGAGCACTGCGCGCTTGCGGTGTTGCGGCTGATGCGCAAGCCGCCGCTGGAGATCTTTGAGACGTTCGTTCAGGCCTTTTATGAACACAGCGCGGACGCCGGACGCGGGCAATATGTCGTGCCGTATCTGATGAGCGCCTTTCCCGGCTGTACGGAAGCCCATATGCGCGAGCTGGGACGCTGGCTGGCCGCGCGTCATTGGAAACCCCGGCAGGTGCAGTGTTTTACGCCCACGCCGGGGACGCTGGCCACAGCCATGTTTTACGCGGGCACGGACGCCCAAGGCCGCCCCATTCCCGTAGCGCGCACGGATGCCGAACGCCTGCGCCAGCATCGCGTCTTGTTGCATGGCAAACCTCACGGAGAACATGATGCCGTCCACAGCAGATCGCCTGGCCCGCCTTGAAGAGCAGGGCTATTTCCAGGAACAGGCCATTGCGGAACTTAACCAGGCGTTGACGCGCCAACAGTCCCAGCTTGACGAGATGGAAAAACGCCTTGCCTTGGCGGAAGCGCGCATCGCAGCCCTGCTCCCCCTGCTTGATGAGGGGGGGCACAGCGCCCCGCCGCCGTACTACGCATCTTTGGCGTAACGCGAAGCAGCCAACGCAATCTTGTCAAAGAACATGGAGAAAGATACGATGAACGGTGGAGAACATACCGTGCGAAATCCGCCTGCTTGACGATGGAACTGTAGAAGGACTAAAAGATAAATATTTCGGCAGAGCCCGCTTCTAAACAGCGAGAGGAGAACCATGCTGACGATTTATGTGACGAAAGACTTCGATCAGATGAGCCAGGTCGCCGCAATGCTTGCCGAGGAACGCATCAAGGCCTGCCAGATGCGCAAGCCGGAATGCATTCTTGGGTTAGCCACAGGCAATTCGCCCACGGGCATGTACAAGCATCTGGCCAAGGCCTTTAACGGCAAACGCATTGACGCCCGTCGGGTTCGCAGCTTCAACCTTGATGAATACGTCGGCCTGCCGGGCGAACATGCCCAGCAGCGCGCCCTGAACTGCAATTCCTACGGCTATTTCATGATTGCCGAATTCTTCGCCCTGCTCCAGGACACATTCCTTGAAACCTCCGTGCCTTACGGAGTCCTGGTGGATCAGGCGGAACTTGTCAAAGCCCTTGCCGCCTATCCCGATCACTATGAAATGCAGGGCACAAGCCGCGGCAAGGCTGTGGTCATCAACGCGCGGGCCACCGGCTATCTGCGGGAGATCAAGGCAGGCATCCTGGACGCGTACCAGCGCAAGATCGAAGCTGCTGGCGGCATTGATCTGCAAATCATCGGCGTGGGCGGGCGCGGACACGTGGCCTTCCACGAAAGCGGCATCCCCTTTGCCGGGAATTCCATGCTTTTGGTCAAGCTTGACGACAACACGATTGAAAACGCGATCCGGGACGGCAATTTTGCCTCGCGGGAGGAAAGCCCGCAATACGCCGTCTCCATGGGGGCGGAACTGGTCTATAAAGCCCGGACGGTGCTGCTGCTGGCCAACGGCGCGCGCAAGACAGGCCCGGTGGCGGAATCGCTGCTTGGCGAGGCGCACAGCGATGTGCCCATCAGCTATGGGCAGCGCTACGCGGACGAAGGCGGGGACATGCTGTATGTGCTTGACGAGGCCGCTGCCGCGGACCTGCTGCTGGCGCAGGACGCGTTGAGCTCCAAGGGCTATGCGCTGGTCGATCTGCGCGCCGAGGCCTATGACAAGGTGGAACATATCCGTTTCGCGCGCGATCCGAAGACAAACCGCCTAGGGTAACGCATTACACAGCGATAATTTTATCCCTGTTGGCTTCCACCACATGGGGGTGAAATTCATAAAAGTTGTAATACGCCATGGCC
>Ga0123353_10018739_pt1 | contig 10250 bp, 6 predicted proteins | sample TergutLab28metaG_3_FD_92763 | JGI IMG/M metagenome (GOLD analysis project Ga0123353, IMG submission 92763) | Labiotermes labralis P3 segment gut microbial communities from Petit-Saut dam, French Guiana - Lab288 P3 | ecosystem: Host-associated > Arthropoda: Insects > Digestive system > Gut ...
AACAAAAACAGCTGCACGACGCAGGTCTCGTTCCAGAGGCGGAGTACCCCGTGCGTGATGCGCGCGTACGACGAATGCCTCAAGCGCGGCGCGGTCACCGTCGCCGTGTGCAAGTTTTACAAATACCTGATCGAACCGATGACGTGCGCAAGGGACCACATGATGGACGACGCCGTCCACGCCATAGACACGCTGCGCTGGATGTGCGGCGGAGAGCTCGCTTCGCTCTCGTCGAATATGCGCGCGTTTATGACGCCGGACTATAATATAATCAACGCGATGCTGACCTTCGACAACGGCGCCGTCGGCATCCTGATGAACAACTGGTCGTCCGGCAAAAGGATTTTCGGCGTGGAGATGCACGCGCCCGGCATATATGTCGAAGCGGAGCACGAGGCCGGCGTAAACATCTACCGCGACGGCAGCTTGATTCCGGAGTACATATCGGCGGAGGAGGCCGCGGGCAGCGGCGAGTATTATGTCCATTCGGGCTTAGTCAACAAAACGCGCGATTTCATCGACTGCTGCCGCTCCAAAAAACCGTGCGAGTCGGATTTTAACGACGCGTATAAAACAATGGAGATAGCCGAAAAAATACTCGCGAACGCGATTATTTGAAAGGGGGGCTGCTCCGATGGATGGCAGGCAAACGACGTTAAATTCCGTAAAAAACGAAATGAAAACAATCTTGTCGGATAAAATGATCCCGTTCTGGCTTGAAAAATCGGTAGACGAAAAACACGGCGGGTATTTAACCTGTATAGACGAAATCGGAAAGGTCAGCGCGGACGCGAACAAGATGATAGTCACGCAGACCCGTATGCTCTGGGGTTTTTCGGCGCTCGGGGATTTCGTCCCCGCCAAATATGCCGCGCGTATGGAACGCGCCGCGCATATGGGGTACGATTTTTTGATAAAACATTTCTGGGACGGGCAAAACGGCGGTTTCCGGTGGGAAACCGCGCGGGACGGCGCCCTTGCCGACGGCGGAAAATTGGTTTACGCGCAGAGCTTCGCCATATATTCCTTAAGCGAATATTTTTTGCGCCATAATAATCCGGCCGCTTTGGAATACGCCGAAAAGACGTTTGATTTATTGCAGATATACGCCGCCGACACCCTGCACGGCGGCTATTTCGAGAATTTAGAGCAGGACTGGTCAAGGGCGGCCGGCGGCGTTTACGCGGGCGACCGCAAATCGCTCGACGTCCACATGCACGTAATGGAAGCGTTTACGGTCCTTTGCCGGGCTTCTAAAAAAGAAATCCACCGCAGAAAATTAAAAGAAGCCGTCGGAGTCATTATAAATCACATGATAAACAAAGAATGCGGCTATGGTCTGAATCAATTCGACGAAAGCTTCAAAAGCCTGCCCGCGATAGATATTTACCGCACATGGAATTTCGACAGGGAAAGCGGCGAGACAATCGGCGAACCCGCCGACACGACGTCGTACGGGCATAACGTCGAGCTGAGCTGGCTTCTATGCAGAGCCCGCGAGGTATTGCGGGAAACCGGCGGCGAACTTTGCTCAATCGAAAAAAAATTGCTCGACCATTCCCTGCTGCACGGCTGCGATTATGAATTCGGCGGGATTTACCGCGACGGGGTGGGAAATATGCCCGCGTTGGTAAAAGACAAAGAGTGGTGGCAGAACTTCGAGGCCCTTGCGGGCTATTTAAACGGCTATAAGGTATATGAAGACGAACGGTACCTTGAAGCGTTTTATCTCACGTGGGAATTCGTGAAAAAATATTTTATCATAGAAGAATTCGGGGAATCCCGCCAGCTTTTGAGCAGAACGGGGGAACCGCTCATATCGGATATAGGAAACGCGTGGAAAGGCGTTTACCATACGGGGCGGGCATTGGCCGAATGCGTGCGCATGATTGAAGAGGTGCAATAGACTGTGAAATATATTTAAAAAAAAACAACGCTTTGATTTTTAACAAGTGCGGAGAATTTGGAATTATGTATAAATTATCGGAAAACTGCAAAATACTGCGCGAGAACGCCGTAAATTTAAAGACCCACGCGAAAATAATGGAATTTGAGCGCTTGAATTGGTTCCATCGGGGGATGCTCCGCGAAAAAGCGGACAACCCCGAATCCGGAAACGCGGCTTTGACGGCGGCGGGCCTCGAGAGCGTCATATTAAACGCGCGCGTTTTGATACAGGACGGCGAATTGATCGCGGGCTGTAATTACGGTTTGGACGATTCGATGTACGAGCGCGCCGAATACAAGTCGATGGCGGCGTTATACGACAGGCGCTTTCCCGCCGAAACCGATGTGGAAGCGGCGGAATTGGTTGCCGACGGCGCCGTCGGCGGCGTCTGCGGGATAAAAGTCATGACCGACAACCATACGGTTATCGGGTATGAGCAGGTTTTAAGGCTGGGATTTGCGGGGCTGCTCAAAAAGGTCGAAGAACACGAAAAATCAAACGGCGCAAGCGGCTGGTATTCGGCGGTGAAGCGCGTATGCCGCGCCGCTTGTTCGATCGGAGAACGCCACGCCGCCGAAGCCGAGGGAAAGGGGCTTGAAAAAACAGCGGAAATATGCCGCAAAGTACCGAAATATCCGGCGGAAAGTTTTCATGAGGCCGTGCAGAGCCTATGGTTCGCGCATATTATCAACACATGGGAAGACGGGATAAACGCCAATTCTTTGGGGCGGCTAGACCAAATACTATACCCGTATTATAAACGGGATATCGAAAAAGGCGTCCTGACAAAGCAGGGGGCGTTCGAGCTTATATGCTGCCTGTGGATTAAATTATACAGGGATTACGACGTGCAGCAGTCATGCGTCGGCGGATGCGACGCGGAGGGGAACGACGCGGTAAACGATTTGTCGCGGCTTATGATAGACGCCACGGAAGCGCTGGGCTTTATACGCTGCCTCTCCGTGCGCTTCTCCCCGAAATCCGACCCCGCGTTTATGCGCCGGGCGCTCGAAGCGGCGGGCAGCCTGCGAAACGGCGTCCCGTTTTTTTTCAACGACGACGTTTTAATTCCCGCGCTGGTATCAAAAGGCATATCGCTGCGGGACGCGCGTGATTATACCCAGATAGGCTGCGTCGAAACCGTAATCCCCGGCAAATCCAACCCTCACGCCGTATCCGCGCACGCCAACCTGCTGAAATCGATGGAATACATATTCAAAAGCGGGGACGCCGGCGGCTGCAAAACTTACGGAGAGTTCAGGGACGCGGTTTTCGCGCGGCTTAAATATATTATAAAAGCCGCATACGAAGACACGGCGCGGCACATCCCCTGCGCCGGTTTTAACGCGCCGAAGCCGTATAAATCGCTGCTTACGGAAGGATGCGTCGAATCCGGGAGGGATTTTAACGATTTCGGCGCAAAGTACGATTACTATCAAATGATGCTGTACGGCATCCCCAATCTTGCGGATTCGATGGCGGCGGTACGCGAGCTCGTATATAAGCAAAAAAAATATTCGATGGAAGAGCTGTCGGAGCAATTGGAAAACGATTGGCCGAACGAAGCGGCGAGGCTTGAATTTTTAAACAGGGCGCCGAAATTCGGCAACGACATACCCGAAGTCGACGGGACCGCTTCCGAAATAATGAATTTGAGCTGCGACTATTTGGACGAATTGTCGGCGGAACACGGATATATGTTTCACGCCCAGCCGTTCACGTTTTACTGGATGATAGACTACGGGAAAAAGACGGCGGCCACCCCCGACGGGAGGCGCGGCGGCGAAATCATGGCGTACAGCGTGTCGCCCATGCAGGGGCGGGATTTTAACGGGCTTACCGCCCTTATAAATTCTATATCGCAGCTGCCGACAAAAAAAGCCCCCGGCACGGCTTCGGCGATAGTCGAAGCCGACCCCGCGCTTTTCGAGGGCGGAAATATAAAATATTTGGCCGATGTAATGCTTGCGGGCGCCAAAAAAGGCCTATGCAACGTTCAGTTCAACATAGCGGACGCCGAAACTTTGAAAAACGCGCGCGAATATCCCGAAAAATATAAAAACTTGGCCGTTCGCGTGTCGGGCTTCAGCCAAAAATTCGTTCTGTTAGACAAGGCGGTCCAGGACCACATAATCGGCAGGACAAAACACAAGCCGATTTAAAAAACGGAGGATTCGTGATTATTATGGTAAAAAAAGCAAAAAGGCTGCTGCCGCTCATATTGATTGTTTTTATATTGTCCGGCATGCCAGCGTGCTCAAAAACCGGAGGGGGCGAAACCGGCGGCGGCGGTATTGGCGGCGGCGCCGAAACGGCGGTAGAGCCGAAGGCGGACGTCATGGAAATACTGCGTTCCCTGCCCGACGAAAATTACGGCGGTTACGAGTTTAAGATATGGACTTCAAATCGCCCGAACCAAACGCTCGAATTGAGGCAGGCTCCCGAAGAGCAGGAGACCGGCGAACCCGTCAACGACGCGCTCTATAAAAGGGACCGCCTTATCGAGGACAAATATAATATAAACATAAAATACACCGTTATAGACGATTTGCCCGAAATGCACCAAAAAGCCGAAAGATCCGTCAAGAGCGGGGATAACGCGTTTGATTTTATCATAAGCGATTTCAAGAATGTGACGCGCACGCTTGCCCAGAACGGGGCCGTCTACGACTTTAACGAGATACCCAACGTCGATTTGTCGAAACACTGGTGGAGCAAATACGCGACGAGGGACATGACCATCGCCGGCAGGTTTTATTTTCCCACGGGCGATATAACCCCGAGGTTTGTTTTGACCCCGCATTTGCTGATGTTCAACAAGCATCTGTTTTCGGCGCACGGGCTTGAATATCCGTACGATAAAGTTTTAGACGGGACATGGACCGTCGACGCTTTGAACGGGCTGATAAAAGGCATGGGCAGGGATTTGAACGGCGACGGCGTTTTTGACATGGAAAACGATTTTTACGGGATGGTAGTCGAAGACATAACGGCGTTCAGTTTTTACAAGGGCTTCGGCGAAAATATGATAGGCGTGGAAAACGGCAGCCCGTATATCGCTTTCGGCACGGAAAAAAGCTACAACGCGATAGACAGGCTCAGGGACTTGTTTTCGACGAACGACACTTACGTCGACCCGCAGTACCGCGCCTACGAGGAGGTCGCTTCCTTTATAGAGGGCAGGGCCTTGTTTTTGGGGCAGACCGCGTGCAACCTGTATCTGTTCAGGGACATGGAATACGACTACGGGATAGTACCCATGCCGAAACTGAGCGCCGCGCAGGAAAGCTATTACTCCTACTGCAACCCGTGGGGGGCAGTCGCCGCGGCGGTCCCGAAAACAAACGAAAATATCGGCAGGACGGGAATGATAATCGAGGCGTTTGCCGCGGCGGGCAAATACCTGTCCACCCCGGCGCAGTATGAGGTCACGCTGAAAACAAAGTTCGCCAGAGACGAATATTCCGAAAAAATGCTCGATATAATCAGCGAGAATGCGTGCTATGATTTCGGTCCGATATACGACTGGGGCGGAAATTACGCGGCGCTGTTAGACTGCATATTCCAAAACAAGCCGTTTGTCTCGGATTATGAAAAAACGCGCGGCAGAATGCAGAGCGGACTCGAAAAGACAATCGCGGCGTTCGCCGATTCGTACTGAATTAACGGAGGGGAATTTATGGGTAAAATTCAGGTTTTTGTGATTTCCAACACGCATTGGGACAGGGAATGGTATATGCCGTTAGAAAAATATATGATAAGGCTCGTCAAACTGTTCGACAGGTTGGTAGCCGTGATGGAGAAAAATCCGGAGTACCGTTTCGTGACCGACGGCCAGTACATTATCGTCGAAGACTATCTGCGGGTAAGGCCGGAGATGGGGGACAGGATAAAAAAATTAATCGGCGAGGGCAGGCTTAAAGTGGGGCCGTGGTACACCCAGCCGTTGGAAACGCTCATTACGGGCGAAGCCATGGTGAGGAATTTGTATTACGGGATTACGGAAACGGAAAAGCTCGGGGCGCCGATGCTGTTCGGGTATATGATAGACGAATTCGGGCACGCATCTCAAATGCCGCAGGTTTACAAGGGGTTCGGAATAGACGACGCGATGGCTTGGCGGGGAATCGAGAATAAAGCCAAGGACGTATTTGAATGGGCGGCGCCCAACGGCGATACCGTCCTCATGCACAGGAGCCCCCGCGGTTACGGCGACGCCGTCGCCATGCCCGAATGCTTGGACGATTACCGGGAATCCGTCGACGGGCATATTTTCGACCGCCGGGGACTGCGCGGCAGGATCGAGCGCATAAAATTTTTGAAAGACGATATTTCGCAGACCGGCGCGCAGTTCTGGCTGAACGGCGTCGACCATTCGTGGGCGCAGGAAAATATACTCGAGGTAATAGATACGATAAACAGGGAATTCCCCGAATACAGCGTAAAACAGTCGACCCTCGAGGAATACGCCGAATGCGTCCGCAAAGCGTACAAAAACAGTAATATCGCAATGCAAAAATACGAGGGGGAGCTGATGCACCCCGACGAGCAGATCCTCGTATGCGCGCATTCGTGCAGGGCCGACCAAAAGCAGAGGCACTGGCTTGCCGAGCGGATTTTAGAAAAACGCGCCGAGCCCATGAGCGCGGCGGCGTGGCTTTTCGGGTATGATTATCCCCTGTGGGCGTTGAGGGACAGCTGGAAATATATACTCGAGAACCACGCCCACGACAGCCTCGACTGCTGTTCGGTCGACGAGGTGTACGAGCGCGTTATGTCAAGGTACGCAAGCTCGATTTCATTGAGCGAGCAGCTTGCCGACGATGCGTTCGCGTATCTTATGAGCGCCGGCGGCGGCGGCGGGAACGTATTGTATGTTTTCAACACCAATTCAAGCGATTACGAAGGCTTGGTTTCGTGTTCTTTCGACGCGCCGGATTCGCTGCTGCCGGGCGGATTCGACATTACGGACAGGACCGCGGGGGAAAAAATAGATTTTGCCGTTTTATCCGCGGCGAAAATAAATAAAGTGAGGTACAACGCGTTTTTCGGCCACCCGAGCAGGATACCGGGCAAACGCTTCGATATCGTGATGGATGCGGGGAAGATAGACGGCTTCTCCATGAAAAGCTTTATATTGACGCCAAAAACCGATAACCGGGAAAGCATAACGGAACCGCCGGCGGAAAATGTTTTTGAAAACGAATTTTATTTTATCGAGATAAAGCCGAACGGCTGCATCGACGCGACGGATAAAATTTCGGGCTTTAAATATTATGATTTGCTGCAGATTGCCGACTGCGGCGACTGCGGCAATATATGGCAGTTTAAAATACCGGAAAACAATGAAACAATCACAAACGCAAACGTAGGCGCGGATATAAAAAAACTCGAGGAAAACGCGCTTATGACCGAATACGAAATCAAATACGCGTTGGATATCCCTGAAGGATACGATTTCGGGAAAAAATCGCGGAGTTCCGAAAAATGCCCGATGGATGTTAAAATAAAACTCAGACTGCTCAAAAAAACAAGATATATCGGGGTTGAAATAGAGCTCGAAAACCGGTCGAGGTTTCATCAGGTCAGGCTCCTTCTGCCCGCCGGGATTACCGCGGACGCGCAAAAAGTCAGGTCTGTGAGCGGGCAGCCGTTCGACGTCGTCGAACGCAAATTAGGGGCGCCGGAAGGATTCGATTTTAACACAGACCCTAACTGCGAATATCACCCCATGCAGGATTTCTGCGCCGTCACCGACGGCAGCAGAGGGCTCATGGCCGCCGCCAAGGGCATTTACGAGTATGAAGCGGTAAACGGCGAAAACAAAACGCTCGCGCTGACTTTGCTGCGCTCGGCGAAATTCGAGGACGACGACGACTGCGTCGGCGGCTACAATATGCAAAAATCGTATATGCTCCAAAAAATCAAATACGAGCTTGCCGTAATACCGTTTTCGGGCGGGTGGCGCGAACGCTATCCGGACGTGCTCGGCTATATCAACCCCCCGGCAATATCCTTCGGGCGGGATACCGACGAAGCGGCCCTGCCCGGATACGTCAAACCCGGGCCCGCCTTTCCCGGAGCGGCGCAGTTCATAAGGCTGAAGGGTAAAGACGTTTATATAACGGCGGTAAAACGCGAGGAAAACGGCGAGAACCTTCTTGTGCGCGCCGTGAGCTTCGCGGAAGAAAAACAAAATGTTTCCGTCGAGATAAACAAGCTGATACCCTGCAAAGAAAGCCGGCGCTTCAGCCTGAAAGAAATCAAGGGGGACTTGATTTCCAAAGGCGGCACGGCGGAATTCGAGATTATGCCGAAACAGATTGTCACGATAGGTTTTGAAAAGCAGTCGATAAAAATTTAAATATTAAAAAGGAGCGGCAATTTATGGACAAAAAAAGAACAATCGTATTTACGCTGTTGTTCGCGGCGTTATTTACGGCGGTATTCGCAATCGGCGTTTCCGCGGCGGTCGAGGACGAGCTTGCGGCGGACCGGGGCAGAGAATGCCTGTTTGAAAACAGCGATTTTTCAAACGAGGAGACCGTGAAGAAAGACTTCGGCGGCAACTGGGTCTTCAGACCCGGGCAAGGGATAGACGGCTCCAACGCCGTGGAAGTTTTGCGGGACTTCGCGGTGGTCAAGAACGTCGCGGGCCTCATGCCAGATACCGACTACACGTATGCGGCCTATTTTTTGACGCGCGAATTGGACGGAGGGGATCCGCCTTGCATAGTTATAAAGGGCCTGGGTTCGATGGACGACATATATGTCCCGACATTCAAGGAATTGACGTACGAACGCGCCGAATTTACGTTTACGACGCCTTCCGACGTGGGTGATATCGTGGAGCTGCATCTTTGGAACGTCACCGCGGGAACCATTTTGGTCGACTCGGTTTATTTGTTTTTATACGAGCCGCCGCCTCCTCCCGAAACGACGGAGCCTCCGGCGGCGGAAGCGGATACCGGAGCCGCCGCGCCCGAAATAACGGACGCGCCCGAAAATACCGCAGGCATACCGCAGGAAGAAAATTCCGCGGACGGCAATAACGGCGTTATTATAATCATTGCCGTTTCGGCCGCCGCCGTTGCGGTTGCTGCGGTCTTGATTATTGCAAGCCGAAAAAAAGCAAAACAAAAAACATGAAATATTAATATATTCGGGGTATAATGAACGTATATATTAAAGGGGACGAAAATTAAAATGCTTAAGGACCTGTTTAAAAAAGCGAAATATATATCCGTGCCGGTGGCGAAACGCGCGATAAGCGAAATGGGCGACGGCGAAAACATACAGGACTACATAATCTGCGCGAAATGCGAAAAAAAGGTCCCCGCAGAGCAGTACGAAGCCCTTTTAAAGGTGTGCCCGCTGTGCGGGCATCACACGCGCCTTCGCGCGCTCGAGCGCTTGGAATATACCGCCGACAGCGGCGCTTTTGTTGAAAAGTACGGGAATTTGCAGACGGTCAACCCGTTGGGATTCGAGGGTTATTTAGAAAAAATAGAAAAATTGCGGCGCGTGACGGGGCTCGGCGAGGCCGTTTTGACCGGGTTCGGGAAGATAGCGGGCACGGAGGTCGGGCTCGGGATAATGGACAGCAATTTTTTGATGGCGTCGATGGGCTCGGTCGTCGGCGAAAAATTGGCGCGGCTGTTTGAAGAGGCGGCAGAGAAAAAACTGCCCGTCGTCGTATTCGCGGCCTCGGGCGGCGCGCGCATGCACGAGGGCGTAATTTCGCTCATGCAGATGGCGAAGGTATCGGCCGCCGCGGGCAGGCACTCGGACGCGGGGCTGCTGTATATCACGGTATTGACCGACCCCACGACGGGCGGCGTCACCGCCTCGTTTGCCAGCCTCGGGGATATAATACTCGCTGAGCCGGGCGCAGTCGTGGGCTTCACCGGGCGCAGAGTGATAGAGGGCACGATAGGCCACAAACTGCCCGACGATTTCCAGACGGCCGAGTTTTTGCTTTCTCACGGGTATATAGACAAAATCGTGCAGCGGCGCGACATGAAAAAAGCGCTCGCGGCGCTGCTGCGTATGCACAGCCGAACGGAAGGGGGGAACGTATGACAAACGAAGAATTGGCGATAAAACGCTACGAAATATCAAAGCACAAAGACCGTAAGAAATAAACTGATTAAAGCTATATAAAGATAATAAAAGTATAGCAGATTAGTAAAAAACTGGGCGGTGCATACAGAGAGATTTGTATGTAGAGATAGAATGAAAAGGCTATCCGACACCACATCAAATGCTGGTAAATCCTAAAGCTGTACGGGCTACAACGTAG
>Ga0123353_10018741_pt1 | contig 10250 bp, 11 predicted proteins | sample TergutLab28metaG_3_FD_92763 | JGI IMG/M metagenome (GOLD analysis project Ga0123353, IMG submission 92763) | Labiotermes labralis P3 segment gut microbial communities from Petit-Saut dam, French Guiana - Lab288 P3 | ecosystem: Host-associated > Arthropoda: Insects > Digestive system > Gut ...
CTTGTCGTATTCGTTCCAGGAGATTTTCGTGGTCATGAAGTAGTCCAGGCCGGACTTCTTGATGATCTGCGGCAGCGCGCCGGAGTAGCCGAACACGTCCGGCAGCCACATGATTTTGTTGTCCACGCCGAACTCGTCTTTAAAATAACGCTTGCCCACCAAAAACTGCCGCACCAGGGATTCCCCGGAAGTTACGTTCGTGTCGGCCTCCACCCACATGGAGCCCTCGGCCTCCCAGCGGCCCTCTTTGATTCTCTGCTTGATGCCCTCATAAACTTCAGGGTAATCTTTTTTGCAGTAGTCATAGAGCTGCGCCTGGGGGCTCATGAAAATATACTCCGGGTACTGCTCCATGAGCTTGAGAACTGTTCCAAAGCTGCGGCCCACTTTGTCGCGGGTTTGGCGCAGGCGCCACAGCCACGCCACGTCGATATGCGTATGCCCCACGCAGCAGGCCGTGATGTCGCTCTTGTTCTCCCCGCTGAAAATCTCTTTTTTCAGGTATTCGCAGGCGGCCAGCGCCGTGGTATTGAACGCCTCGAGATTTGCCGGGTCGCTGATCTCCAGCATGTTGCAGGCTGTGTTCAGCTTCTTCAGCAGGCGTACCCGGGGCAGGTCGTCTTCGTAGAGATTCGCGGCCTGCAGCGGGGTCATCAGGTCGAAGTAGAGCCGCTTGGCCAGCTTGTTGACAGTCCTGAGCGCCGCGCGCATCCTCACCTGGCCGCGCCAGGCGTGCACGTCGGTGTAGGCGTTGATGGCGATCTCGATCACCTCGCCGCCCTTGGCGCAGTCCAGCAGCAGCGCCCCGTTATGGTTTTTATCGACGCCCTGCACCAGCTTCCCGTCGGCGAACAGGATGCACTGGGGGTCGTGGTTCTGCCAGCCGCCCTCCGCCGGGCGCAGCTCATAGACCACGGGAAAACCCGCGTAAGACTGCGGCACGGTGATCGTCTGCTTGAACCAGGCGTAGCACTCGGGGTAGCCCCAGCGCTCGTTCGCGCTGTCGTAATGCCTCCACTCGCCCTCGTCGATCTGCTCGATGGAATACTGGCCGTCGCGGAACTCAAAGTCGCCGGTGCTCACAGTTTGTGGATACATGTAATCCCGCAGCACGTGCTCGGCGATGGTGTCGATCCGCCTGGAGAGTGCGTAGCGCTCGGAGTTCTTGTCCACGAAGGGGATGTCGAAATTGCCCATGGGTTACCTTCTTTCTGTTGCGTATTTTTATTTGCATATAGCGTTTTCTATAAACGATTCTTTTTGTAAGACGGCTGAACGTCTTGCATGCTAAATGTTTTCTTTACGATACTCGAACATCCACTTCGCCCAGGGCTTGGTCAGCGAAAACACCAGCGGCGCGGAAACATGGCCAAACAGCCCGCGCAGATTTATACATGTGCGCCGCACCTGCGCGTTTCGTTCTTGCAGGGCATCATAAAGGGGCTCGTTCACGTCTTTTTCATACTGGCAGTAGCCCAGCCACATGGGCGTTTTCGCCAAGGCGTCATAGGCCGCGCCGTCCAGCGGGCGGCAGTATTCGTTTTTGTGATTCGCGGGGTTCTTCAGGTTGTTCAGCGCGGCCACGGCGGGCACGGCGGCGGCGTAGCGCTCCGGGTGGCGGCGGCATTCGATCACCGCTCCGCAGCCGCCCATGGAGGTGCCTGCGATGTATATCCGCGCACGGTCCACACGGGGAATACTCGCGATCACGTCCTCCAGATCCTCGCTGAATTCGTCGCCGTAAACAAAGCCAAGGCCCTCCTGAGGCACCAATAGGTGATATTTTTGCCGGGCACGGAAAACCGGGAGCACACACCGGCGGAGCAGCGGTTTTAGGCCGTTCGTCCCGTCCGCGCCCGCCCCGTGCAAATAGATTAACAGGGGAAGCTCCCCCTCGCCTTTCGGGCTGCGCACGCTCTCTTTTGGAGAGCGCAAAGTATATCGAAACGGATGCGCCTGGTCCGGCCTGAGATAAATAAATCGTTTATGGCGCAAAAACAGGGGCACACTCCCGTTTGGAATAATCACGGCATCGGTGATGCCCTCGCAAAGCGCTCTGTCGTCTTCGGCCCATTGTTTTCTGCGGCGCATGTCCCGCATGAAGCGGGCAAGAAACCTCGGCCTGAGCCGGCCTTGCTGCAGCAACCCTGCTTCGGAGATTTTGTAAAGCCTGCGTTTTTCGTCAACGCAAGCGCCCGCAATGCCTTTATCGGCAAGGAAGCTTTGCAGCAGCGTCAGGCCGTCCTCGTCGAATTCCACAAGCGCTTTGACGCCGGGCACACGCTCCAGCACGCGGAACGGCGGCCGGGTAATCAGCTCATAGTCCTTGTCCTGCTCGATGGCAAAGGTGTAATATTTCATTCCGCATCAATCCCCTGTTGCTTTCCTGTGCGCGAACATCCACTTCGCCCAGGGCTTCGTCAGCGAAAACACCAGCGGCGCGATGACATGCCCCGCCATCCCCGGCAGCTTGATGTGCGTCTGGCGCAAATCCGCGTGCCGGGCGCGCAGGGCCTCGCACAGCTGCTCGTTGAGCCGCTGCTCCAGTCGGCTGTAGGTCAGCCACATGGGGGTTTTTGCCAAGGCGTCATAGCCCGCGGCGTCCAGGGGGGCGGCCATGGCACTGCGCGTTTTTTTTCCGGTTTTCAGGTTGTGCAGCCAGGCCACGGCGGGCACGGCGGCGGCGTAGCGCTCCGGGTGGCGGCGGCATTCGATGATCGCGCCGCAGCCCCCCATGGACATCCCCACGATGTAGATCCGCGAGCGGTCCACCCGGGGAACGCCGGCTATCACCTCGCCCAAGGCGTCGCTGAACGCCTCGCCGTAGATGTCGAACAGGCCCTCCTGGGGCACCAGCAGGTGATATTTCTGCCGGACGCGGGGCACCGTGAGCAGATAGTGTAACAGCGGCATCAGGCCGTGCGTGCCGCCCGCCCCGGCCCCATGCAGATAGACCACCAGCGGCAGTTCCTTCTTGCTCTTGGGGGAGCGCAAACTGTAACGGAAGGGGTGCTCCCAGCCCGGCTTCGTGTAGATAAATCGCTTCACCAGAAAAAACAGCGGCGTACGGCCGTTGGGAACCGTCATGGGCTCCGTGACGCCGGCGCAGAAGAGCTTGTCCGCTTCGTTCCATCGCTTTTTGCGCCGCACCTGGCGCAAAAACTTCGCGCGGGAGCCCCGCCTTGCCCGCGGCCTGCGCAGCTCGATGCCCGCTTTGGAGACCTTGTAGCGCCTGCGTTTTTCGTCGCAGACCCAGCACATGCTGTCGTTTTCGGCGAGGATGCCCTGCATCAGCGCCAGGCTGTCCCCATCGAATTCCAGCATCGCGTAGATGCCCGGCACGCGCTCCAGCACCCGGAAGGGCGGCCGGAGCATCCTTTCGAAGGACGGAAACTGTTCATAGGCGAATGTGTAGTACTTCATGCGTTAAATAATCCTCGTAAATACTTATTTGAATTATTTCTTATGATTTGTGGTTGAACAGCCACTTTGCCCAGGGCTGGAAGGGCGAAAACAAAATTGGCATCCCATGCCCAAAGGTATCGATCCGGGTATCGCGCACATCGGCCCCGGCCTCCTTCAGGGCATTATACAGCGGCTCGTTCATTTGCCGCTCATTGTCGCTGTAGCCCAGCCACAGGGGCGTCTTTGCAAGTACGGGCACGGTCTCTTCCAAGGTCAGCCTGTCGAAGCAGTCCTCCAGCTCGCGCGCCGCGCTTTTGCGATAGAGCTCCTCAACCCGCACCAGCGCCACCGCCGCGGCGTAGCGCTCCGGATGCCGCCAGCATTCGGCGATCGCCCCTGCCCCGCCCATGGAAACCCCATATAAACAAATACGCGAAAAATCAAGATTGCCCGTGGTTCCGGCAATCCAGCCGATGACCTCCCCGAGGCTCTGGCTCCAGGCGTCGTCGTCATAGCCGTCGCTCCTGAGGGGCAGCTGCGGCACCAGCACGTGGCACTTTTGCCGTGTTTTTTTCAGTCCCAGCCAGACCGGCGATAACTCGATCATGCTCATTATACCATTGTATCCCATGCTCCCCGCTCCATGCAGGAAAATAAACAGTGGCAGCGGCTTTTTTCCCCGGGCCCTGCGAAACCTGAATCGGAATTGGCTGTCCCCGCCCGGCTTGGCATACCTGTAATGCCTGTAAAAGGGGAACCAGAGAAGTGAAACCCTGCCTTTGTCCACCAAAGGCTGCGATATCTTCGCGCAGGTGGCTGTGTCGCGCTCACAAAAGCGCCTGGCCTTGGCGCGCCGCCGGCCATATTTCCGATAGGACCGAATGATCCCCCTGCGCCAATCCGGCCTTGTCTTTTCCCCGAGGGGCTCAAAGCCGCTCGCGGTGAGTCCGTAGTAATCCAGGCTATCGTCCCACAGCAGAATCATTTTGCAGACGCTGCCGTCGTCCCCGCGGCGGGCGGACACGGCGACATCGTTTAATATTTCCCGCAGGGTTGCGATGCCCTCCTCGCCGAATGAGAACAGCACGCCATAGCCCGGTTCATGCCTGATCACCTTGAAAGGCGGCTCCAGCAGGCGTTTGTGATCAGCGGCGCAAGCATAATATCTCATACCGTGTCAATCCCCATCAAACGCAGCGGCAGAGGGAACCAGCACTGCGCCAGGGCGTCCCCATCTCTCAGAATCGTATACGGCGCCAGGAAATAGCTTATGGCTTCCAAATGCGTGAACGCACGGCCTGTAGGGGTGACCAGCAGGCCACCCGCTTCTCCCTTTATGCCCGCCTCCACCGAAGGCACGCTATCTTTCACAGAAATGCGCAGGCGCTCCTCACCTGCCCAGCCCTGAATGCAAACGCTGATCTCCCCGTCGGGCAGGGGCCTGCACATGGCCTGGAGCTTCATCAGCGCGCCCAGCGTCTTTTCCCAGTTCAAGATTGTATACATATTTGTGTTCTCGATGTCGCAGCCCTCGGAGACCTCCTCCGCCAGACGCAGCAAATCTTTTTGCCACATAGGGATATTTACGCCTATGCTCTTCCAGCCCTCCTCGCACTCCAGCACGGTATAGGCCGCGCGCAGGGCCATTTCGAGTTTTTCTGCATTCCTAAGCGTGAACTGGTTGATATACTTCCTGTTGCGTGAAATCGTGAAGAAGCCCTCCAGGGATTCCCCGCTCCAGATGGCATAGGGCAGCTCGTTCCAGCTGCACAGGCAGTCATAAAACACCGACGGATCGTGCTTATAATGCAGCGGCTGCGCCTCAATGAACGCCCGCACCCGCGCAAGGGCCTCCTGATCGTCTGGCCTGATCTCCTCCGCGCGCCACCCGGGTTCAAGCTCGTTCGCCCCGTAAGCGTGGCGCAGGTTCGTCACAGAAAACGATGCGTCCACGGCGATACCGCCGCGCTCGAAGCCCCAGTATTGATATCGCTGTCTTTGCCCGCCCAGCTCGCCGAAGTCACAGCCCGCGGCCTTCATGGCCTCCATGGCACAATCCATTGCCAGCTTCATGTAACCCTTGCGGCGGCTGTCCCGCGCCACGGCCACATTGCCCACGCCGCCAACACGCACGGCTTCACCGGCGATTTCAGCGTCGTAGACATACATGCCCACGGCGGCCTTCATCGCCCCGTCCTCCCAGACGCAGTAGTTGTTCTCCCAGGGCCTGTACTGTTTTTTATAGAGCTTGGGCAGCAGGGTTATGAACGTTCTTTTCGGCTCTTCTTCATCCTCCAGAAAGAACACGTTGTCCAGCATGGCCATGAGTTCTTCGTAGTCCTGCTCCCCCGCGGGGCCGGTCTTGATGTCAGGCATATGTTTCTCCTTTGTTGCAGTCATTTCACTATTTTACCTGATTTCGCTGCCAATTGCAACCGTTCCCTTGACTTTTCATAAAAAAGTTCGTATGATTGTTTAGCATCCCCCTGGCCTGCGGGCCATTAAAAAGGAGAATCCCATGCCCACCTATCGCCGCCTCGACCAGGCGCTTTCCGCCCGAAACTTCGGCTCGCGCAAGGAGGTCCACGCCCTCGTCCGCGCCGGGCTGGTGCTCGTCAATGGAATGACAGCCCACAGCGCAGGCCAAAAGATCGACTTGGAGCAAGATCAAGTGACCGTCCGGGGCGAGGAGGTGCGCCTGCAGGAATTCATCTATATCATGCTGCATAAGCCGCGGGGCGTCATCAGCGCCGCCCGGGACCCGAAAATCCCCACTGTGATCGACCTCCTGCCTGCGCATCTGGTCCGTCGCGGGCTGTTCCCCGTTGGCCACCTGGATAAGGACACCACCGGCCTGCTCCTGCTCACCGACGACGGCGCGCTGGCCCACGCCCTGCTCTCCCCGCGACGCCATGTGCCCAAGGCGTATCACGTCACCCTGCGCGATCCGGCAACTGAAGCCGACATAGAGGCCTTCGCCGCCGGGCTGCGCCTCCCCCCCGCCGAGGGCCACCCCCCGGAGGACTGCCTCCCCGCCGAGTTGTTTATTCTGGAGCTCCCCCCGGCGCTAGCGTCTCCTGCGGGAGCCGCGTGCGCCACCCCCCTCGCGAGCGAAGGGGGCTATACTGCCCGGGTGGTTCTTCGCGAGGGGAAGTATCACCAGATTAAGCGTATGTTCAGCCTGCGGGGGAATCGGGTGCTTGCCCTGCACCGTGAGTCTATGGGAAGCTTAAAACTGGACAAGGAGTTGGGGCCGGGGGTGTGCAGGGAATTGACGGCGGGAGAGGTTGCGGGGCTGCGGGAATCACCCCCTCACCGCCTGCGGGCGGAGCTCCCCCAAGGGGGGGCCGAGGATGTCTTCTCTCCATAGCTATTGCAAATTTCGGCAACAAGCCCCAGGCTCCCCCTTGGGGGAGCTCCGCCCGCAGGCGGTGAGGGGGAGTATCGCGGAGCAACGCATCTTTGCCGCCCGAAAAAATGTACACCCTTCTGAAGCACCCCACCCCGCTGCCCCGTTATACAGTATGCGTACGCTCACCGCTGCACACCGCGGTGTTTCGGGAAGGAGGCGACAGCCATTGCGATAGACAAAGACAGGGAACTTTCCAATGACGCCAAATTGGCGTTGCTCATGGAGGAGCACAGCGCGAAGGTCTTCGGCCTTTGCCTGCGGCTGACGCGCGACTGGTTCGCGGCCGAGGACCTGGCGCAGGACACCTTCCTCTCCGCCTGGCAGGCCCTGGAGCGCTTCGACGGCGCCAACGAAACCGCCTGGCTTTCCAAAATCGCCACCCGCAAGTGCCTGGACCACCTGCGCAGCGCCGGCGTGAGGCGCACCCAGGCAGAGGAGGACAAAACCCTGCTGGCCTTCCCTGTCCCCAAGGAGCGGCAGACGGAGCACATATTCTTCGAGGAACACTTCGAGGAATCCCTGCGCGGGGCCTGCGAGGCCCTCAAGGAGCCCTACCGTGAGACGGCGCTGGGCTACTACTGCGAAGGGCGGACGCTCGCTGAAATCGCGCAGAGCAGCGAAATACCCCTCGACACCGTACGTACGCGATGTTATAGAGCCAAACAGATGCTGCGGCAAATTCTAGGGAAGGAGGTGCGCTGTGAGCCACTTGACGCAAACGCAATTGCATAGCCTGCTTCGCGGCGCGCTGCCTCCCCACGAGCACGAGGCCCTGCTGGAGCACGCCCTGGCCTGCGATGACTGCGCGGCCCTGCTCTGGCAGGCGAACGATCGGCTGCCCGCAATCCCGCCTCCCCTTGGAATGGAGGCCCGCACCCTGGAGCGCGCGCGCCAAAAACCCAGGCAGGAGAGCCTGCGCGCCTATGCACTGCGGGTGATCGCCGCCATGGCCGCCGCGCTGGTGCTGCTGTTCAGCGGCGCGTTCCAGAAGCTCGAGCTGCTGCCGCGGGACCTGCCGAAATTCAGCGAGAGCATACGCTCGCAATTCACGGAGATCATTGATTTTGCTAAGGAGGGACTTTATTTTGCATCCGAATCCAAATAATGCTTTATGCGCACTGTTTTCCCTTATCCCCGGCGCGGGGCACATGTACCTCGGCCTGATGAAGCGCGGCGCTTCCATCATGGCGGCCTTTTTCGCAACCATCGCCGCGGCGGCGTTTTTCAGCAGCCTGGGGCTGTTCGGCTACGTGTTCGGCCTGCTCATCCCCGTGATCTGGTTCGTGGCCTTCTTCGATTTCTGGCGCTATCCGCGCATGTCCCAGGAGGAGAAAACCCTTGTAAAGGACGACTTTTTCCTCCCCCAGGGCACGAATTTCCTCGGCGCGGCCATGATGCGCAAGGCGCGCGTGGTCGTGGGTTTGCTGCTCATTCTCGCCGGGGTGTATCAGTTGTACAGGATTCTTCTCTATAACTTTATCTACGAATTCCTGCACTCCCTGCGCGTGATCTACTTCTTCGAGCGCCTGCCCACCCTGCTGGGCGGCGTGGCGGTGATCATCATCGGGCTGCTGCTGATTTTCTGGAAAAGCAGGCAGATCAAGAAGGAGGCGCAGGGGTATGAGAAGTAGAAAAATCGGCGTTTTGACCCTGGGCGTATCGTTGATCGCCTTCGGAATTCTGTATCTGCTGCGGGTGTTCCTGCCCGGCTGGGATTACTTGACGGTGCTGCGTTTTTGGCCCTTCGTGCTGATTTTGCTGGGCGTGGAGGTACTGCTCTCGGCCCTGCTGCCCCGCCCCGAGGGCCAGCCGCCCCCAAGGCTGGACGCCCTTTCGGTGATCCTGCTGTTCGTCACGCTGTTCATGGCCTGCGGGCTGGCCGCCGCGGCGTTTGCCCTGGAGCAGCTGCCCGCGTTCATCGGCGGCATAAGCTGGTAATCCGTCAAATTGCACAACGCGAAACGCGATTTTTCAAAGTGCAAAGCAAACCCCCTGTTTCCGATCGAAACAGGGGGTTTGCGCGCGACTTCACAGTTTGTTCACACATGGGTTCAGGACGGGTTTTGATGCGAAAATGGGGGTGAAGTGTGCAGGTTGGGGGGTGTTTTGCAGGGGAATTTTTCTAGCTCGCGGCTGTTGGATTTCTAACGGCAAAATGCACAAGGGGGCAACGCTCCCCAGCGCTTTGGAACGTCGCTCATTCATATTTTTTAAATTGATATATTGGGATGTTGTTCTCCCGTGCCTTCGACAGCAAATAGGTCTCCAGCCACGCAGGCGGGTTTTCCTCAGCGTAAATTGCTTTGCTCTTTCCTGCGACGAAGCGCGGCCGTTCCCCGGAGTTGTCAAAGAAAAACACTTCGTCTGCTTCGCAGGCTACTTTGAACATCAAGTCCATGCTTCTTTTATAACGAGAAAGAATCTTGTCTGCTGGCACATCGTGCCCACCCTGTGCAACGCGCGATTTCACCCGCTCAATGTTTATTTGCGGATCGTCCGTTGTCACGTAATACACCCGCACTGTATAGCTCTGCCACTTCGCCTGGCGGATGAAGTCCACCTTATCCGGCATTGACAGTACGGTTTCAAAACAAAATGAACTACCCAGCGTAAGCTCTGTTTGACGGAGCGTTTCCGCCTTCTGCATTGCAGCCTTTTGGGCCGGCAAAAACCACCAACAGCTTTTCGTTCATGCAGCAGCTTCCCTCGCGCATTTTTCCGCGAACTCAGCAGAAGACCGCTTTGCGGTTTCAGCTACTGCTTTATCAAGCCTTTTTTTTACCTCCGCATAAGGCAGAAGAACAAATTGTCTTGCCAGATCTTCCTGTTCACGCAGTTCTTCTATCATAGCTTCTTCCGGCATGAAAATCCCTCCTTGATAGTTTCATTATGAGAACTTGCCATACGGCAGAACCGTATAATTCACTATGCTTATTATAGCACATTTGGTGCAAAAAAGTCAATACCCCCGCCGGCTGGCAGGGGGTATTCATCGTGAACAGCGAAGCGACGGAGCCGCACCGCAGGTGCTACTCCTCCATCTGCCTGCCCAGGAACGACGCCGCCACCTGGATCAGCTTGACCTCGGTCATGGTGGGCATGGCCCCGTTCTCGTTCATGAGCATGATCACGCAGCCCGAGACGTCCCCGCCCCCGATGATGGGGCAGGCCACGGCCGCCTCGCGTTCGAGGCCCTCGATGGGCCGCAGGCGCTCGCCGCCTGGGGAGGCGGTAAAGCCCATGCGGTTCTCGATGACCGTCTCCAGGGCGCTTGTCACCCGGCGTTCGATGGCTTCCTTCTTCGAAAGCCCCGCGCAGGCGATCACGCGGTCGCGGTCCGTGATGATAATGGGCAGGTTCGTGCCCCGGAAGAGCACCTCGGCGTAGGGCCGGGTGGTGGAGCTCAGCTCGCCCACGGGGGAGTATTTCTTGA
>Ga0123353_10018742_pt1 | contig 10249 bp, 7 predicted proteins | sample TergutLab28metaG_3_FD_92763 | JGI IMG/M metagenome (GOLD analysis project Ga0123353, IMG submission 92763) | Labiotermes labralis P3 segment gut microbial communities from Petit-Saut dam, French Guiana - Lab288 P3 | ecosystem: Host-associated > Arthropoda: Insects > Digestive system > Gut ...
CTTCGTTGCGCGGGGTAATATAGAGTGGGGTGGGTGTTGGTGGTTGCGGCTCGCATTGGTGGGGGGGGGGGGGGGGGGGGGGGAGGGAGGAGGACCGCTTTCCTTGGCGCGTTGGCAAAATTGCAAAAAGGGACTGTTAGCTTCATGTCCTTTTATACGTCCGCATGGAATAACTCGGATCCCACTGGGCGGATTTTCATGAAACGTGATATTTGAATATTTGGACAGTAGATTGTGATCTTCGTACATCAAGACATACTGACTTCTCTTTGTGCTGTTGCGGTGTTTTGTCTGAAGCTCAGTGTAGTTATGTAATAGTGCAGAATGAAAGTTCTAAAAGGTGGAAACTGGTGTTCTGTACCAGGATGCAAGAGCAATTCTAAAGAACATTCAAATTTAAGTTTCTTTAGATTTCCTAAAGATACAGAACGGTAAGCTGCTGATGGATATCCTATATTGCACAAGTTTTGTAGTAAGTTGTGTACTTGATCACATACTACTTATAGTTTTCTGTGATCATAGGTCAAAGATTTGGAGCACAGCATGTGGACGCAAAGATTTGCTGCAGAAGGACCCAACATATTGTTACATTAATTGTAAAATTTGTGGGCTTCATTTTGAAAACGTTATGTTTTTAAACTTTGAAAAAAATAGGCTGAAAAAATATGCAGTACCTACCTTATTCAAAGACTGCACAGCTGCAAATATGTTGCAGAACTTCAAAGGTAATGACATAATGACAGACAGCATCAACACATAATCCCTTAAGAAAAGTGACTTGGTCATAGTCTGCAGTACGATTAATGTGGCTCCTATTTCAGATGATATGCCCATTTCCAATGGCAGTGTATATGAAGAAGTACCAAATTCAGTGCAACATACACAAGGTAATAAGACTTGGGTAGCTTAACCGTTTGGTGCCTAACTTCAGGTACACCTTCCACATAGTGTGATGCTCAAATTGCTGAATGTCAGGTTATAGACAATGCCTATTGAATGGCCTCATTACATAGCTGTCATTTAAATTCTGATCACCTGTACATCACACTGGCCATTTATTTCTCACACCAAAGAGTTAATTAAAACCATGTTAGAGACTTGATCTCTGTGAAAGTCAATATTCAGGGTTTTGACCCATTGTGGTCTCCCACTGTAATACCATTCTTTCAACCTTTCATGACTAATTCTGACAAATCACAGTGAGACCACATGATTGGCGAGTCTCTGTCACCCGTTGTTCTTCTGTTGTGCACATGGATGTTTGTTATGGTTTTGTCATTCCCAATTAACCCCCTCTTATTGAGACTGTACTATAGTTTATGCTATTAGTTAATTAAATTTATTCCAATGAAAGGAAGTGATAAAGAGGACATATCACAATAAATGAAGCTGTTTGATGTGTTCAATAGCTGGAGATGTGGAGTCCCAATGGAATGCAGTTGTGGATGTATTGCAGTCTGATGAGGCAGCTCCCTCTATACAAAGGGTACCATTTCTTGCTGTGCCTGACCCTTCAAGTGGTACGCATCCAAATATCACCAGCACGTAAGTGTAAACAGCACTCCACTTAGGGGTACATAACCAAGAAAGGAAGTAGTAAGAAAGTATGTACGTGTTGAGCATCTTAAACTTGAAATAGATCCACAGAAAATATGGGACTGTTATTATTCTGTTACAAGTAATGTTTGTTACTCCACCATGTTTCTGGGTGGTTGGCTGGGCTATGGTAATACAATAAAAGGCTGACATGCAGTGATGACTGTTGGTTGTCATACAGCGTAATGATCCTGTAGCAGCGATGCAGCATTTTGAAGAACTTTGTGGCAGTTACCCTTAACTGCACATTCCGTATTGATCTCTGAGAAGCATTTCAACTACTGTTAATGTTAGAAGACTACGGTGGCTTCAGCATGCAACTGTGACATGCTTAACAGAACTGGAGAGTAATGTTGTCCTTGCAGGTGCAATATGGGAGACACATCCATGTGTCTGGCTGTGGATGGGCTTAAGATGGAGCCAGAATCATGCAGTGACAGTGAGCAAACACTAAGTGGTGGAGTTGCCAAACATGAGGCAATTTCTGTGACAGTTCCTGCAGTCAAGTGTGAAGCAGAGGTGAGACTTGGAATATTTGAGTTTCTGATGGCAGTGTTACTGAAGATGTGTGTTATGCTGTGTCACTGGGCAGGTAGTTCCCAACAGTTGGCTGGACTGTAAAGATGAAGGCCCTGTGGTCCTTCAAAATATCGGGAAATACTCACCCATTGACATGGCATCATGTCCCTGGAGTCTTCAGTCTTCAGAAATAAGACATGTTTTTACTGTAGACTGTTTAATTTTATATTACTGCAGCTTTCATAGGGACAGCCATGTTAGGTGTTTCAAATGAACTATGTCCAGACATGTGATTTGGTTTTTTATAGGCAGTGCTATTGTAAAGTGCACATATGATGCGCATAATCTAGAGTCATGTTGCAGCACTTGCAGTTGTCTGTGGTCTAAGTGTTAATCATGTGTTCTCCAGCCTGCTGGAGCCATGCTTTTTGCAATGTGAGTGGACTCACAATGCATCAGCGAACTTGAAAGCTACGCCAGTAGCAGCCTGAACTGCTGGTAGGGCCAGCCATGCTGGACAGGTCATGAGAAAATTGCCACAGAAGCAGACATACTCTGGCCCTTCAGTTTTTGGGTTGGCATGTGGGGCTGATGACCCCATCCTGATACAAGGACTTACATTGATAATCCTCAAATTGTTAGCTAGATGGAACCAACAGAGGGGCATAGTTAATGTGGTCAGGGCCTCAGTTGGGCTGCTATGTCACTAAAATGATGGTTTTACATGTTATATTGTTGCATCTGTGACCCTGCAGGTAATACTCATGCCGTCTGAAATCAACACAGGACCCAAATAGCTGTGGATGACAAGCAACTGTTGACTGCGCTGCATGTTTTCGCTCTATAGGGGAGTAGCGTGTGTGTAGGTTAGAGACATTTACTTGTGTGCAGATTGTTGTGCTGCTGACACGTGGATAATATTGCGCTGCTGAAATGTGAATAATATCGTGCTGCTGAAAATAAATGTCCACTGAGTTCAGGAACCAAGTTGTCTGTAACCAGTCAGCTGGTTTCGAAGTTCAGATAGACATAAGCTTTGGTAATTTCCTCCACTGTTTTATGATCTCAATGGGGATGGTCCTGTAGGGCTTAAATGTGAAAAGGGAGAAATATATTTGGTTTTATCTGCAGTATTTTCTGTACTGTGTTTTTTATAATTACACAAGATGATGTTTGTGCTTGTGCGGTCGAGTTTATACTTATGTTTGAACACCAGTAATGACCATTAACTTGCATTCTGACTCATCTAGATTTATGGCCTACTGCATAGGAACAGTCAGGAGTTTGGCAGCATTCAGACTGTTATGGCATTCCTGTCACATTTACAGGGCTTTACAGTTTATTTTCCAGTCAGAGATTACTTTTTTGGCAATTTTTTTAACTTTAGTAAAGTAAGTTTGCAAATTGATGTTTCAGGATTAAGAATCTGGTGATGTTTGAGTGAAGTGACATGCATATGGAAAGACACATGTATCTCTGGCTCAAAAATTTGTAGCTAACAGCCGTAAATGAAAATCCTTTAGAACTCGCGTGCTGCCAGTCCCAAACCGACATTTCCCTGCCAGGCCCTGAACAAAATAAAAAATCTGGTACAATTAATAACATGAGGTAACAACAATAAAACCTGTTTTACAGCTCAGCTTGCATGTAATTAAAGCAGAACCAGATTCAGATCATGAATTGTGGCCCGTATCATCAGTGAATGAAGATATAACAATGATGGAGAAGCCTATGACATTCATGTTTGTTTCAGTAAATGGAGAGGTGAGTGTAGGGTTCATGTCTGGTGTTGTGAGGTCTTCTGGGGATTGAGCCTTGTGAAATGTTCCTGCATGCAGTGGGTGACGTGCCTGTCTGTTGTACATGGAGCTTTTTATAGAACATTGTGTGGGGGTGGCTTACTGATTTGTGTGATGCTGTACACACTATATTTTGCAGATCATAAGATGCTCTAAGATTTTAGAAGGCACACTGGGGAAAACACATGCTATATGCACTTGAAACTGAAATTCACAAATACTTTCTCAACAAAATGGTAGCTTCTGTTTGTCATATTTGCACACCTGTGGACTATATGGTGCAGGAGAATTTTATGCAGAATTTTCTGTGAGAAATGTATGTCATATGGTCCACAAAATTCATTTTATCTTTGAGTATTTGCATTTGAATCCCGGTTTCATATTCAAGAACACACAGCTCTTCAGAATATGCATTTCACTATTAATTATGTACAGTAATTACATGGTAATTGTGCTTGATTCATAGCAGGGACAGCTACAGGATGTTGCTGCAGTCAAGCAGGAATTGAATGTGGAACTAGCTACAGAGGAGCACCAATTGTGTCTCAGGAGGTAAATGGAGAATTGTGAAAGTTGCCTGATTATTAAAGATACGAGTCCTCTGGAGTGTTAAGCTGTTGTGTCACTGGGTAAATTGTTCAAATGTTGTATGGGATTGTAATCCTTCTTCACGGCCAGTCATTTACTCTTCAGCTGCTTGACCATGTCGATGAAAGCTGTATGATCCTTCACATTGTCAGGAATGTTCTGCCCAATGCAATGTAAAATCTCAAAAGTCTTGAATTGTCAGGAACATTGTTGTAAGGACCCTAACTCTCGTACATGATTACTGTTGCATACTTACTAGATTTGTGTAATATATAGTGTGAGATAAGAGCTTTATCACAGTGGCATTGCTGGCAGTTCAGGTCTTGGGGCTTGTGAAGCTGTGTCATTGGGTGTGTGGTTCCAAACATTTTGAAGAAGCAAGGCGCCTCTTTCTTCGAGAGTCAAGCAAGCCAAAAAGACAAAATGGTGTCCCTGAAGAGGAAGGCACTACCTTTATTCAAGACATGACAAAAAACTTACCCAGTGACATACTGTCACATCCCAGAAGATCTGAATCCTCAAGATGGATGCTGATGCAGACTGTCATCTCACAAGATTAAAACAAGAAAGCTTAATGTGTGACAAACACTATTTATCTAAAACAAGCCTTGTTGTACCTGTGAAAGTGCAGATAAAAACGGTGATGGATGGCAGCAGTTTGGTGAACATTCTCACTGCTGTTCCCTACATTGTGTGGGTCACCTCACAACTGTGCCTGTAACCTGAAGAAAATTGCACTTTGTGGAGCTACATGATTTGTATGTGTCATCAGATATTATTAGGGTGTTGAAATCAAGGAAGATGAGATGGGCAGGGCATGTGTCATTCTTGGGGGAAAAGAGAAATGCAATGGGGATTTTGTTGGGGAAACCTAAAAAAGGGCTACTTGGAAGAACTAGGCATAGATGGAAGGGTACTATAAAACATCTTGAAGAAAGAAATAGGACAGGAGGGCATGGACTGGCTTAATCTAGCTCAGGATAGGGACAAGTGGGGGCTGTTGCAAACACAGTAATGAACCTTCAGGTACCAGAAAATATGGGGCATTTCATGACTAGTTGAGGAATTGTTGGTGAGAATAGAGGTCATGAAGCTCAGTCTGCTATTGCTTTCTGCCTCTCAGTCCCAGGTATTTTCCTTAGCAACCTATTCTTGAACCCCCTCAGCTTACATTCTTCCCTTATTGTGACAGACCATGTGTCACACACAACTAAAGAAGAGGGAAATTTATATCTCTTTATATTTTAATCTATATGTTTAGATATCAGAGGGACAAAGAATTCTGGAACAAATGGTAACAGGCATTACATGAATTTAAGCTACTTGTACTGTCTTCATTCATATAATTTTGATGTGGTAGTGTCATGTCCTTGTATTGGAACTTTGCTCCATATTCAGAACATTCATTAGTTATCTTTGTGTTGTGATTTTGTCCTGCATTCAATTTGTGGGACTCTTAATGTACACAAATAGTCCCCTTCCTGTACACCCTGCAAGACAAAGGAGGAAACCACATATGCATCTATATTTTGCCAACAGTGGCAAACAGTGTTGAGGGTTTGCTTAGAAAGGAAATACGTTGGGAGTGACTGATATACATGCATAATGCTTCAAACATACTGACCCAAGAGGTATATGTGCTGTGTAAATCTGCATACAGTTTGGTGGTCAATAGGTCGGTTGTCTCTAAGTAACTTTAATCATTTATACTGCAATATATATGTATGCTGATCCCAATGGCCACACAGTGTTAGGCGTAGGTCTGCGGCCACTTGCCTGCTGAGATTGTGGGTTCGAATCCTGCCTGGGGCATGAATGTTTGTCTCTTGTGAGTGTTGTGTGTCGTTAGGTGGAGGCCTCTGTGATGAGCTAATTACTCATCCAGGGGAGTCCTACCGACTGTGGTGCATCATTGCGTGTGATATAGAAACCTCGAAAATGAGGAGGCTATAACCCACCTTGAGCAACAGCGCCACAAAAAAAAAAAGTATGTATTTATGAAAATTAGGGGAAAAGAAACTTTTGATGGAGGGACATGGGATGCATTCCTTGAACAGCCCTGAAAATTGATATTTCACATATGAAGAGCTTTTATAAAGGATAAAATACGTCATTCTTGTTGCGGTGATGTTTACTTTTGTTGTTATAATTTGTTATATATTCTGTAGTGTGCAAAACTGTACATGTAGCAATTTTGCCATTAGTTGTGATGATGTTATTGGACACAGTTCAAAGGTGGCCATTTATGCCATTAACAGAGATGTGGTTGGTGAAGAATGAATGATTATGTTTTGCACTCTCTACTTACTTCTCTTCTAGACATATTACTCATATGTCATGTATTGCTATGACACCCCTGAATATGCCTTGGCAAATAAAATTACATAATTTTAAAACTGTTATTGCAACTTAGTTAAGAAGTTACAGTCGCATTTGAACTGGCTGGGAAGCTGAGATAGCTCAGTCAGTGTAGTAACCAGGCTATGAGTGGGATATTCCAAGGTGCAGTTACTAGGGGGGGTAAGGAGTTTTTCTCCTCTTCTTAATGTACTGAGCCTCCTCCTGTTCAGTGGATACAGGGGAGTTCCTTTGTTTTGTTGGAAAGCAGCTAGGGAATGAAGTTGATCACTCATCTCCATCCAGTGCTAAGGTTAAGAATGAGTGGAGCTATACCTTTGCACCCCACTATACCTTCATGGCATGCATTGGGATAGCTTTACATTTGCTGTGAATGAATTTGTAATTTTATGTTTGCAGGCACTAAAATTAATTTTCAAATAAAGGTGCTAGAAATATCGAGGATTCTGGTCTTTTGTGATGTGATGTGATGTCACTGGGGAAAGTAGCTTTTGATATTTTGAAGGAATGTGCTGCCTGTTTCTTCGTAAGGTCATGAAACATGAAGGTGACATGTCCTTTCAAAATGTCAGGAACCATTTACCAAGCAATGCAGCATCACTTGCCAAAGTACCACAATGCACAGTTGCTCTGTGACAACATCAGAATTACAACAAAGACATTCTTAATTGAATTCAACTGGGCCACAAACAGATTCATGTCACACTGCACCCTCAAGTAAAATAATCTTTTTTGCAGTTTGGATTACCAGGAAGAGCCTTCCATTGGGAGATCTGAGTTGGCACAGTTTGCTTCTGATATTGACAGAAGAGTTGATACAGGTATGGGAAGCGAGATTGTGATGACAGATTACAGACAGGAGAAACATTCTGAAGAAGGTGACTGTGGTACATTGAGTGAAGTGAGACAACATGTGTGTCATTTGTGTGGAAAAGAGTTTCATCGTCACCGGAACTTGATGATACATAAACGTATCCATATTAGAGAGAGGAGTTTTGGGTGTGATGTGTGTAAAAAAGAGTTTAAAGGAAAAGGGAGCCTAAAGACCCATTTCCTTATACATACAGGGGAGAAACCATTCAGGTGTGAACTTTGTAGCAAACAGTTCTTGAAAAATGGAGATCTTGTGAGACACAAGCGTGTCCACACTGGAGAAAAACCGTATGTCTGTGACGTATGTTCCAAAACCTTTTCTCAGCGTAGTTCACTTACATCTCATGTGCGCATTCATACAGGTGAGAAACCTTTCAAATGTGAAGTGTGTGGCAAAGAATTCACGAATAGGTGTAACGTTGTGATACATTGCCGCGCCCACACAGCAGAAAAGCCCTACAAGTGTGAAGTTTGCCAAAAAGTGTTTTCACGGTGGGCAGTTCTGGCCAAACACAAACGTTCGCACAACAGAAACAAAGCTGAAGCCAACACACACTAAAGCTCCTTTATTTCGGAATCTTGGGCACAGGAGGAACTTCATTTTCAGGAATTTGGAGGCAAAATTCCCAAGGATATTTCACTGTAGGACATTCAAATAAGTAAGTGGAAGAAGAAGGGTATTGTTTAATTAAATATGTCTTGATTTTAACATTGTTTTAAATTTCTTCTTGGCCTTCATCTGGCTGCCTTTCAAATTAGTAATGACACCAGAAATCTGTGTGTATTTGTATCCACATTTTAAGCTCTCTCCAGCACAGCAATTAAGAATAATAATTAGCTTAAAACCCTCCTTATATTTACAGCAACAGGCTTCCGGCTGAATGGGAATACTGCGAGAGATTTTATGTGCTCAGACAGTACTGGTTTCACCTCCAACTCCAGACCTGATAATAATTTTAATTGACCAAAAACGTAACTCCAAATGGTCAGAAAATACAGAAAGAACTCGGTTGAAATGTTAACTTGTTTGGCGTCCCCTTGTCCCCTTCTTGTGGCCTACCTAGTAAAGTGATGCTTATTGTATGCAGTGCTAAAATGGTGTGTTCACTGATCATTTGATGTCATCTGCAGCTTCTAAAATGTGCTGTATCACAGTATCACCAACAGTTGACAGTAGACCCATTTCATGCAACCCCTTGTGATCTTGACTATCAGTTTAACTGACATTTAAATGGCCAGTTGCTGTGTCGCCATTTAGCTTATCATTTTTCTAGTTATCAAAGGACAGAAACACAAATAATATATAAGAATAACAAGAGCTGTCTCAAGCTAATTATGTGATACAGTAAGGCTACCTGTGTGCCATCTGTGAATGACAGCTGAAAATACATTGCCAGAGGCATCACAAAAGCGATGGATGAGACACATTACTTTTAAATGTAGATCATATTGCCTGTCATAGACCTCACTTGACATTCCCACATAGTGGGTGAAACAAAGAAGTGAATTATCACATGATTTAGTAATTCTACAGAAATAATCTATGTACAGCTTTGTACATAAAGAACTGACATTATTATGCAATTTTACAGAGTGACGTTATTTTAATATTTATGTCATGTTTCATGTATTTTTATATGTTCTGCATAAGGTTGGAAATTACACAAGTATCTACAATAAGACTTGTATCCTCTTTTTATATTCTTCCCTTTTTGATGCAATTTGTGCAGTATTTATGTTTGTGGTTATTTTGCAGTTAGTGACAATTAAGTCATGCCTATAGCTTGAAATTTATATCGGTTCGAGTATGAATCTTTTTCTAAGACTGGGTCAGAATTGGCACAATTTTAGTGTACCCAAGTTTGAGTGTCTACAGTAGAGGCCCTGAAGTCTACGTCACTGTAGATCTCATGAATACAAATCTATGTTTAACATAAACATAACAGGCTTAATTAGGTACATCTAGTTCTGTTTTTTGGAAGAAAATGTGGCTGTAGTCATGATTCAAAGTAGAGAACTTTAAGGCAGTTTTTATCCCATTTCCATTCTTCAAAGCAAAAGGTACCTGTACTGCTTATTGTTGTGTGGGTATATGCTGCACATTTCTGGCAAAATGTGACATTCACTTGCATGCTTGTTAACTGATTTAATGGGGCTAAAAAGAAATGCCATTAATAGTTTTGAAATATGGGTGCAAAATGTGTGATTGCTGGAATTATTCCATTTTATGAGATCACTGAAGGAACTCTTCAGTGTGACAGTGACATTTAAGGGCACAGTATTTTCACACGATATTGAAATGGAATTAGAGTGATGTGACATTGAGTTGTCTGTCAAACATAAGAGCTATCATTGGCAGGTTTCATTAACCCTTAGCTGCTGAACGACATATAGTGTATACAGGGTGTCCCAGGAGGAATGTGCCAGACTTTGGGAGGGTGTTCCTTATGTTAAAGTATACCGATATAACCCAAAACACCTATGTCCAAAGTTGAACGGTTACGGAGATAATGGCC
>Ga0123353_10018743_pt1 | contig 10249 bp, 7 predicted proteins | sample TergutLab28metaG_3_FD_92763 | JGI IMG/M metagenome (GOLD analysis project Ga0123353, IMG submission 92763) | Labiotermes labralis P3 segment gut microbial communities from Petit-Saut dam, French Guiana - Lab288 P3 | ecosystem: Host-associated > Arthropoda: Insects > Digestive system > Gut ...
AACATCTCCAGAATGAAGATACCGGACGATGCGGAATAGTACAGCGAATCACCGCTAATACCGATTTTTTATTACAAAACTGTTGACAAATCGGCGAATCGGTTTTAGAATTCCGATAAGGAATATCGAGAGGAGTGGTCGCGATCATGATTTTCGACAAACTTAGAACTATCGTCGCTGTGCAGTTTTCTATCAGCGAAGATTCCGTAACTATGGATACTTCCTTTATCGACGACCTTGGCGCGGACTCGCTTGATGTAGTTGAGATGACTATGGCTATCGAGGAAGCGTTCGAGGTTCCTGAAGTCGATGACGACATCGTCGCCAGGCTTATCACCGTCGGGGATGTGTTCCAGTTCATTTCTGAAAACTGCGACTAACGACAGAGAAAAAATCGGCGGGTTTTTCACCCGCCTTGTTTTTTGCCGCAGAAGGATTGCGTGACTATCTATGAATGAACAACAACTGATTCAGCTGCAGAGTATGCTAGGATACAGCTTCACAGATATATCGCTGCTTGAGGCTGCGCTTACGCACAGTTCATACGCTAACGAAAACAAGAAGACGGGCGCCGTCTGCAACGAGAGGCTTGAGTTTCTGGGAGATTCAGTTCTCGGTATGACCGTATCGGCGCTTATTTATAAAAGCCTGCCAGATTTACCCGAGGGCCGAATGACAAGGCTCAGGGCTGAGCTTGTATGCGAAAAAAGCCTCGCCGCGGTTGCCGGAAAGCTGGGATTGGGAGACTGCATCCTGCTTGGGCGCGGCGAGGAAAAAGGCGGGGGGAGTAAACGCCCTTCGATACTTGCAGATTGCGTCGAGGCTGTTCTTGCGGCTGTCTATCTCGACGGCGGCTTCGAACCCGTTTTCAGAATCATTTACGAACATCTGGCCCCTGACTTATGTGCTGTAGCACATGAGAACACCGACTACAAAACTGCCCTTCAGGAGATGATCCAGATTAAACCCGGGCGGAGCCTCAGCTATACTACCATAAGCGAAAGCGGGCCGGATCATATGAAAACGTTCGTGGTGGAAGTCAGGTGCAACGGAAACTATTTAGCTTCAGGCAAAGGAAAGAGCAAAAAAGAGGCGGAGCGTTCTGCGGCTAAAGCGGCGCTTGAGGAAATAACCGGATGAACCCGAAAAGGCGCATTATACCCGTATTCGTACCGAATGAAGGCTGCCGGCATAACTGCGTTTTTTGCGACCAGCGCCGTATCACAGGTTCTGACGCACCTGTAAAAGCAGAAGAAGTTACGGCACTAATCGAAGCGGCGCCGAAAGGGACAAAGCGTTACGACGCCGAATATTCGGTTGATAATAATCCACTTCCTCTCGAAATAGCGTTCTACGGAGGGAGTTTTACCGCGCTGCCCGAACCACGTCAAAACGAACTTCTTAAAGCGGCAGGCAGCTGTATCAACCTGGACTCGCAGGACTCTTTAAGGGATTCCATCAGGGTTTCCACCAGACCTGACTGTATTGACGACGGGGTCGTCGCGAGGCTTAAACGCTTTGGAGTGCGGACTGTCGAGCTGGGAGCACAGTCGATGTGCGATGAAGTGCTTCGCGCTTCGAAGAGGGGGCACACAGCGTCCGATGTAGTACGCGCCGCAGAAACAATCAAGAGCAGCGGGCTGTCGTTGATACTGCAGATGATGACAGGGCTGCCCTGCGATACGGAAGAGAAATCTATTGAAACGGCAAAGCGCTTCGTGCAGCTGCACCCCGACGGAGTAAGGATTTATCCTGCGGTCGTTGTCCGGGGAACCGGGCTGCATGAAATGTGGCTTCGCGGAGAGTACGCAGAACACACCATCGATGACGCGATTAACCTATGTGTCAAGTTATGCACTATTTTCGAGGAAGCGTCGATCCCTATCATACGGCTTGGACTTAACCCGACAGATGCGCTGACTGCGGGCGACGCAGCAGCCGGTGCATATCATCCGGCGCTGGGAGAACTTGTGTATACCGAATTATTCTACAGGCGTGCATCTGAGTTGCTCAATGGAGTTGCACCCGGCAGCGATGTGGTTATTTCAGTCCCAACAGGAAAAACATCCATAATGATCGGCTCGCACAGAAAAAACGTAGACAGACTGATGAAAAACTTCGCCCTGCGCTCAGTGAAAGTCATCGAATCAAGCGACGTCGTGTTGCAGGTCATACCCTTGCACGTCATTGCGGCCTCCGAGCCGCAATCCCCTGCATCGACGTCGTATATCCCGATACATTAAAAAAAAGATTGAAATGTCAAAAGAGACGGAGTATAATATTTTTTGGTGCGCAGTTCGCGTTTTCTTAGCTGCTGTGTGCTGACACGCAGGAATTTCGAGAAAAATTTACAGGAAGGCCGGTGTTAGTTCTGTACTTAAAATCCTGGAGATTCAAGGCTTTAAATCATTCCCGGAAAAAACCCGCCTTACATTTGAAAAGCCGATCACAGGTATTGTCGGACCGAACGGAAGCGGCAAATCCAACATATCAGACGCAATATTATGGGTCATGGGCGAACAATCTACCAGAACACTGCGCGGCGGTAAAATGGAGGACGTGATATTCGGCGGGACGCAAAGGCGCGCTCAGGTTGGATTTGCTGAAGTTTCGCTGATTCTGGACAACTCTGACAACCGCTTCGCAATCGACGCCTCTGAGGTCATGCTCACAAGAAGATACTATCGGTCGGGCGAAAGCGAATACTATGTGAACCGCACGCAGGTAAGGTTAAAAGACCTGAGCGAGCTGCTTATGGACACCGGGCTCGGACGGGAAGGATACAGTATAATTGGGCAGGGAAGGATCGCCGAGATACTGTCGCATAAAAGTAAAGACAGGCGCGACATTTTCGAGGAAGCCGCCGGCATATCCAGATACAGGCACAGAAAAGAAGAATCAGAACGCAAGCTGAATCATACGGACGATAACCTTCTCAGGATCGGCGACAAGATCTCCGAACTGGAACTGCAACTGGATCCCTTACGGGAACAGGCGGAGATCGCCAAAAGATACCTGCTGCTCAGAGACGAACTGCGAGGCATTGAGATATCAGTCTGGCTGCGCGAACTGGACTCTTTACGCGCCCGCGCGGAAAAACTTAGCGCGGACCACGAAGCAGCGAAGCGATCCCTTGAGACAGCGTCAATCGAACTCGAAGGCAGCTTTAAAGAATCCGACGCGCTTGCCGAGAGGATGCGCGATTGTGACGTCGAAGCGGATTTGGTGCGCGATATGATATCTAACGCCGAGTCCCGCCTCAGCGACGCCGAGAGCGCGGCAGCGGTGCTAAAATCACAGATAGAGGGAAACCTGGGACAAATCGAACACCTGACTCAGGAGTTGCAGAGCCAGGAAGACCGCCATGACGGAGTCGGAACGCAAATAAGCGAGCGCGAAAGCAGGCTTAGGGAAATCGAAGCCGATAAACGTCAATACGACAGCAATGCTGAGGAACTATTAGCGAAACTGCAAGCGATATCAGATTCCGCAAGCGGGATCAACCAGGAACTCGGCGCACTGCTCCGGAAAGAAAGCGACGTGCAGAGCAAGCTCAGCGACGGAAAGTCAGGGCTCTCGGCGATGGCGTCGCAGGCGCAGGAACTGTACGACATGGAAAACTCGGTGAAGCAAGAGCACTCTGCGGCTTTGGAAGAACTGGGTGCGCGCATAAAGGAACGTGAAGACTGCGCCTCGGAACTCGCAGCTTCAAAAGAAAATGCAGAAACTCTGGTAAACGTCGTCAGCGGTTTAAAGCTGAAGGCTGATAACAGGGCAAAGAAAGCCGAACTGTCCGGAGAGAAACTATCCCGGCTGTCATTCGAGCTGAAAACGCTCGAAGCGAGGCGTCAGCTCCTGGCGGAAATGGAGAAAGACTATCAAGGTTATTCAAAGGCTGTTAAACTGGTCATGCAGGAGCATTCGCGCGGCGCGTTGAAGAACATTCACGGAACCGTTGCCGGCCTTATTAAAACAAGCGACAGATACACTGCCGCTATAGAGACCGCACTTGGCGGCGCGATGCAGAACATAATAGTCGATACCGAAGATGACGGTAAGGCAGCGATAAATCTGCTTAAGAACCGCGACGGCGGAAGAGCCACTTTCCTTCCGCTCACGACAATAAAAGGCAACATGCTCAATAAGCGCGATATCGGCGACGATCCGGGCTTTGAAGGGATAGCGCTTGACCTTGTGGAGTTTGACCCCAGGTATAACGGCGTTTACACCAGTCTTCTAGGCAGGGTAGTGATCGCGGACAATCTCAACAGCGCCATAAGGATAGCAAAGAATAGCGGGCATAAGTTTAAAATCGTTACGCTTGACGGTCAGGTCATCAACGCCGGAGGCTCCATGACCGGAGGTTCGGCGGCGAGCAGCGCGGGGGTGCTCTCACGCGCAAACGAACTGGAGCAGCTTGCGGGCCGCATAAGCGAGCATACGTCGGCCCATTCGAAAGCGGATAAGGAACACTCCGAATGCATCCGCGAAAAGAATGCCGCAGAGTATGAGCTTGAAACGGCTCAATCAGAACTGCGGCTCGCTGAAGACGACGTTCTTAAAAAGGAAAGCGAGGACGCCCACCGCGCGCAACTGTTGGGCGCCGCAAAAGATACGATCGTCACACTGGAAACCGAGCTTAAGTCTCTCGACCGCCGGATAAAGCAAAACGGAGATGAGACGGAGTCATACAGAGCTGAGATTTCAAAGCTGGAGGCCGAGGCGCAGCTCATAAAGGAACGGCTCGAGGTCGAGATGCGCGGACAGGCGCAGTTGGCTGAAGAACGCGACCGCGTCAACGACGAGATGTCTGTGCTTCGCGCGCAAGGCGCGTCGCTGGACGCTGAAAGGGACGTTCTCTCAAAAGCCGTCACCGAGCTGTCAGCGCTGCGCGATGAGATGTACGGCAGCCGCGATCGCCAGTTAGAAGCAATTGACAGCCTGAAGAACCGCAATAAAGAGTTACACGGAGAAATCCTCGAAAGAGAGCGCGAGTCCACCTCGGTCTCGGACGAAATCGAATCGCTGAAGCGGCGTCTTGCGGAGCTCAATGAGAAAAAATTCGATATAGAGGCAAGGCGCAGCGCCTTGAACAAGTCGATTCAGGATAAAAACCATGAACTTCTTAACCTGGAGCGCGAGGGTTCCAGGCTTGAGCAGAGGAAACTTGCGGCGCAAATGGAAGAGAAGCAGATACTCGATAAACTCTGGGATAATTACGAGTTGAGCAGGAGCGCCGCTATGGACGCCGGGACGCCGATAGAGAGTATCGCGGAAGCGCAAAGACGTATCTCCGCTCTCAGAAAAGAGATTTCAGCGCTGGGCGTTCCTAACATCGGCGCGATCGACGAGTTTGAGAGAGTGAACACGCGCTACACGTTTCTGACCGCTCAGCGGGACGACGTAGAAAATGCAAGGAACGAACTGTTGGGTATCATCAACGAAATAACCGCAAAAATGCGAGAGATTTTCCTGCGCGAATTTGAGATAATAAATGTCAGCTTTGAGAAGACTTTCAAGGAGCTGTTCGGCGGAGGCCGCGCCTCGCTTGTGCTCGAGGATCCTGAAGACGTTCTGGGCTGCGGAATCGAGATAAAAGTCCAGCCTCCGGGCAAAGTGCTGAAAGTAATATCCCTGCTGTCCGGCGGTGAGATGGCGTTCGTTGCGATCGCGATATACTTTGCCATCTTGTCCGTACGCCCGCCTCCTTTCGTCGTAATGGACGAAATAGACGCGGCGCTGGACGACGCGAATGTCCTCCGCTTCGCTTCGCATCTGAGAAGGCTGTCAATCGACACGCAGATGCTGGTCATTTCGCACAAGCGCGGTACAATGGAGGAAGCGGACGTAATATACGGCGTAACAATGCAGGAACTTGGCGTTTCAAGCCTGCTTATGATCGACCTCGACGAGGCGGAAAAACATATGCGGACTGCGGCGGCGGCCAGGGGTCAGTAAACGGGGGACAGCGAGTGGGTTTATTCGGAAAACTAAGAGAAGGGCTATCCAAGACTACGAAGAGTTTCTCAGCGCAATTAGGCGGCTTGATAGCTTCATTTACAGGCGCAAACGAAGAGTTCTTTGAAGAACTTGAAGAAACGCTTATACTTGCCGATCTGGGGGCGCAGACGGCGGCTGATACTGTAGACGCATTGCGGGAGATTGCCCGCCGTGAAGGGTTCAGAAAAGGGGAGGACATCGAGTCAGCGCTCACGGATATCCTGACCGGCCTGCTTGAGTCAGGCGATTGCACCCTTAGAATCAATACTAAGCCTTCAATTCTGCTTATAATTGGGGTAAACGGGGTAGGGAAGACGACAACTATCGGGAAACTGGCGCAGAGATATGTCGGCGAGGGCAAGAAGGTACTTCTCTGCGCGGGCGATACATTCCGCGCTGCGGCCGGTGAGCAGTTGACTATATGGGCAAAACGCGCAGGGGCGGACATCGTCCGGCGTGACGAAGGCGCGGACCCGGCTTCGGTGATTTTTGACGGGATAAATGCGGCAAAAGCTCGAGGCGCCGACATTATTATCTGCGATACTGCAGGCAGGCTCCACAACAAGTCGAACCTTATGAACGAACTGAAGAAGATCAGCCGCATTATTGACAGGGAACTGCCGGACGCCGACAAAGAAACGCTTCTTGTGCTCGATGCAACCACAGGGCAGAACGGGCTGATCCAGGCGCGGGAGTTTAAGGGGGTCGCCGATATCTCCGGTATCATACTCACAAAACTCGACGGGACAGCAAAGGGCGGAATAGTTTTTGCAATAACTTCGGAGCTTCAGGTTCCGGTAAAACTGATCGGCGTCGGCGAAAAAGCTGATGATTTGATTGACTTCGACCCGCGCGAGTTTTCCTCGGCTATCCTGTCACGGGAAATATAAAGGGTAAGAATGAGATTTGTGCTTGCGTCAGCCAACCCCGGAAAAATCCGGGAAATGCGCGAGATTTTATCAGAATATGATATAGACGTTATCAGCAGGAGCGACCTTGGCATAGACCTGGACGTCGAGGAAACGGGCTCTACGTTCATGGAGAACGCTCTTATCAAGGCAAGGGCTATTTCCGAAGCTACAGGGCTTCCCGCTATCGCGGATGATTCAGGTTTGGTTGTCGACGCTCTGGACGGTCAGCCGGGCGTATACTCAAGCTCATATGGCGGTGATGAGCTGGACAGCAGCCAGCGGTACTTATACTTGCTTGAAAAAATGAAAGGAATGGAACAAAGAACCGCCAGGTTCGTCTGTACAATTGTATGTGTCTTTCCGGACGGCGATTGCATTTCGGCACAAGGGGAGTGCCGTGGCAGTATTACAAACGCGCCGGCGGGCACAGGCGGATTCGGATACGATCCGGTTTTCCTTGTCTGCGGCAAGGATAAAACAATGTCCGAGTTGACGCCGGGGGAGAAAAACGAAGTCTCGCACAGGGGAGAGGCGCTGCGCAAATTTGTTGATTTGCTCAGGGAAAGGGGTTATTAGTGAGAGTTGGTATTTACGGCGGAACGTTTAATCCGCCGCATATTGGCCACGAGCGTGCGGCGAAGGAGGCCGCGAGTCAACTTGGCCTTGATTTACTTGTGGTCGTCCCGGTGGGCGTACCTCCGCACAAACCGCTGCCACCGGGATCGCCGTCGGCTGATATCAGGCTGTTTATGGCTCACACCGCGTTTTACAAGTTCAGAAACACTATCGTGTCGAACATTGAGGTCACAAACCAGGAACCGAGTTTTACAGTTGAAACAGTAAGCGTTATCAAGCAGATCTATCCTGAAGCCGAACTGTTTCTGCTGCTCGGGACAGACATGTTTCTGTCTCTGGAAACATGGAAGGACTATAAGACATTATTGGATATCGTTACTCCGGCAGTTTTCTCAAGATGTCCGGACGATCTTGAGAGGATCAGAGAGTATTCCCGGGTCATTCGCGAACGTTATAATGTCGTCAGCAAGACTGTTATGAATGCCGTCGTTCCTATATCATCATCCGGGCTTCGCGATATGCTGCCCAAGCGCGGGGGCTTAGGATACATAAATGATACAAATTATTCATATATAATAAAGAACGGTTTATACAACGCAAGGCCCGATTGGAGTTGGCTGAGAGAACGCGCGTATTCTATGCTTAGCCCGACGCGGATCCCGCACGTTACTGCTGCTGAAGCGGCGGCGCTAAACCTTGCCGAGCTCTGGGGAGCCGATTTGGATGACGCGCGCGAGGCGGCGATACTGCATGATATTACGAAAAGGTACGGCATTGATTCGCACCTGCGCGTACTCGCAGACAACAACATCCAGGTCGGTGAACTGAAGTTCGCAGAGGAAAAGCTGCTCCATCCGAAGACAGCCTCGCTGCTGGCAAGGTCGGTGTTCGGTTCCTCGGAGGCAGTAGCAGAAGCGATAAGGTGGCATACGACCGGCAAGGCTGGGATGTCGACGCTGGAAAAGGTGATCTACCTGGCTGACTATATCGAGTCGACAAGGGATTTTCCCGGTGTTGATAAACTGCGTAAGCTTGCTTGCGAAAACCTGAACGAGGCAGTGGCAATGGGACTTGAGCTGACGATAGCTGATGTAACTTCGCGCGGGATCACGCCTGACAATGCAACTATCGAGGCCTTGGGCGACATAAAGATTGGACATTAGCAACATGAAATTATCCGGCAGCAGCAGAGGCGGTCGGCATTTATTGAAAAATGCCGGCAGGGAGTCGACAGAGATCGCGCTCGCAGGTTCGAAAAGCCTGGAGGCGCCTCACGAGGACGGGCTTGCAGTAGTTGACCATGAGATCGACCCGTTTGCAAACGCGATAGATATTGATTATGAGTTTGTCGACGACAACGCGGAAGACACGGAGAACGATGCCGCAGGCACGAAGGCCAGCCGTACGAAGAGCATTATAAAGAAAGCGCTCTTAGGCGCCGCCATTCTGATTGCAACGCTTGCGGTCATAATTATTCTTGATGTTTTAGCGGATACGGGGATCATAATACAGCAACCGGACGTTAATCAGCAGCCTAGGCCGGGCAACGTCCAGCAGAATGGCAACCCGCAGAATCCGGCGCAGCCTGACGATACGCCCGGTCAACCTGTCCTTGTCGAAGGCGGCGATAATGAACGGAATGAGAATAAATTCACATTTCTGATCCTCGGGCTGGATGACGGCGACTACAACTCCGACGTTATCATGGTTATGAGTTTTGATACCGAAGAGCAGACGATTGAAGTAGTCAATATCCCCCGGGATACTCTTGTCAATGTTGAGTGGGGGATCAAGAAGGCAAACTCAATTCTGGCGAATATGCGGATAGAGTACAGTTCAGAGCCTAATCGCGACAAGAGAGAAGTGATGGCTATGGACGCCGCCAAAGGAAGGTTCGCCGATATTCTCGGTTTCGAGGTCGACTTTTGGGTTACCGTCAATATGAGGGGTTTCGCGGCTCTTATAGACGCGATTGGCGGCGTCGATTTCAATGTTCCTGTCAGAATGGATTACCACGACCCGTACCAGAATCTGCATATCGACTATGCAAGAGGTATGCACCGGGGCCTTTCAGGCAGGCAGGCGCTCGAGATTTTGAGGTACAGGGGTTACGGCAGCGCCGATATTGGCAGGATAAGCACGCAGCAGCAGTTCCTGAAGGCAGTTATCGAACAAATGCTGGCAAAGCGGAGTTCGATAAATATAACTGATCTTGCTGAGGTTTTTTTCAAACACATCAAGACTGATATTTCTCTCCTCGATCTCGTGTGGTTCGGGAAAGAGTTTATTAAGCTCACTTCAGATAGCATTAACTTCCAGACGATGCCGGGCGACAACATGGATTATGTCGGCAGGGACTCTTATGTGACAATTTATCTGGATGATTGGCTTGAGGTCATCAACACGAAGCTCAATCCGTTTTCTCAGGAGGTAACCGAGAACGACGTCAGTATTCTCACCCGCGGTTCGGACAGAAGGCTCTACGTGACAGACGGGAACAGACTTGGCGACCCGTCCTGGGGCTCCACAAGCAGGGGCCCGGCTACGACGTCAGGCAGTACCGGTAGCTCTTCCGGCAACCAAGGGAGCTCTGGAAGTAACTCAAGCGGGAGTTCGGGAAGTTCGGGCGGAACTCCCGGCGTTGACCAAGACACAGACCCGCCGGACGACACAGACGATCCGCCGGATGGTGTACCGGGAGAAAACGAAACACCCCCGGACGCACCGCCTGACGACGGCGACCGCCACCAACCGGACGAGCC
>Ga0123353_10018747_pt1 | contig 10248 bp, 12 predicted proteins | sample TergutLab28metaG_3_FD_92763 | JGI IMG/M metagenome (GOLD analysis project Ga0123353, IMG submission 92763) | Labiotermes labralis P3 segment gut microbial communities from Petit-Saut dam, French Guiana - Lab288 P3 | ecosystem: Host-associated > Arthropoda: Insects > Digestive system > Gut ...
AAAATGTGCGGGTGCAGCCCGAAGGCAAATGCCCCGGCATAGCGCGCGCCCCCGTCGGTGTCGAAAACGGCATTCAGGCCAGCGCTGTCATTGTCGCAGACGGCCTCGACGATTTTTCCCGCGGAAAAGCGCAGCCGCACATTATGAAAAATCTTGCCCTGCCATGCCGACGGGGTATTATAGGTGATGACGCCCTCCACGGAATCCCGGCGCGGGGCGGTATAGACCTCGCCGTCCGGGATATTGCGCTTGCCGTCGCACTTCACCGCGCCGATGCCTTCAACAGAAAAACGCAAATCCGTGCCGGGCGCCTTGATATGCATTTCCTTGGTGCGTTCCAGCAATTCGACCAGAGGATCCATGGCCAGCGACATTTTTTGGTAATCTATGTTGCAGGCCGCGAAATAGAAATCCGCGAAATCCTCGGTGGACATGCGCGCTTCCTGCGCCATGCTCTCGTTGGGATAGCGCAGAACCACCCACTTGGTTTTGGGCACGCGGATCTGGCTGTGCACCGGCTCCTGCAAAAGCAGATTATAGGCGCGCATTTGTTCCGGCGGGACTCCGGCCAGTTCGAAAGCGTTTTCTTTGACGCGCAGGCCGACATAAGCCTGCATTTCCCCCATGCGCGCGCCCTCCCAGGCAGCCTGGCGGGAAAGCTGCCCTTCCGTCACGCCGAGCAGCCATTCCCTTTGCAAGACGGCGCTGTTTAAGCTGAGGAAAGGCCGCGCCCCTTTGGCATAGGCCGCGCGGATAAGTTCTTTGGTGAAAACCTCTTCCCGCCCCGTCACCTCGATGAGCAGGTTTTCACCCGCTTGCAGTTCGAGGGAATAATCAACGATATTACGCGCCAGAACGGTGAACCTTTGCTCGGACATAGGCGCCCCTTTCTTTCTTTTCACGTTAAAAATATTCACTGGTGTTCCTATATTCTATCCCAAAAGCGCGCAAAAAACAAGTAAGAATAAAAATGCGCGTTTTTGCGCAGAATTGAAATTAAAAAGGAGCAAAGCCCGATGAAAACGCCGCCCCCCCTCTCTTTCGGAGACACCTCCCGCCCCTCCTGCCAATGCGCCAGCTGCGGCCACATATATCAAGGCTCCGGCAGCGTCAACATCTGCCCGAACTGCAATACGCTGTCATAAGAGAAAGCGCCGATAACGGCGCTTTCTCTTATGATTATTGATATGATTAAAACAGGTGTCAGCGGAAAGCCAAGCGGCCCTTATCCAAAATTTTTCATAATAACCTCCGTGATCCTTTGCGCGGCTTGCCCGTCGCCGAAAGGGTTGACAGCGCGTGCCATCTTCTCATAAAGAGCCTTATCAAAAAGCAGGCCTTCCAGCGCGGCGCGCACGGAAGCCGTGCCGACACCGGCCAAAACGGCCGTTCCCGCCTCCAGGGCCTCCGGGCGCTCGGTCACTTCCCGCAGCACGATCACGGGCTTGCCCAAAGCGGGCGCTTCCTCCTGCAGGCCCCCGGAATCCGTGAGGACAAGGTGGCAGCGCCGCAAAACATGGCAAAAGGGCAGGTAATCCAACGGCTCCACCAGGCGCGCGCGGGGCAGGCCGCCCAAGACCTGATGCGCGATCACCCGCACCAACGGGTTTTTATGCACGGGGAAAACTACTTCAACATCCTTATAACGCTCCAAAACGCCTTTGACCGCCTGAAAAATGTCGTGCATGGGACGGCCCCAGTTTTCCCGGCGATGGCAAGTGAGCAAAATGACGCGCTTCTGCCAATCCACCTGCCTGAGGCCATACTGTGAGAGGTCGCACTCGCGCTGCGAAACGTCGAGCAAGGCGTCAATCACGGTATTGCCCGTGACGAAAATCTTCTCCCGCGCCACGTTTTCCTTGAGCAGGTTCTGTTCGGCCGCCGGCGTGGGCGCGAAATGCCAATCGGCCAGCGCCGCGGTGAGCCGCCGGTTGATCTCCTCAGGATAGGGGGCGTATTTATCAGCGGTGCGCAGGCCGGCTTCCACATGGCCGCAAGGGGTCTTGGCATAAAAGGCCGCCAGGGCGCCCGCCAAGGTGGTGGTGGTGTCGCCGTGCACCAGGACGAGCTGCGGCTGCCAGTCGGCGATGACGCTGCTCAAGCCCCGCAGGGCCGCCGAAGTCACGTCCTCCAGCGTTTGCTCCGGACGCATGATGTCCAGATCATAATCCGGCTTGATGGCAAAAACGGAGAGAACCTGGTCCAGCATCTCGCGGTGCTGGGCGGTGACGGCCACCTTGCTCGCAACACCGCTTTGCGCGGCCAGCGCCTTGACCAGGGGCGCCATTTTTATGGCCTCCGGGCGCGTGCCGAAGATTGAAAGGACTTTTAGCATAAGCTCATCTCCTTGATCAGCTTTGAAAAATCGCAGCGAGGAGGCGCTCCCCGCCCCGAAAACATGAAGGTTTTCGGGAGTTCTGAAAGAATTTTATCAAACTTTATGGAACTTTTTTCTTATATTGAAAGACTAATACAGCAGAATCAAAAACATCATTAAAGACGGAGGAAAAACATCATACCGTTATCCTGGCAACCATCGCCCTATCCCTCATGGCGGTGTTGGGGGGTGCGGGGACAAAGACATGGACGTTGATTTGAGAGATCAAGTAAAGCAATCATACGCGGATACTTTTCTTAAAACGGAATACCCCGGCGCCACAGCGGACGACGTGACGTTTACACGTTATCTCGGCACCTATAACGGAAGCTTTGTCGCGGTGTTAAACGACAAGTCTCATTGGCTGTTTGAGGAATTCTTCATTCTGCTTGAAGTTGACGGTTTGAATTTTTCTTATTCGAACGGGTACCCAATCCGGGTCTGGAATGACGGGGTTTTTTATGACCTTGGCGGCGCATACGGCGCAGGGCTTTTGACGAGAGGCAACTTGGAAACGATATACAATTTATATCGCAATATTTCAGAATAAAAACAAAAAACCCTGTTCAGCGGCCGACGCCGTAATGCGCCGTCAATTTATATTGCCGACGGGCCCGCATATCTTTTCAGTTCCAGCCCCGCCTCTTCCGCCAGATGAAGGGCCAGCTCGTCTGGATAATCGCTGTCGAAAACCACCTTTTTTATCCCGCTGGTGGCCATGGCCTTGACGCAGGTAGCGCAGGGCCGGGTGGTGACATAAACAATGGCCCCGTCCAAAGCCACGCCATAGCGCGCGGCGAAATTGCAGATATTGGCCTCCGCGTGCTGGGCCCGGCAGATCTCCTGGCGCTGGCCGGAGGGTATATTCATTTGGTCGCGCAGGCAGCCCGCCTCGCCGCAGTGGGGCGCGCCGGGCAAAGCGCCGTTGTATCCGGTGCCCAAAATGCGGTTATCCGGGCTGACCGCCACCGCCCCCACCGAACGGCGCAGGCAGGTGGAGCGCGTGGCCACCTGATGGGCGATCTTCATGAAATATTCTTCCCAAGTCTGGCGCAAAGTTTTCACCCCTGTGTAATGTTCTCAATAACCGGCGTCTTCTAATATCTGCGCGGCGCTTGTGACCAAATCAAGGCAGCGCGTTCGGAAGAGGTTTTCGCTTATCGCTTTTGCCCGGCCCGCGGGCGTGGAAACATCGCAGCCTAAAAGCTCGCGGCAAACGACCCCGCCGTTTTTCTCGCGGAAAGCCCGGATAAATTCCTCCGTTTTGACGTTGCAACCTTCTTTGCTCTGCCCGTGTTTCAGGCCCACCACCAGCACCGCGCCGGAGACCGCCCCACAGATTTCCGCGCACCTCGCTCCGCTGCCCAGCCCACGGGAAAGGCGCAGGGCCAGTTCTTTTTCCAACCCGTATTTTTCGCAGAAGGCCGCCAGAACCGCCTGCGAGCAGGCCGCGCCTCCGCCGAAAATGGCGGAGGCTTCTTCAACCCTTGTGTTCATGTCAAAAGACCTCTTCCCCGGCATAAAGCGGGAAGGCGCGGCAAAGCTCTTTCACGATGCCCGCGGCTTTGCTTTGCCCCTCACCTGTGCCGGAAAGACAAAGGTCAATGGCCCCGGCGACGGCGCGCATTTCCGCCTCTTTGAGGCCGCGCGTGGTCATGGCCGGGCTGCCGAGGCGGATGCCGCTGCTCACGCCGGGCGGCAGCGGGTCGAAGGGGATGGCGTTTTTATTGCAGGTGACGCCGATCTCGTCCAGGCGGCGTTCCGCCTCTTTGCCGGTGAGGCCGCGTCCGCGCACGTCCACCAGCATCAAATGCGTGTCCGTGCCGCCGGAAACCAAACGCAAGCCCTTTTCCGTCAAGGCTTCGGCCAGCGCGGCGGCGTTTTTTATCACCTGTTCTTGATATTCCCTGAAAGAAGGCTGCAAGGCCTCCTGAAAGGCCACGGCTTTGGCGGCGATCACGTGCATGAGCGGCCCGCCCTGGATGCCGGGGAAAACGGCCTTGTCATAGGCCGCGGCAAACTCGGCGCGGCAAAGGGCCATGCCCCCGCGCGGCCCGCGCAAGGTTTTGTGGGTGGTGCTGGTGACAATGTCGCAATGAGGTACGGGAGACGGGTGCCGGCCTGCCGCCACCAGCCCTGCTAGATGCGCCATATCCGCCACGAAATAAGCGCCGCAGCTCTTGGCTATATCCGCCAGCGCGGCGAAATCTATGACACGCGGATATGACGAAGCCCCGGCCATCAGCAGCTTCGGCCTGGTCTCCATAGCCAGCGCCTTCACTTGGTCATAATCTATGCGTTCGCTCTCTTTGTCCACGCCATAGGCCACAAATTCATATTGCCGCCCGGAGAAATTGACCGGGCTGCCGTGAGTGAGGTGCCCGCCGCAGGCCAGGCTCATGCCCAAAATGCGGTCTCCCGTGTTGAGCAGGGCATAATAAGCGGCCATATTGGCCTGCGCCCCGGAATGGGGCTGCACATTGGCGCTTTCGGCGCAGAACAGTTCTTTGGCCCGCTCGCGCGCCAGATTTTCCGCCTCGTCCACGAACTCGCAGCCGCCGTAATAGCGGCGCCCGGGATAACCCTCGGCATATTTATTGGTCAGCACCGAGCCCTGCGCGCGCATGACCGCGCTGCTGGTGAAGTTTTCCGAAGCGATCAGCTCAATCTTGTTCTCCTGCCGGGCCCTTTCCCGTGCGATCACCGCGGCGATTTCTGGATCCGTCTCCTGCAATCTTTGCCAGCTCATTGTTGTATGCTCCTTTTTGTTTTTGAAATAACTGCCGCGCTCAACTCTTCTCCAGCCGGGAGATTTTTTCCAGCCTTTGCGCGTGGCGCGCCCCGGCGAAGGGCGTTTCCAGCCAGACGCGCACCATTTCCAACGCTTCCGGCGCGGAGAGGACGCGCGCGCCCAGCGCCAGGATATTGGCGTTGTTATGCTCGCGCGCGCATTGGGCGGTGAAAACGCTGTGGCAAAGGGCCGCCCGCACCCCGGGGAATTTGTTGGCGGCGATGCTCATGCCGATGCCGGTGCCGCATATCAAAATGCCGCGCTCATATTTGCCCGCGCCGACCCCTGCTGCCACCAAGGCGGCATAATCGGGATAATCCACCGACTGCTCATCCGGGCAGCCGTAATCCAGCGTTTCCTGGCCCCGCGCCTGCAAAAAGGCCTTTACCTGCTCTTTCAGCTTATATCCGGCATGGTCGGACGCGATGGGTATGATCATTTTTCTTCCTCCCGCAGCCGCGCCAGGAATTTTCCCAGCGCGCCCTCGATTTTTTCCGCGCAAAAACGGTAATTTTGCGCGTCCCCGCCATAGGGATCCTCAATGTCGGAACCCGCGAATTCTCCCAGGGAAACGACCTGCTTGGCCCCATGACACGCCTTCAATATAAGATCTTTTTGCGCCTGCGTCATGGTCACGGCCCACTCCGTCTCCGCGGCGAGCGTGCCGCTCAAAGGGCGGCTGCGGTGCGCCGAAAGATCGAGCCCGCGTTCGCGCATGGCTTCCGCCGCGCCGGGCGCGGCTTCATCACCGCGAAAAGCGGAAAGCCCGGCTGAAGCAACGGTAAAATGTCCGGCAAGCCCGGCTTGTCCCAGCATTTGCCGGAAAAGGGCCTCGGCCATCGGGCTGCGGCAGGTATTGCCCGCGCAGAGAAAAAGGATGCGTTTCTCCACCTTTCTCGACCTCCAAAAAAGATTTCTTATTATTATATCACGAAGCGGCTGACATGCTCAAGAAAAATTTCGCGTTGTTTTCCGCGGTTTTAAAAACTTTCCAGCAGGGAGACGGCGGCAAGCAGCAGGAAGCCGGAAAGCATCCCGGTTACAGCAAAAAACCGCTCTTCACGCCAAGCCAGGGGCAAGAGTTCTTTCAGCGCGACATAAAGCATGGCCCCGGCGGAAAAGGCCAGGAAGCCGCCCAATATCCGCTCCGGGAAGCCGCTCAGCCCAAGACCGAGCATGGCGCCCAAGGGCGTGCAAAGGCTGATGCCGCAAAGGAGCAGCAGGGTTTTCCCCGGTTTTTGCCCGCCCGCCAGCAAAGGCGCGGCCACCGCCAGCCCCTCCGGCAGGTTGTGCAAGCCGATGGCCAATGCCAAGAGCGGCCCCAGCCGCCCCCCGGCCAGGAACCCGGCGCTGATCGCCATGCCCTCGGGCAGGTCGTGCAGGGCGATCCCGCAGGCGACCAATACGCCCGTATGCAGGAGGGATGGCCCCTTTTTCCGTGCGAGCAAAGAGCCGCAAAAGACCGGCAGCAGGACGCCCGCCAAAAGCCCGGCGCGCGCGGCTCCGCTCCCTCCCAGTTTCAAGGCAGAGGGCCAGAGGTCGGCGCAAGCCACCGCCAGCATCACCCCTGCTGCCAGCCCGAAGGCAAAGGCCAATGCGCCGCGCTTTTCCGGCAAAAGAAAAGCCAGGCCGCCGCCCAAAACGGTGGCCGCCCCGGCCAAAACGCTCATCCACAAAAGGCCGTGCATACGCAAACCCCCGCCGTTTGTTCCTGTCTTATGTATATCGCGGGGAGGACGTTTATAGAAACAGAATACAGCGAGGAGAGGCAAGAAGCAAGAAGATGACTAAGCCGGCTCTTTCTTCACGCCATATGTTGCGGTCTATTCTTTTTGGATAACTATATATAGCGGTTCTTCGGCGCTTTCTTCCGGGCCGCCTCGTTTCCGCGCGCAAGCCCCCGTTTCACCCGGCCATTTTCTCTATGGCGTAAAGCGCCCGCTCGATGTCCTCGCGCGTAGTATAAAAACCCAGGCTGAAACGCACGCTGCCCCGCCCGCCCGTGCCGACGGCCCGATGCGCCAGGGGCGTGCAATGATAGCCCGCGCGCACCGCGATGTCGTGTTTTTCCCGCAAAATGGCGGCGGCCCGCGCCGGATCCGTCTCGCCGATATTAAGCGTGATCACCGGGACGCGCTCCTCTTCCGGCGGCGGGCCGTAAACCGTCACCCTTCTGATCCCGGCCAGTTCGCGCAAAAACCAGGCCGTATTGCTGCAGTTTTTCTCGCGGATGCGCTCCGGCCCGTTCTGCAGGACGAAATCCAGCCCGGCAGAGAGCCCCGCGATGCCCGGCACATTGGGCGTGCCGCTTTCCAGGTGGTCCGGATAGCTTTGCGGCTGCCGCCAATCGTGCGAGGAGCTGCCCGTGCCGCCCGCGATAAGCGGGGCGAGCTCCAGCCCCGGCGCGACATAAAGACAGCCCGCGCCCATCGGGCCATAAAGGCTTTTATGCCCGGAAAAGGCCAACAGGCCGATCCCCGCGGCGGCCGCGTCGAGCTGCAGCACGCCCGCAGATTGGCTGGCGTCCACCAGAAAAGGAATGCCCCTTTCCTTGGCGAGCGCGCCGATTTTCGCTATCGGCATGATGCCGCCCGTGACATTGCTGGCGTGCAGGCAAACCAAAAGCGAGGTTTCCGGCCGGAGGGCGGAGGCGAAGGCGGAGGCGCTGATCCTGCCGCGGGAATCGGCGGGAACCATGCTGAGGCTTATCACGCCGTTTTGCTCCAATTGCTTTAAGGGCCGCCAGACTGCGTTATGCTCCATGCCGGAAAACACCACGTGCCCGCCGGGCCTGAGCAGGCCTTTAATCGCAATATTAAGCGAAGCCGTGGCCCCGGAGGTGAAAACAAGCCGCTCCGGCGCGGGGCAGTTGAAAAAGCGCGCCAGCTTGTCTCTCGTGGCGGAAACCATGCGCCCGGTGGCGTTGGACATGTCATAGCTGCCGCGACCGGGATTGGCGCCGAATTTGACCAGGGCCTCCCCCACGGCGGCCAGAACCTGCGGCGGCTTGGGATAAGTCGTGGCGGCGTTATCGAAATAAATCACGGGATTACCTCCTTGAAAAAGAACAAAGAAATTCATATTGCTTATTATATTTTATTCTTTGCCGCCCGCTTTCGTGAGGACATGGTTAAGAGACTGCACACAAAAAAGCCCCCACCGGAAAACAGAGGCGGGGGGCAAAAAGAGCACGGCAAGAAACGCAAAGGGCGTCAGCCCCCGAGGCAACACTCAAACAGGTTTCCGATATAAACATAGAACCCCGCGAAGACGGCAAACATAATGGGGATATAAAAGTATTTGAGTTTTCTCGTTTGCTTTTTAACGGCGAAGATTACGGCAAGAACGACGGCTGCATAAATGCTTAGAGCGGCTATGCCCCAGTGCTCGTCGTTATGTGCGCTACGCATTGCCTGTCCGTTTACATAACAATATATGGCCGTCAAGACACATATACACAAAGCGACCAGAAATAAAACCCAAAACTCATGACGCTTTATCGCGCTCAACATGCTGTTCACCCCCAAAAACATTAAGCTTCCAATTATTCACACGCCCCCTCGGCATCCGCCCCCCTAAAACTGTTCGTCGGGCAAAAGAAGCTCTACGATCCTGGTCAAATCCTCTTCGCCGTAATATTCGATGACGATCTGCCCGTTTTCCTGCGCGTTCTTCACGGAGACGCGGGTGGCCAGCCTTTGGCGCAGGCGGTCTTCCACGGCCCGCAAAATGGGCGGCGCGGCGCGGCGCAGCCCGCTTGCGGAAAGGCGCTTTCTGCCCGCGGCCCGGCCATAATTTCTGACTAATTCCTCGGCTTGGCGCACGGAAAGCTTTTCCAGCACGACGCGCTGCGCTAAAACGCGCTGCGCCCCCGCTTCCGGCAGAGCCAAGAGCGCCCGCCCGTGCCCGGCGCTCAAGCGCCCGTCGCGCAGCATGGCGCGGCAGAGCGGATCCAGCGAGAGCAGGCGCAAGGTGTTGGCGACGTGGGGGCGGCTTTTGCCCAGGCGCGCGGCCAGCTGTTCCTGCGTATAGGCGAATTTCTGCTGCAGGGCGAGATAGGTTTCCGCCTCCTCGACGATGTTCAAATCTTCGCGCTGGATATTCTCAATCAGCGAAAGCTCCAGAACCTCGTCCGGGGCCAATTCCCTGATTATGCAGGGGATTTCCTCTTTTCCGGCCAGGGCGGCGGCACGGAAACGGCGTTCCCCGGCCACGATCTCATATGCCCCGCTTTCGGCCTTGCGCAGCAAAATGGGCTGCAAGACCCCGTGCTGGGCGATGGATTCGGCCAGCTCGCGCAGTTTTTCCTCATCAAAGGACTTGCGCGGCTGCGCGGGGTTGACGGCGATCTGCGCGAGCGGAATTTGCTCTACCTTTTCGCCTTTCTGCGGCTCGGCGATCTCCTTGGGAATGAGCGCCGAGAGGCCCTTGCCCAGGGCTTTTTTCATTGCGCGCGCCCCCTTTCCTGATGCTCACTTTTGCCGGGAAAGAAACTCCCCGGCCAGCTGCTGATATTGTTCCGCCCCCTTGGAGCGGGCGTCATAATAAAAAATGGGCTTGCCGTGGCTGGGCGATTCCGAAAGGCGCACGTTCCTGGAAATGACGGCCTCATAAACGTTTGCCCCGAAATAGCCCCGCACCTCTTCGGCCACTTGCACGGCCAGATTGGTGCGCGGGTCGAACATGGTGAGCAGCACGCCCTCGATGCGCAGATCCGGGTTGAGATGCTTTTTCACCAGGTCAAAGGTGTTCATGAGCTGGCTTAAGCCCTCCAGCGCGTAATATTCGCTTTGGATGGGGATGATCAGGCTGTCGGCGGCGGCCAGCGCGTTCACCGTCAGCAGGCCCAAAGAAGGCGGGCAATCGAGAAAGATATAGTCGTATGCTTTAGCCAGCGGGTTTAAGGCCCGCTTGAGCTTGGTCTCCCGAGAAAGGGCCGATACCAGCTCGATCTCTGCTCCGGCCAACTGGATGGTGGCGGGAATGAGCGAGAGCCGCGCATAGGGCGTGGCCAAGGTCACCTCTTCGGCGGAGGCCCCGTTGATCAAGACATCATAAACGCATCGCTTGATTTCGCTGC
>Ga0123353_10018748_pt1 | contig 10248 bp, 9 predicted proteins | sample TergutLab28metaG_3_FD_92763 | JGI IMG/M metagenome (GOLD analysis project Ga0123353, IMG submission 92763) | Labiotermes labralis P3 segment gut microbial communities from Petit-Saut dam, French Guiana - Lab288 P3 | ecosystem: Host-associated > Arthropoda: Insects > Digestive system > Gut ...
CCCCGACTGGGAGAAGCCCGAGGGTGTGCCGATCGACGCCATGCTGTTCGGTGGCCGCCGGGCCTCCAACGTCCCGCTGGTCCTGGCTGCGCGCGACTGGGCGCACGGGGTGTTCGTGGGTGCGACTGTGGCCTCCGAGCAGACCGCTGCGGCCGAAGGTGCCGTCGGTTCGCTGCGCCGCGACCCGTTCGCCATGCTCCCGTTCTGCGGCTACGACATGGCCGACTACTGGGGCCACTGGCTCGACGTGGGCGCTGAGCTGGCCGCCAAGGGCGTGGAGGCGCCGGCGATCTTCTCGGTCAACTGGTTCCGCAAGAGCGCTGACGGCAAGTTCCTGTGGCCGGGCTTCGGCGACAACTCCCGTGTCGTGGCGTGGGCCCTGGACCACCTCGACGGCAAGGCCCCTGGTGTGGCCAACGCCCTGGGTGTCGTCCCGGCCCCCGGCGAGCTCAACCTCGACGGCCTGGACCTGTCCGAAACCGCTCTCGAAGAGCTGTTCCGCGTCGACCCCGACGCCTGGCTCGCCGAGGCTGACCTGACCGAGGAGTACTTCGGCCAGTTCGGCGACAAGGTCCGCCCCGAGCTGTACGACCAGCTCGCCACGCTGCGGGCGAACCTGCAGGCTGCCAAGGACTGACCTCGTACGACCAACGACGGGCCGGGACGACGTTCCGGCCCGTCGTCGCGTCTTACGTAGGTCTCCTGTGGTCACAGGCCGGGGGTGGTGATCCGCCCTTCGGCCGCGGCGGTGGCGATGTCGGTACGGTGCTGGGAGTCAGCGAGGCGGATCTTGTCGACCCCGGTGTAGGCGACGGTGCGGGCCGACGGCAGGTCGTCACCGACACCGACGACAGACAGGACCCGTCCCCCCGACGAGACCAGCGCGCCGTCACGGGCGGTGGTACCAGCGTGCAGGACGTGCACCCCGTCGACCGTGCCGGCAAGGGCGACACCGGTGATGACGTCGCCGGTGCGGGGGGTGGCAGGATAGTTCGCCGAGGCGATGACGACGGTGACGGCGGCATCGTCGTGCCAGGTCAGGGGACCGTGGTCAGCGAGGTGGCCGGTGGCTGCGGCCAGCAGGAGCGTGCCGAGCGGGTCGGCCAGGCGGGCGAGGACGACCTGGGTCTCGGGGTCGCCGAAACGGGCGTTGAACTCCACCACCCGCAGACCACGGGAGGTCAGCGCCAGGCCGCAGTACAGGACGCCGACAAACGGCGTGCCGCGGCGGGCCATCTCGTCGATCGTCGGCTGGGCGACACGTGTGACCACCTCGTCGACGAGAGTCGCCGGCGCCCACGGCAACGGCGAGTAGGCGCCCATACCGCCGGTGTTGGGGCCCGTGTCGCCGTCGCCGATCCGTTTGAAGTCTTGCGCGGGGGCCAGGGGGACGACGTTCGTACCGTCGCACAGGACGAACAACGACACCTCGGGTCCGTCGAGGTACTCCTCGACGACGACCCGCCGCCCAGGGCGGTCCAGGCAGGCGCGGGCGTGGGCCAGCGCCGCCTGCGCGTCGTCGGTCACCACGACGCCTTTGCCGGCCGCCAGGCCGTCGTCCTTGACCACGTGCGGTGCCCCGAACTCAGCCAGCGCGGCGGCGACCTGGTCGATGTCGTCGCAGGTGCGTGACGCGGCGGTCGGAACCCCAGCAGCAGCCATCACTTCTTTGGCGAACGCTTTCGACCCTTCCAGCGCGGCTGCGGCGCCTGACGGCCCGAAGCACGGCACACCCGCCTCGCGCACGGCGTCGCCCACCCCGGCGACCAAAGGCGCTTCTGGCCCGACGACGACGAGGTCGACACCCAGCCGCACCGCCAGCGCAGCGACCGCCGCCCGATTCATCGCGTCGACTTCGTGCAGGTGCGCGACATCCCCGATCCCAGGGTTCCCGGGCGCCGCGTGGACCGCGGTCACCTCCGGATCAGCCACCAACGCCCGTACCAGCGCGTGCTCCCGCGCTCCGCTCCCAACCACAAGGATCTGCATGGCCCATGACCCTACTGTGTCCAGGCCTGTCACCAACAACGACGGCGGGCCAGACCCGGCGGGCCGAACACCCACCCCAGAAGAGCGTTGGCATCACGCGGGCGGTTGCACGGTGTGCACGACGTCCCCGGCGTGGATGCGGTGCTCGGTCGTCTCGTCGGCGATGACGAGGCAGGCGTCGTCGGCCAGGCGCAGGGCTTGGCCGACGAGGGTCGCACCTCCTGGGAGGGTGGCTTGGACGCGGCGGCCCAGGGTCGTGCACATACCGCAGACCTCGTCGGGGAGGTTCGCGTCGGCGGCGCACCAACGGCCCAGGACCTGCGCCAGCTCGGTGGCCACGGTGACGAGCAGCGCCTCACGGTCGGTGGGGCCGCCGACCAACGCCAGGGACGTGGCTGTGGGAACCGGCAGCTCAGCGGCTTGCTGGGTGACGTTCAGACCGACACCGACGGCCACGGCGCTGCGGTCCGGCGTGGCCTGGACGAGGATCCCGGCGACCTTGCGCAGGTCGGCCCAACCGTCGAGGACAGCGGCGCCAGGCACGACGACCAGCACGTCGTTGGGCCACTTCAGCCACGCGGCCACCTCGTGGGCGCGCAACGCCCGGACCACACCGAGGCCGACGACAAGGGGGAGCCAGCCCAGACCGCCTGGTCCCTGTCCGTCACCTGAGGTCCGGACGACGAATGTGCCGGTGAGCGAGGTGCGGGGGGTGCTCACCCACGTGCGTCCAGCCCGGCCGTGACCGTCGGTCTGGTGGTCGGCCAGCAGCACAGAGCCGGTCGGCCAGGCGTCGTGGTCCTCGCGCAGACCAGCCAGGACGTCGTCGTTGGTCGAACCGGTGCGGTCGACGACCTCCAGGCGGGCCAGCGGCCCGGCGGGGGCCAGGAGCATGCGGCGCAGACGGTCAGGGCACAACGGCTCACGGTCCACGCGGTCATCTTTGCGCACAGGCTCCGGGTTGTACGGAACCCCACACACTGGACGGCTGAGCTGGTGACCAATACCACCTCCGGACCCGACATATGCCCCTAAGATCGATGGAGTGAGCACATCCCCCCGGTCGACGGCTGCCCGGCTCGACGAGCTGGCCGCGCGCACCGCGGACCAGCTCGCCGCAGAGCAGGCAGCCACAGCCAAACAGCACCCTCGAGGCAAGAAAACAGCCCGGGAAAGGATCCTGGCGCTGCTCGACCCGGGGTCGTTCACTGAGCTGGACGCGATGGTCCGGCACCGGTCGCACAACTTCGGTCTGGACAAACGTAGGGTGCCCGGCGACGGGGTGGTCACCGGGCACGGGACCGTCGACGGTCGCCCGGTGTGCGTGTACTCGCAGGATTTCACAGTTTTTGGCGGGTCCCTGGGCGAGGTGCACGGGCAGAAGATCACCAAGGTCATGGACCTGGCGCTGCGCACCGGCTCCCCCCTGGTCGGGATCAGCGACGGCGGTGGGGCCAGGATCCAAGAGGGTGTGGCGGGGCTGACCCAGTTCGCCGAGATCTTCCGCCGCAACACTGCTGCGTCAGGGGTGATCCCGCAGATCAGCCTGATCTTGGGGCCCAGCGCCGGTGGTGCGGTGTACTCCCCAGCACTGACCGACTTCATCGTCATGGCCGACGGCACCTCACATATGTTCATCACCGGGCCTGACGTCATCCGCGCGGTCACCGGCGAGGACGTCGGGTTCGAAGAGCTCGGTGGGGCGAGCACCCACTGCGTGCGTTCGGGGGTGGCGCACTACCTGGCGTCCGACGAGGACGACGCCATCGACTACGTGCGCACCTTGCTGGGGTACCTGCCGTCGAACAACCTGTCGGACCCGCCGTCGTACACCGAACCGGTCGACCTGGAGGTCACCGCGTCCGACATCGAGCTGGACACGCTCGTCCCCGACTCCGACGCCCAGCCGTACGACATGCGCACCGTCGTGGAGCACGTGCTCGACGCCGGGATGTTGTTCGAGGTGCAGACCCTGTTCGCGCCGAACGTGGTCGTCGGGTTCGGGCATGTCGAAGGGCAGGTCGTGGGAGTGGTGGCCAACCAGCCGCAGACCATGGCCGGCACGCTGGACATCGACGCGGCAGAAAAGGCAGCCCGGTTCGTGCGCACCTGCGACGCGTTCAACATCCCGGTGCTGACGTTCGTCGACGTCCCTGGGTTCCTGCCTGGAACCGACCAGGAGTGGAACGGGATCATCAGGCGCGGGGCCAAGCTCATCTACGCCTACGCCGAGGCCACGGTGCCGTTGGTCACGGTGATCACGCGCAAGGCGTACGGCGGGGCCTATATCGTCATGGGTTCCAAACAGCTCGGCGCCGACGTCAACCTGGCCTGGCCGACAGCCCAGATCGCAGTCATGGGCGCCTCGGGTGCGGTGAACATCCTTCACCGCGGCGCCCTGGCCAAAGCCGAGTCTGACGGTGGGGACGTCGAAGCCGAACGCGCCCGTCTGGTCGCCGAGTACGACGACGCGATCGTCAACCCCTGGGACGCAGCCGACCGCGGATACGTGGACGCGGTGATCCGCCCGTGCGACACACGCGTCGAGATCACCAAAGCCCTGCGCCTGCTGCGCACCAAACGTGCCACCCTGCCCCCCAAGAAGCACGGGAACATCCCCCTATGACCACGCAAACATCGGTTGAACCCCGCGTCCGCGTCCTCGGCGGCGATCCTACCGACGCCGAGCTCGCTGCTCTGATCACCAGCTTGATGACAGTGGCCGAACCACCTCGCTCCACCTGGTCACGCCCCATCTGGTCTGACCGCTCCCGCACCCTGCGCACCGACCTCCCCCACGGTCCCCACGCCTGGCGTCACAGCTTCGGCCCCTGAGACTTCACACGAGGCAAGACACAGGAACCGTCCCCATTGTCTTCCCATTGTCTTCCCCGTCCTCACACGAGGAGGCGGGCTCCGGGGACGGGGCCGGTGGCGGTGACGACCTGGCGGGCGACACCGGCGAGGGTGAGGCTGGCGGCGACGACCTGGGCGTGCGCACGGTTGCGGCCCAGGGCAGCCACGGTGGGGCCAGAACCGCACACGACGACTCCGAGGGCACCGGCGTCGCGGGCCGTCTGCACCGTGCGTCCCAGGTCGGGCAGCAGGTGCAGGGCAGCGGGTTGCAGGTCGTTGTGCAAAGCCTCGCCCAGGGCGTGGGGGTCACCGGTGCGCAGAGCCTGCATGAGCTCGATATCGGAGTCGGGGTCGCTCTCGGGGACCTCGTCGCCGCGCAGGTCGTCCAGGGCGGAAAACACCCGGGGGGTGGACAGGCCGTGCTCGGCGAAGGCCAGCGCCCAGTGGAACTCGCCGACGACCATGGCGGGCGTGAGCATGTCGCCACGGCCGGTGCCCACAGCGGTGTGACCCATGAGCGCGAACGGGACGTCGGCGCCGAGCTGGCGGCCCAGGTCGAGCAGGTCCTCGCGTGAGGCGCCGGTACCCCACAGCTCGTCGGTGGCGACCAGGGCGGCAGCGGCGTCGGCCGAACCGCCAGCCATCCCACCGGCCACAGGCACCCGCTTGTCGATATGCAGGTGCACCCCGTCGCTGATACCCGCACGGGAGGCCAGCAGCTGTGCGGCCCGCACGGCGAGGTTCGAACTGTCGGTGGGGACGATCTGGTCGCCGGTCCCGGTCATCGAGACGGTGATGTCGTCGGCGGCTGTGGCGACGACGTCCTCGTACACCGACACCGCCTGGAACACGGTGACCAGCGGGTGGTACCCGTCAGGGCCAGGCGCCGCGGCGCGCAGCGACAGGTTGACCTTGCCGGGGGCGCGCACACGCACCCAGTCGGTCGGCACAGACAGCGCAGAGGTCACGGGCGTCACTGTGCCAGGTCTGCGGGGTCTGGAGGAAACCGAGACCCTGGCCGTCACCCGGGTGAGAAAGACACCCGGCCCTGCGCCGTCGTGATCCCCCGCTGGTGGGACGATCGGCGACAACGTGCGCAGCAGGCGCTCGGCGGTCGGTCAGGGCTCGCACAGGTGCTCGGCGAGACGGGCGAAACCGGCGACACCGATCCGTTCCCCGCGGTCACCAGGGTCCAGTCCAGCGGCGACGAGGGCGCTCGCCGCAGCCTCACCAGACCCGGCCAGCGGTGCCAGCGCGGCACGCAAGGTCTTGCGGCGCTGGGCGAAGGCCGCGTCCACCACGGTGAAGACCTGCTCACGGGTCGCCGTGGTCACCGGTGGGTCCCGGCGTTCCACGGCGACCAGGGCCGAGTCGACGTTCGGGGCCGGCCAGAACACCGACCGTCCTACCGACGCCACCCGTCGGGCGTGGGCGTACCAGGCGACCTTGACGCTCGGCACCCCGTACACCCTGCTGCCCGGCGGTGCGACCAACCGGTCCGCGACCTCCGACTGGACCATGACCAAGGCGCGGCGCAACGAGTCGAACCGTGCCAGGAACGTCAGCAGCACCGGCACCGCCACGTTGTACGGCAGGTTCGCGACCAACGCTGTGGGGGCTGGGCCGTCGATGGCGGTCAGGTCCAGGGCGTCGGCGAGCAACACTGTCAGGCGCAGAACCCCAGCGTCGTCGTGGACGTGTCCCACGACGGGGCCGTCGGCGGTGGTGGCTGTCCACCCGGAGGTTTGTGCGACGACGGTTGTCGGCAGGGCGCGGGCCAGCACAGGGTCGATCTCCACCGCCACGACATGGGCCCCTGCGGCGAGCAGCCCCAGCGTCAACGACCCCAGGCCCGGCCCGACCTCGACCACCCGCTCGGCCGGTTCGACCTGCGCCTGCCGCACAGTTTTGCGGACCGTCCCAGGGTCGACGACGAAGTTCTGCCCCAACGACTTCGTCGGGCGCACCCCCAACGCTGCCGCAAGCTCACGCACCTTCACAGGTGTCAGCAGGGCCGGGTCGCTCGTCACGAGCCCACGGTACCGGGCCAGAGGTTGGCCAAGGTCCGTCAGGCACCAGGGTTGGAGCCTCAGGCCACGAAGAGGAAGGGGAGGAACATCAAGAACACGCTGAAGATGTAGAACACCAAGGCGAAGACGACCAGCGCGGTCTGGAAGCCTCCCAGGATCGTCCCGACGAGCGCGAGGTTGTAGCCCGTGCGGTCCGGGGTGTCCTTGGTGCGCCGCATGGCGATGATCGACAGCACCAGACCAGCCGGGGCAAAGGCGAACGCGAAGACCAGGCCGAGAATCGCCATCGTGTCGATCGGGGGCGACGGAGGGTAGTACACCATGGGTGGCGGGGGGTACGGACCGAGAGGGTACGGCGGCGGGTACGGCGGCGGAGGCCATGGGTACGGGTAGCCCGGCGGGCCTGCCTCAGGACCATCCGGATCCGACGGAAGCGGATCCATCACCTTGGTCGAGTCCAACACCTTGGTCGAGTCCAACACCTGTGTTTCCGGGTCGGGGACCTCGGCCGGCGACGGCTCGTGGTCGGTGCTCATGGCACTTCGTAGTCGACGACAGCGCGGTCAGCGCAGGCCGCAGTGATGAACGACGCGACCTCCACGTGCCGCGGGTGGGTCCGGTAGGCCGCCAGGTCGTCGGCCGAGTCGAAGTCGACGATGAGCAGCAGGTCATGGGTGTGGTTGAGGTGCTCGGGCGCGACAACCACCTCCAGGTGCCGCATCCCCGGGACCAGCCCGTCCAGCGCCGCCACCTTCTCGGCAGCCCGCGCCAGGTTCGCAGCCCGGTCAGCCCCTGCCGCCTGGTCGGCGAACGTCCACATCACCACGTGCCGGATCATCAGTGCCCTCCCTCAGGTACACCGACATCCTCGCACCGATCTGGGTCCATTCCGGCAGAACACCCACAAGAGCTACAGAACCCCCGCAGCCCCAGCCGGCTGGCCGGCCGACGACCTCGTTCGTCCTGGTCAAGGACGTTCACTGTGGTGAACGGTCCTGACCAGGACGAACGAGGTCGTGGCGCGGCTGGGACGCCGCCGCCATCCGCCGACGAGCCCCGACGCGCCAGGCGACGAGGTAGATGACGAAGGAGATGGTGGTGATGTAGGGGCTGATGGGGACGGTCGAGCCCAGGGCCAGGAGGATGCCGCCGACTGCTGCGACCTCGGCGAACACGACGGACAGGACCGGGACCCACACCGGGGACGCAGTGAGGCGGACCGCTGCGGCCGCGGGCGTGATGAGCAGCGACAGGACCAGCAGCGCGCCGACGATCTGCACAGCCATGGCCACAGCCACGCCGAGCAGGACCATGAACACCAAAGACAAAGCACGCACCGGCACACCACGGGCTGCGGCCACGTCAGGGTCGACGGACGCGAACGTCAACGGACGCCACACCAGGGCCAGACCGCCGACGACGACAACGGCCAGCACTGCCATCGTCGTGACGCGAGCGGGGTCCACGGCGACGATCTGGCCGGTGAGCAGGCCGAACTTGTTCGCCGAACGTCCTGAGTACAAGGCCAGGAACAGCACACCCAGGCCCAGGCCGAAAGGCATGAGCACCCCGATGACCGAGCTGCGGTCGCGGGCGCGCTGGCCCAGGGCCCCGATGAGCACCGCGGCGACCAACGACCCGCCGACCGACCCGACGGCCACGTCGACACCGACGAGCAGCGCCGCCGCCGCCCCAGCGAACGACAGCTCGGAGACCCCGTGCACCGCAAACGCTAAGTCGCGCTGCATGACGAACACCCCGACGAGCCCTCCGACCAGCGCCAGCAGCGCCCCGGCGATGAGCGGCCCGCGCACGAGCACCACCATCTCGCCGTAGTCGCTGAAGTCGAACAGCTGGTTCCACCACGCGTCGGCGGCCAGACGCGCGGTCACGCTGCGTCCTCGGCGTGGTGGTGGGCGTCGTCACCGACGATGATCAGCCGTCCTTGCGCTTCGACCACGTCGATGCGGCTGCCGTACAGGCGGGTGAGGTTGTCCGAGGTCAGCACGTCAGCGGGCTTGCCCACGGCGTGCCCTGCCGGGCCCAGGTAGGTGACACGGTCGGTGTATGGCAGCACCGGGTTGATCTCGTGGGTGACGAACAGCACTGCCGTCCCGGTGTTCTGGCAGGTCGCGGCGATCAGCGCAGTGACCTCGTCCTGGCGGCGCAGGTCCAGCGACAGCAGCGGTTCGTCGCACAGCAAGATCGCAGGGTCGGAGGCCAGGGCCTGGGCGATACGCACCCGCTGCTGCTCTCCCCCGGACAGCAGTCCTACCGGGGCGTCGGCGTAGTCGCTGGCACCGACTGCTGCCAGCAGCTCGTCGACCCGGGTGTGTGGGGCGCGTCCACCTGGGCCCCAACGGTGCCCGTCCAGGCCCAGGCGGACCAGGTCACGTGCACGCACCGGGGTGGCCGGGTCGACGATCCGCTGCTGCGGGACGTACCCCAGCGCACGCGACCCGCGCCGTGGCGGATGCCCGAGCACCCGCACCGTCCCGGCGTGCAACGGCTGGATCCCCAGCAGCACACGCAGCAGCGTCGTCTTGCCCGAACCGTTCGGCCCGAGCACGGTGAGGAACTCGCCCGCCGCGACGCTCAGGTCCAGGCCCGACCACACGGTGCGGGATCCGAAAGCCAACGCCGCGTCGTGCAGCTCGATCACCGGGCGGGAGGGGTCGATCACGCGTCCACCCCCAGCGCCTTGACGAGCGCGTCGAGGTTCGCTGTCATCCAGCTGATGTAGTCGTGCCCGGCGGGCAGGGTCTCAGTCACGGCCACGACCGGGACACCGGCAGCTTGGGCTTTGGCGCGCACCTGCTCGGTCTGCGGGCCGGTGGTCTGGGAGTTGTACACCAGCGCCACCACCTGGTGGTCGGTGAACAGCGCGAGGGTGTCACGCATCACCGTCGGGGGGACGTCGGTCTCGTCCTCGATGGCCTTGGCGAACTTCGGCGGTGTCTTGTCGACGAGACCGAGGGCGTCCAGCAGGTACCCGGGGACCGGCTCGGTGGCCGCCACCGCCTGCCCGCCGACGGTCTCGGCCATCTCGACGGTACGGGCGACCAGGGCGTCGACCTTCGCGGTGAACGCTGCGGCGTTGGCGGTGTAGGTCGTGGCGTTGCCAGGGTCGACATCGGCGAGCTGCGCGCCGACCTCGTTGGCGACGGCTGCGACAGTCGGCAGGTCGTACCACACATGCTCGTTGAGGTCATCGTCAGTGCGGCCGGAGACCGCGACCGCTTCGACCACCGGCGGCGCCGACGACAGCCCGTCGAGCATGGTCGTGGCGTAGTCGTCGTACCCTCCCCCGTTGACCACGACGAGGTCCGCCTTGGACAGCGCCAGCTGCACCCTGGCCGACCCTTCGTACGAG
>Ga0123353_10018749_pt1 | contig 10248 bp, 5 predicted proteins | sample TergutLab28metaG_3_FD_92763 | JGI IMG/M metagenome (GOLD analysis project Ga0123353, IMG submission 92763) | Labiotermes labralis P3 segment gut microbial communities from Petit-Saut dam, French Guiana - Lab288 P3 | ecosystem: Host-associated > Arthropoda: Insects > Digestive system > Gut ...
TACTGCCGAGGTCCTAGAAAGAGCAGAGCTATACCTCTACTCACCGTAAGTGCCTTCGTGACCTGCAAAAAGGGTGAAAACCTACCTACCAACACATGCACAATTATTTCACAAATTATCATACTCCTACATGTTTCGACACTATCGTGTCATCCTCAGGGAGCTTGTAGTCAATACCTTGCCAAGTATTTCAAATGCAGCTGTTGGTAATACAATTTAAAATATAAAATTATTTCACATGTCCTATGCTGTTGAAATCTCAATGTTTAAAATCTTTAAAATATTTGAACTGTTCTATTTATAATAAAATGGGCTATAATCATTTTGTTGTCATATTGAAGTCCGTCTGTATGGCGGTCGTACGTACAATCTGTAATAAATATGGATTTTGATATATTTGCAATTGGGTTGTCACCCGGTGGCAGTATTACAGTACACATTTACACACAGGCAATACATAGAACAACACAAAGAACAACTAATTTGGAAGAGTGAGGGCCGTGCCCCGTCTTTGCTAATTTTACCCTGGCATTTGCGTTACAACTGAGCAAAAAGCACGGAAAACCCTGTCAGGATGGATGTATGTTATATCGCGGATATATCGAGTATATTTAATTATGGACTCATTAATTGTGCATATGTTGGTCATTGTACAAAATAAGGTGCTCACAGTGGCGGTGCTGGGGGGAGTTACTGCTGCGCCCTGAAGATGGAACCACTACTGTCACTCGGAACGCCGTGAGTCCATCGACACAACGCCGCATGCTCAGCAACATAGCTCCGTCAAAAACGGCTCAGGAGCCCCAAAATGGGTACCCAAGGCTCTTGTTGACCGGGGGGAGGGGGGTTAACGCGGCCGGAGCATAAAGTTGATCGCCCTCCACCATACAGTGTCGAGGTTAAGAATGTGAAGGTATACCTCACTCCCTACACACCTTCATGAAAAGTCTACAGTTCTCCGAAATGTCGGAAATTACCATGCGTAAAAAGCCACGCAGACTCGAATCTTCAAACCATATCCTTCCAAATATTTCCGGAACTGTTTTCTGTTTATTTCTTGTTTCTGTAATCGGAGAAGTATTTCCAGCGCTCTCTCTCTCTCTCACATACACATATTATATATATATATACACACACACACACACATGTATTACTGTTGCGATTCTGACAATCCTAGGATCGCAACACAAAAGGACAGCAATTTCCTTTACACCCGGTGCAGCCCGTTCCGGATCCGTGCGCCTTAGTAACGTTACGCCAGCATTTCAACTGACAGAGGTGAAAGTTTCGTCCTTGAGGTCCAGCCACAGTATAACGCAATATTATACATTTCCACAGCTCTCCCACGCAGTTAAAACACCGACTATTGGGTCTATATTTACACACACACACACACACACACACACACACACACACACACGCGCGCGCGCGCGCGGAGGACACAATGTGGAAACAAAAAAAAAGGGGCAAGCAGTAGAAACTCTGCTAACAGGTGGCGTTTGTTTTAAACTGTCCACGTGACAGGTGATGCAACCGGGGCAGTAGGACTGTGAGGCGGATTGCTGACACTGCAGGAAACGACAGACTAAAAGAGGTGGAACAACAGAAAAATGGAAAAGCAAACAAAGGACGATTTAAATAAAGAAATATGGAAAGACACAAAAATAAACTCCCACAATCCAATTACATATGGCGGCAGTTACCTGCCTGCTACTGTAGCACGCTCTGCTTCGAGTCTGCGTTACGTAAGCCCGCATTGTGTATAGGCTGCATTACACGCAACGGACATAACCTCAAAACCTGGAACTGTTGTAGGCTTTGCGTGCGCCGCATTTAAACAACACGCACATTTTTGGGCGATATGTGGCTCTCACAGCGCTGTTCCTAAACAAGATTCTTACGCTGTGTCCAGTACAGCGTTCCAGATGTTTTCATTCTCACTATCAGGCAGTCCAGCAATACACCTACCCTTGGTCCGACTGAACCTGAAGGCAAGACGACCCGACGGAAAGCCGGGAACTACAGTGGGACATGCTACAACGAACGAATGCTACAACGAACGCGGAGGAATACTATCGGCCGACGTAGCACGCGCGTGCTTATGTGTCGGGCCTACCCCGCTTTGATTAGAGCGTCAGCCATCATCTTTGTTATGGTTTGTAGCGTTCAGTTACCAGTTTAGTTCAGTTATATACTTATTTCTACAATGTATAAAAGTTAAATAAATAAATTTTATATTATTTTTACTTACTTACTTACTCCATGGTGCAGAGTCCTTCTTGAGAAGCTAACTGGTTTGCAGCTAGTCAAGAAATTCCCCGCATTTCATGGAACCCGCAGGTTCATTACCGCACTCACAAGCGTCCGCCACCTATCCCTATCCTGGGCCAGCCCAATCCAGTCCACATACCCACTTCCCACCTCCTGGAGATCCATCCTAATATTAATTTTTGCACTTATATTTTTTATTTTGTATTATATTTTTCCTGTTTAAATGTTTGTGTTGGATGGTAACATTGCTCTAGGCTGTGGGCCTGGAATGGATTACTCCTAAATACATATGTTTCAGTGTATTCTTGAAACGAACAGATGCTATAACGAACGAGGTTCTAGAACCAATTACGTTCGTTCTAGGATACCCCACTGTATTCATCCAAGGACAGGCAGCAACATTCCTTAGTCCCTCAATCCCCAACAACAAACACAACACCCAATTCATTGTCGGAACACGTAACAAGGTAGCTTGACCGTATTCGTTGAAAAGCTGCTGTGTTCAGAATGACACCTCGGGTGGGAATGGTCTGAGAAACACAACTGAATCAATTCAGGTGGCTTTTAACGAAAAAGAACAAGAGAGGCTCCTACTGCGAAGCAATGTTTATCCCTCAGCCAAAGGTCACCAAACAACCCACAAACAGCACGACGAACAGCGCCATAAATAACTCACTGACATTCCTTGTCATCAGAATGTTAAAATCGTAGCAGAAGTTGGATAATGTATTATTTAGAACCTTGGGGACCGAAAACTTTCACTTTTATAGAGGGTGGACATGAAATTCTCAGTTCAAAACAACAACCCCATACAGTCGGACATGTCAGAAGAAGAAGGACACATGGGCGCGGGAGGAGGTATAGCTCCTGTAGTTCCTAATATCGCATTCGGTGGGTGAAGAGTCAGCATCAAAACCCGGCCGCTTCACCCATGGGCAAGAAGCTCCAGGTATACAGTGACCTGTAGGAGAGCCGTACGGTCGCTTTTGAAACCAGAAAATCTCTGCCCTGACTGGTAACCGAACGGCGATTCAGTGGCTGTCCAATCCGTAGCTTAGTCACTGTACTGAGCTATCTGGGTTCCTCCAAAGCTATAATTAACCCCCTTAATGAAAGCACAAAGAACAGAAGTACTTTTCTATTGTGCGCTCCCCGTGGAAGGTTCCCACGCTTGGCCATTTGTCCTTCACGTAAGATCAGTAGTAAGATAAAGTACGGAACATTGGTGGGATGATAGTGACAGACGAAAAGAGGTAAAGTTCACCCTAGAACAGGTCACGAAGACCCAGGGGGGGAGTAGAGATATATCTCTACTCTTTCTTTAACATCGACGCTAGATGGGGTGGATGGTCAACGCCACGGCCCGGCGGCTTTACCCCCGGGGAAAGTGAGCCGGTACCCACTGTATAGAAGGCTGGGTGGGCCCCAGGGCCGGTCTGGACGGGTGCGGAAAATCCTGCCCCACCGGAATTCGATCCCCTGACCGTCCAGCCTGCAGCCAGTCGTTATACCGACTACGCTAACCCGGCCCCCCGAAAACAGAGGTACTAGAAGGAAAACCTGTCCTAATGCCACTTCGTCCACCACGAACCTCGCCTAACGGCCTGGGATTGAACCCGGTGACAGGCCAATGACGGACCGCCTGAGACATGGCGCGGTCATTGCAGAACGATTGCATAGAACAAATATCTACAGGTGCAGTTTAGTGTGGGAATCATACGAATCACCTAAATTCACTGTCTGGGTGGCTGCAGATCTTCTACTGTGTCCTCTAATAAAGGTTAAATCATCCCAGCACCTGACAGACCTACAGGTAAAGTAAAAAAGTTTTCCCCTTCCATGCCATGAAGATGTATAGGGGGAAAAGGGGCACCGCTCCACTCACTCTTAACCTTGGCACTAGATGAAGGCGAGTGGTCAACATCACGCCCCGGCCGCTTTACACCTCCGGGGACGAATTCCGGAACCCGGTGGGAAAGCCAAGGGTCGATTTGGACGGTTCTGGAGAAACCTGTCACGCCCGCAGGGAATCGAACACCTGTTCGGCGTGCCCCGAGACCAATCGCTACATCGACTGTTCTATCCTCGCTCTGACATGCATACACGTCCCCTAAATAACCCCAGTACGTGATACATCAATCGATAACCTCATGAACTTACAAAACGGTAGCAGACGGTAAATTAAACTCAGTAGCTGATACAGCAACCTCAAGACACATCTGAACGGCAAGAAGCAGCGAACCCAGTGGACTTGTGTCTGTTTTCCTAGGGACGTCTGATTAGCCACGGGCTGCTAAAGACGAAAAAAGGCTGAACATTTGGGTCAAGCGGACACGGCCTCGCGCATCGCAAGGCCACAGCGACCTCAATAAAACTGCTGCCTGCCTGCCGCCGCCATATTTCAGAAAATAGCACAACCACTACAGCGAACTTGGCCTGCTTTCAGAGCAAGCACAAGATTCGCTTTCTGCAGTTCGTCAGTTCCCATGCTTCTAAAGAACCGATACAAACGGCGCCGTCCTCTGGCATATGACGCCGTACAGCCTGCTAAAGTTTATCGCAGTCCCAAGGACACGTCCGTACAAATCCACCTCACTACACGGCGTCATAGCCTACATGACAGTATTTTTTATAGTGGCTGCCTTTATAACCTTAACTAAATCCATGAGACGCTGACAGGTCCTCAACTAGTCAAGAAATTCCCGGCATTTTATGGAATCTGAAGGTTCATTTCCGCATTCACAACAGCCTTCCACCTGCCCCTGTCCGGAGCCAGATCGATCCCGTCCATGTCCCCCATCCCATTTCTTGAAGATCCATTGTAATATTATCCTCCCATCTACAGTGGGTCTTCCAAGTGGCCACTTTTCTTCAGGTTTCCCCACCAAAAGCCCTGACACGGGGCCTTGCTACCCTTCGATTTAATGAGTATTGAGGGTTAAGGTAAATCGGCCTGGGCTTGAAGCTGAGCGCCTACCTAACCAAGCGTCACGCACCAGTATGGCGCAGCGGCTAATTAATCAAATGAATGCAACTCACATTTGACACCATAACGAAGCAGTCCGAATTCCCGCCCACCCTGAATCATTCAGTGAAGACCAGAAATCTCGGGGTCCGTCAGACTGTCAGTAGCTGGCGGGGTATGTAGCATGCGTGGAAAAGAGAAGAAACAGCAGTTTTCTGATGCGAAAATATAAGGCAGACCGGTTGGGTGGCCATAGTGTAGACGGCAGGATAATATTAAAATGGATATCAACAGGATGGATGTGGACTGCATTCAACTGGCTCGCGACTTAAATGAATGACGAGCTGTTACGAAAAGAGGCAGACCAGGTGGGTGACCATTGTGTGGAGGGCAGGATAATATTAACGTGAATATCGACAGAATGGATGTAAAGTGGATTCAGCTGGCTCCCGACGGAAGCGACGAGCTGTTACGAAACGTGGAAACGAACCTTCGGTTGCCGCAAAATGCAGCGAACTGCTTCATTCGCTCAGCAACTATCACGTTACCGACAAGAAGTGCTACCGGCAGGTAATCTGATAGGAAGCTATTTGAGGCCAAATATCACGTACAATTCTTTACGTATACCCAGAAGCAACACGGAAACCCAAGAGTTAGTCTGAATGCAGCAGTTGCCACCACAATTCAAACAGCCAGAGAGCAAGCAACGGTCGTTTCGGCTCTCTGCCACCCTCTGCGTCTGGTGCTTGACCGGCAGCACAGCCCTACTGTCCCTCCCCCCTTCACCCACAGATACATTAATGTCCCCCATGCCGTATAGGCAACTCACTACACATCGCTGCACGCTGTGTAAGATATATATGCATACCTAACAGGTGTGCCACGACAACACGCGTGCCATTTCTCGTTTCGTTGCGACTGCTATTCTTTTAACCCAATAGCCTTTCCCAAAAAACGTATAAAACTAAGCACATGATGTCACTGTACTGTGAATGTGTGTCCACAGTTCAACTTCCCGAACCCGGTGACCGGTTTTCGCGAACACAGCGCCACTCGAAGACGCCTGACTGCCGCAGCTTACGATCACTTAACATGGCAGGCTCGCCACCTTGCATGGGGGAGCGATGCCAGCGCCACACACGTTCGGGTAGTGAAACGAGCTTCATAAAACACGTAATTCTGTCTGGCTATTATCACCGGCGAAGTCTAAAACAGCATGGTGGTCGCCGGTACAAAATGTACTCTGCTAAGGTGCACAGTCTGACAGCGACAACCGGCATATGGAATTTCCTTTGGCGGTAGATCGTACACAGATTTTCCAAATTCTCGAAGCCATCTCCACATTCCAGGTGCCAGAATGGCGACATGGTACCGATGACCCACAGTTCTGCAGAATCCTGTGAACCGCAGTGTTATCTGACGCTTTGTGCTAGGTGCGTGTGAACTGACACACAATTATGTATGCACGGGGGAAAACACTGCAATAATTGTGCTCGAAACATTAGGCGACCAGGATACTGGGGTTTGTGCACCCCTGAACACAAATGCACGTTCCATACAAAACGCTGTATCGACGCCGCCTACAAAACGACAGATTACGTCGGACAAACTTCTCTGAAGGCTCAAACACCTGCAAGTCTGTGACCTCGAACCACTGCCTCTCTTCCTAACGCTGTATATGTCACTACATACAGCTGTAAACACTGGAATGCAGGAGGTAAAGTTGTAGAATGTAAAACAAGATGGCCACTGTCGTCATGAACATTCAAAATCTTGCCACCACCACACTTGTTCCACAGTGGCACTGTGACAAAGGGACGGTGTGGCACAATGACACGGATACACAGGCACATACACTTGCCTTGCGGTGATTCAATAGCAACCGCCGAGGCAGCCATTCACTGTGCCAACTGAGCTAACTGCCTATCATCTGGTGGCGAGGGTAAGAATGTGTGGAGCTATTCCTTCACTCCCTCGTGTCCCTTCATGGCTTCGTGTCCCGTTCTCTACCTGTCCCATGATGGTTATGTCTCAGAACGGGGTCTACAGATGTACTGTTGTAATCACTGCGATGAACAGCAATTCATTAAAAGACGAATTGCATGACTAGTTTCAGTAAAGACAATACGATTTTAATCTTTTTGGTTTTAAAATTTCTTTACCCATTTCTTTCTTTCAAGACATTCAGTACTCAAGTTAGATTTAAGAGCACAAAGAGGAAAATATTGGGCCTTGAAGTGGCGATGAAAGGAAAAGAACTTAGGAATATCAAGCATGCAGCACCAATATTGGCACATTTTCCTCGAAAACTGCTAGAATTACTATCACACACCCCGCTCCAAACGCTCGACAGCTTACGCCATTTCAAGTGCCCGCTCTTGTTGCCCGCTTTTGATCAAAACCGGACTTCAGTCCATAAACTTTCGTAAATCTACCCAACACAAACTTCTGTACAAATACCCCCCAAATTTTTAGACAAGGCATCCGCAATGTGTTTTAAATATACTTCTTCTTTTGGCGCAACAGCCCCCCACTGGGCCAGGGCCCCCTCATTCACGAGGTTTCTAGATCACATACGACTCACCACAGTCGGTAGGACTCCTCTGGACGAGGGATCAGCTCGTCTCAGAGACCTATACCTGACAACACCACTCACGACAGAGATCCACGCCCCCGGTGGGATTCGAACCCACAATCTCAGTAGGCCAGCGGCCGCAGACCTATGCCCTAGTCCGCGCGGCCACTGGGATCGGCTTGGCAGATAATAATAATAATAATAATAATAAGTTACTGCAATTGGGTTGTTACCCGTTGGCAGTGGTTATTTTACATGTATACAAAACATGAAATCGGTTACTACTGAATTTAAGTCGGGAGGGCTACATGAGAAGCATGTAGTGGCAACTTGGAATCTTGGGAACCGTCTCAGCATTCGCTTTTAGGCACAGGGAAACCAAGAAAAACATGTGTCGAGGTGACCGGTCGCAGGACCTTCCGAATACTGACTTCTAGCCAGCAGTCCGGCATCTAAAGTAAAAAATAAATAAATAAAATAAAACACTTAGCTAAACAAATATAAATTAAGTCTATACACAACTGTGTTTGTAACCTACCATCTACGACATTTTTCGGCTACAGAAGCCATTTTGAAGGCTGAATACAATCATATATTATGTATTATGATTGTATGCAGCTTGAAGATGGCTCTTATAGCCGACAGACGACGATGATGGTTAATTACAGAGAAAGCTGTATGTACAACTGATTTACACTTATTTTGTTCACGTCTGCAAATCCGTTCAAAGGCGCTCGAGCGTTAAAAGACGGACATTTGGACCAGCTTAACAGGTGCATTTTTTTTTTACTACTTCGCGGTTAGTGCGCCAGCTGTTTGTGCTGCCAAAGTCTCCGGCCACAACTGCGCCACTTCATGTAATCCTTCAGCTCAAGGCCACTACGTCTCTAAGAGGTTGTCATGGTTACGATACGGGCTAGCAAGGAAAACAAACTGCCCGTCTGCAAGAACGGTGGGGGATGGGGGTGTTACAAGGCACCAGGGTCGAGCACCATATCTGTACCGCCATGATGGCTACAAGGAAACAATGCACATAAAACTCTGGAAAGTGTGCAAATTCTTTCAACAGAACATCAAAGTACCGCACCTGCCTCACACAGCACAGTGTCTCTCTCGTATTGCAGATCTACCGACAAATATCAAAATAAACCACACTATAATAGCTCGATAAAGTGATCAAATATACTCTAACACAACTTTATCTATTTTATTTTTTTTTAAGAACTGACAGCGCGATGTTTCGGCTTTTAGCAGCCATTTTCAGGCTTAACATAAAAGACTGTACATATTACAGTGCCCTAAAATGGACGAGATCTCATTTACACTAAGTTATTATACTACCAATTGATTGACTGGTTGATTGATTGATTGATTAGCATTTGGGTTCGAGCCCTAACGATGCCGATGCACCTAGGCCATACAAACGGGCCCTTTGTGCCCCCATGATCTGATACCAACTCAGTGCAGTCCTGTTCCTTGCTAAAGTTCCAGATGGCCCCAAGATTATATTGCGAACAGGATATTATTAAAACATGAAAATGTAATAAAATGTATGAATACATAAGTCTTTAAAATTTTATGAAGTATGACACAGATAAAATAAACAGAGCTGTTGTGGTGTACGTTGATCAGTGTAGCTTGCGGGCAGCGTTTTCCATATTTTAATATTATACTTTAATATCTTAAGGATGATTTAATAACTTAATGTATACGAGATCTCGTCCATTTTAGTGCACTTTAATATACACAGTCTTTTATGTTCAGCCTCAAGATGGCTGCTATGAGCCGAACTATGTAGCTGTAAATTCTTACACAAATCAATAAAGTTGTGTTAGACCATATTTAATCACTTTATAGAATTTTTCGTGGGCCCGGTAGCTCAGTCGGTATAGCGAATGAGCTATGGGCTGGACGGTCCGGGATCGAATCCCGGTGGGGACGAGATTTTCCGCCCGTCCAGACCGGCCCTGGGGCCCATCCAGCCTCCTGTACAATGGGTACCGGGCCTTTCCCGGGGGTAAAGGCTGGCGAGACGTGGGGTTGACCCCCACCCCCCATCTAGTGCCGAAAGGTCCTAGAAAAGAGTACAGCTATACCTCTACTCACCCTAAGGGCCTGCGTGGCCTATAAAAAGGGTGAAAACCTACCTAGAGATTTTTTAGATCATAAGACAACGGGGATTCCTTGCCTAAAAATTTATAAACCACACAATAATTCAGTCTAACACAACGGGGTGGCTTCTACAGTATATAAAGAGTGCAAATATCAAAATCTACGACGAACTTCATGCCCCAAACGCAGCCCTCCCAGCGTTGTCAAAATTTCGTCAACACGCCGCCCCCCCCCCCCCCCATACCCCAACCCTACCGCCCGGCCGCACCCCCCATCTTTTTCCTCGCCGTGCCCCCACACCCCCTCCCCCGCCCCACACATCCTA
>Ga0123353_10018753_pt1 | contig 10247 bp, 8 predicted proteins | sample TergutLab28metaG_3_FD_92763 | JGI IMG/M metagenome (GOLD analysis project Ga0123353, IMG submission 92763) | Labiotermes labralis P3 segment gut microbial communities from Petit-Saut dam, French Guiana - Lab288 P3 | ecosystem: Host-associated > Arthropoda: Insects > Digestive system > Gut ...
AATTTTTCATTGACATAATCCTTCCGATTGCATTATGGCCCTGTAGTCGACTCAGAGTCTAACATAAATGAGTACCAGGAATATTTCCTGGGGGTAAAGGCGGCCGGTGCGTGGGGCTGACAACATTATCATCTTCATGTGCCGATTGTCTTTAAATCTGGGAGCCTCATCGTCTTGGAACCCTCAGGGCCTTCCAGGCCTGTAATGGAATTGCTTTAGGTTTACAATTTATAAATGGAAAGTTCCATTGAATACGATTCTAAAAACCTTTTGTCAAATTGTTAAGTGAAATTATCTTTGCCGTTCATATTTTTATATCGCTAACACATCGGTGTTTCGCTTCCTTAAAATTTTCAAATTCAAATTCAAATCCACAGATATACGCTTTTCATTATTACTGAGAGTGGCAACACCCCAAGAAGTAATATCACTGGAGTCGTAAGAAACTCAAAAGCGAATTTTTAAAATCCTTTAGACTTGAGGGTTGGTGGTGGTGGCGGTGGAGTGGGGGGGGAGCGTTTAGACTGTCCCCTTTACATATCCCTCAAACGCGAAATGTAACGGAGATATAGCCCACAATCCACCATCTGTAAGGCGTCTGATTGTCGTTCTAGGTACAAGTAAAAGAGGTAAATCAGTCCAATTACAGTCCTGGACAGGCCCAGAGGGTTTCAGGAAGTTAAGGTTCCCAAATTTCGTGACAACGACACAGGATGGTGGTAGGTTGTCAGCCTTATGCACTGCTCGCCTTTACCCCCAGGAAATATTCCTGGTATTCATTTCTGTTACAGGCTGGGTTGACACCAGGACCATAGTGCGATCGGAAGGATTATGTCAATGAAAAATTCCAATGACACCATCTGGAATCGAACCAGCGTCCTTCCAATTTGTAGCACAGCACCTTATTGTCGTTCTAACTTGTCTAAAACCACCAATGGTATTCGCACTGAAATCAGGAAGGCTACGTAACCACCAAAATCTAATGCCACTTCTGTATGCCCCTCAATCTTCATTAATAGGAAGAGCTTAATTTTATCAAAATAATTTTTTGATTGTCTGAAGGTATTTTGTACCTCCACCCCCCACCCCACCTATTTATCCATACTTGAACATACCAGAATGTTACATCAACGTTTTACATGAAAAATTTTAAACTTTCCAAGAAGAGGGGGTCTTAATTTCCAATAAATTCCCCAGGACAGAGGGATTTTTAATTAATTGTAGTCTCAGATCAGTTCATGAAAGTACGGTGTACAAAGAGGCCGCATGATAGTATAGAATTAAAGGTCCGTACAGTGCCTACAGGCCGGCTTTAAAGGGTGAAATACAGCCCTGTGCATGGCTTATGATTGATATGTTGTTCAGAATTGTTATAATACGTGTACCGTGCATCTGTCATTATTTTGTACAACGACCAACAAATACACAATTATTTCACAAATTATCACACCCCTACATGTTTCGACACTATCGTGTAATCCTCAGGGAGCTTGTAACCAATACCTTGTAGAGTTACATTAAATATTTAAAACATTAATATTGTTTTATAATTTTCACAGTTGTGCCGCGCATCTTGTTATTATCACGTCTTTTATTTATCCAACTGAATGCACAAGTGGATTGTTCTAGAGAAATGTTAAAACTTACATTAAAGTTTACATTAAAATGCTCCTACATGTTTCGGTTTAACAAACCATCATCAGGGAGCTTATTGTTGTGCTTTGCTAAAGTTATAATTATTAAGATAATTAAAAACGTCGTTCTGAATCAGTTCGGTCGTGTGGCTGCATATTTATCCATTACTTATTGGTGTGTGTACAGTGCACAGTGCAGAGTGTGCACAGTGCGCAGTGCAGAGTGTGTAAAGCGCGCAGTGCAGAGTGTGCACAGTGCACAATGCAGAGTGTGTACAGTGGACATTGCAGAGTGTGTACATTGCACAGTGCAGAGTGTGTACAGCGCGCAGTGCAGAGTGTATACAGTGCGCAGTGCAGAGTGTGTACAGTGCAGAGTGTGTACAATGTACAGTGCACGGTGCAGAGTGTGTACAGCGCGCAGTGCAGAGTGTGTACAGTGCGCAATGCAGAGTGTGTACAGTGCGCAGTGCAGAGTGTGTACAGCGCGCAGTGCAGAGTGTGTACAGTGCACAGTGTAGAGTGTGAACAATGCACAGTGCACGGTGCAGAGTGTGTACAGTGCGCAGTGCAGAGTGTGTACAGTGCGCAGTGCAGAGTGTGTACAGCGCGCAGTGCAGAGTGTGTACAGTGCGCAATGCAGAGTGTGTACAGTGCGCAGTGCAGAGTGTGTACAGTGCACAGTGTAGAGTGTGTACAGTGCACAGTGCAGGGTTTTTTTAATGTTTTAAATATTTTATAATATTGAGATTTCAACGACTATAATAAAGAACTTGCATAAAACCTACGTAAAACATCTTAATTGTAAATTGTATTACCAACAGCTGCATTTGAAATACTTGTGTAACTTGGCAAGGTATTGATTACAAGCTCCCTGAGGATGACACGATAGCGTCGAAACATGTAGGAGTGTAATAATTTGTGAAAATATTGTGCATTTATTGATCATTGTACAAAATAATGCGGTTTAGAAGTTACGTTTCACATGACCCAGCAACCAGCTATTTGAGGGCCGCTGCCCGTTCATCTCCATGCACCGTGTACAGTCATTACAACTTGTCACAACGCGCTAGTCACATATTCTGAGTACTCATTTTAACAATTGTTCCTTACTTATCGCACTGTGTACCCGTCCTGAATTTATATAACTTTTGCTGCGTAAATGTAATCATTATCACCTCTTTTCTTCCAAGTTTTCTTTGCCCCCATTCTTAAAATTTGTTGCGTGTATTGTATCATACAGCAGAACTCCACTAATCCGGATTAATTGGGACGGCGAGCCGTCCGGTTATGCGGAAAATCCAGATAATTGGAATTTTCTTTGAAAATATTCTACATTGACAGTTTGAAGTGCAAAACAAATTTTTACAAACAGCTGTTTTAGGCTACATATTTATTTATGTACAAATAAAACATTAAGACGTGATTTCTTGTATTTACTTGAAAAATGGGGGGGGGGGGGGGTGGAATTTAAGTCATAAAAAGGTGTAGTACAATTACAGTATGAATATGTTTACGGAAAGGGCCAAGCCGATCCGGATAACCAGCTTCCGGATAAGTGGAGTTCTACTGTATACTTATTGAGGGATGTTGCCAAACTTTACTGTTTTTCTTTGTTAACTTCTGGATTTTCACACAATTGTAGTGACTTGTACAGGTTAAATCAAACCAGTTTTGTACCATACCTTATTCCTGACACGTGTTCTGTCGTGGATCAATCTCTCGAGGATTCTTAAAACTGACTATAAAACACTTAATTTATTATGTGGCTAATTTAGGTCGTAGGCCCAAGAAATGAGGCAGGTCACAATGGCGGGTTCACCCTGCAATATTTCAAATAAAAGCTGCATATAAGCACCAAACTCCAGTGCTACCAATATCTCCGCAACCCTGTAGGCAGGCAACAACATCACACAACTATCCCGAACACTATTAACAGAAGTTTGATAATGGCCTAGCAACTTTACCGGTCATACACACAGTGTTGAAAGGGAAGTGAGTGGTGGGTATCGGTAGCTGAGGAATTTCCATCGACGTCGTGGCCTACTTAAAAGATTAACTCCGCGGGCACAGTCCTTCTTGAGACGCTAACAGTTTCTCAGCCAGTCTAGAAATGTCCCTCATTCTATGGAAACCGATGCTGTATTGTTGTGTACACAGCTACACGCCATTTGCCCCTATCCTGAACCAGATCAGTACTGTCCTTGCCTTCCATCATATTTCTTTAAGGTTCATTCTAATACTACACTCCCATCTACGCCTCGTTCTTCAAAGTGGTCTCTTTCCCTCAGGTTTGCCCACCAAAACCCTGTATGCACCTCTTCTCCCCCACACTCCTGCCACCAGCCCTGCCCATCTCATGCTTCTAGATTTGATCATCCCAACAACTTTTGGTCAGCAGTACAACTCATGAAGGTCCTAACTATGCAGTCTTCTCTACTTCCCTGGTACCTCGTCCCTCTTACGCCCAATATCTTCCTCAGCGTCCTATTCTGGAAAATCCGCATCGTGGAAATATCACTCGGGATAATACGAATTCGGTTGACACTGAGACTGGGCACTTTCCAAATATTCTTGCTACTGCGATCCGTAAGGACTTGCTCTATGCAGCAACTACTAGCTGAAGTCTACGTGTAGTCACATCGTGCTGACGACGACGCAGTTGAATTCGAAGCGTCGGCAATACAGCCTTAATCTATACTATTCAGGACGTGACGTCATATCCAGAAAGTGGCGTCCTATCTATGTACATATGTGGCAGCATCCTATATCGGAGGTGGCGCTGTATCAAAGAGGTGGCGCTGTACCAAGGAGGTCGCGCCATTTATAGGAGGTAGCGCCATATGAAGGGGTGGCGCCATATCAAAGAAGTGGCGCTATATCAAGGAATTGGCGCTATATCAAGGATGTGGCGCCATATGAAGGGGTGGCGCCATATCAAGGAAGTGGCGCTATATCAAGGAGGTGGCGCCGTATGAAGGGGTGGCGCCATATCAAGGAAGTGGCGCTATATCAAGGAGGTGGCGCCATATGAAGGGGTGGCGCCACATCAAGGAATTGGCGCTATATCAAGGAGGTGGCGTTATATCCAGGAGTTGGCATCCTGTCCAGTCGAAGCTCGGTCAGTCTGACAGACTGCAGTTCCTCTTACCTCTCCCCCACCTCGCCCCGCCAGACTCATAATGAGTGCCGTTCCACACCATTCGGCAAACTCTCAGTACTACCAGTGCGGTCCTGAAGCCAACAGACGGACTCCGTCACTCTGGCTTAAACACAAGGTGAGTCGAAGCGATACAGTAATTTATGATTGACCGAACGGCCGTGTGTAATTTATGTCAGTTGTTGCATTAATTATTAATCTAATTCAACAAAGTATCTACTTTTATAAAAACTCGAAGGTTAACAAAAGTACGCAAAAAATCCCACAATTAAATACATAAGATTGAAAGTTATCAAAGAGTGAAGTTCCACACTGCAGTTTTGTGGTTCACAAGGCTGTAAGGAAGGAACCGTTGTTTCGGAGGTATATACTTCCTCTATCTTCAGGTCCAGCGAGTGACACTAACTACTGTGTGTTGATTAAAGTCGAACCTGTTTTCGGGACATGTTTTAGTACAAAATTATATAATTTATAATACGCAGAATAAAAAGGATACATATTATTTAGCTCTTTCAAATAGCGTACATGAGGGATATCATACAGGATTTACGGTACAAAACTATACCAAGGTAAGTCCAACGATTCTTGAATTATTATGTGACAGCAGTGGTCACTATATGTACCACCAGGTATAACGTTCAACATTTCTACGTTCTGCCCACACAATGTATTTATGTGTTTTGTATTGTATTGATCTCAGAACAAACAGCGATTATTTCCCTATACAGCACTAACTGTCTGGTTTTTTATGGCCAAGACGGAGTGTTTACTGCGCGGTACGGACTGGGTCTTTAGCTGCAACTGAAACACAGCTTAGTCTGAATATCTCGAGCACTACACATTGTGCATGTTGATTAGAGTGTGGAGTACATTTCATAATTGTTTTTGTGTTTTCTATTAGATCCGCTATAGGGGACACAAACAGGGCTAATTACATTTCCACGTACAATGGACACGTGTATATTCCGTACCTATAGCACAAGCCGCAATTTTTTGGCACGATGAAACCTGCGGTCTGGATTTAAACACCGAGCAGTATTTTGTGGGAGCTAGTGACGTCATAGTTCCGAAGACCACGCACTTGTGGTCCAAAGACAATAGTTCTCTGGCAGAATGATGATACTTTTATTGAACCGCAAGAATGTACGGCATTTCACATTGTTTCAGCTGCATTTGGCTATGCACCTGTCCTCAGCTGATAGTACTCTGACTGACGTATGTTTTAATTTATTCTGTTTGATTCTTTAAACGCCAGTTACTAATTGTGTACACCAACTGACGTCACGTTAAATAACTCGGCATCCTGCCCATTTTTGACTCTTGAAAGAACGCTGTTTATTTTCCTAACCAACTTTAAACGGCTTGTTATGTAACAGAGAGGCCGTGAGGTAGGCACTGAACTGTTATGTGTGTCTTATATGCGAGTCCAGTAACAAAGTTTTAATAACTTAGTACAAATGAAATTTTACACAGATGTTACAAGTGGGTTGAAAAATATGAGAGTTATATTTGAAGGCAAAACGGAAAGATTAATTTTTCAAAATAAAAAAAAAAAAAAAAGACATAATCAGGTTTAAGATTCGTGTATTTGGGCCTATTTCATTGACCTTTAAAAACCTATGGTGACATATGTCAACGCACATACTAACGCCCCTAGAGATTAATTTTATGAATATTTAGGCAACAAGGAAATATACTGGATTTTTAAGACATGCTGCATAATACCTTTTTTGTTTTTCCACAAAATGTCGTTTATTTCATAACTTATCTTTTTCTGTCCAAACAACACTTAAGTTTTTTATAAACAATAAGCTAAAATTTCAAAAGCAACATTATTGTTTGAAGGTTAATAATTTAGGCTCGTACTACTTTTAGTGTGGGTCGCGGTAGTTCAGTCGGTATAGCGACTGACTACAGGCTGGACGGTCCGGGATCGAATCCCGGTGGGGACGAGATTTTCCGCCCGTCCAGACCGGCCCTGGGGCCCACCCAGCCTCCTGTAAAATGGGTACCGTGTCTTCCCCGGAGGTAAAGTGCGGCCGGGGCGTGCTGCTGACCACTCGCCCCCTTCTAGTGCCGTGGTCATGGAAGAGTAGAGTTATACCTCTACCCACCCTCTGGGCCACACCGGGCCTGTAACGGGAACACATCAGTTAGTGACGTAAACAGCAAAAACCGCTGCCTGTTCTGAGATCCATACAAAACACTCAAAGCCAAGCGAGCACCAGGTTGAGTTTTTGTATATTAAGCCTGGTGGTACGGAAAGAAACGGCTAGGCTTTAAAAGATCAACAACTCAGTCGATTAAACAGCGGTGTGCATGAAACAGATTGCGTACCGTTAGGTGATTGGGTGATGGTGAGTGACGAATCGGAAGGGAAGTGGAAAGAAGCAGGAGTAGCGAGACGCGAATACACGCCCTGGCAGTTGCAAGCCGAAAAGATAGAGGAAATTCACGAAAAAGTTTCAACCAAAATATCTGGTGAAACGGCCAGAGATTTTTTTTTTCGTAAGTACACATTTATTTTTATTTCAGTAGACAAATACAATGGTTATGTGGGAGGTAGCTCATTAACATGGTGTGTACGAAAGATTGTCTTTGAGTGCCGGATTTGTGGCAATTGTTGTGGTCCAATGTGACTGTCCATTATTGTAGCGACGTCGTCTTTCGGTGGTGTCTTTACAGGTCTGTTGCTGGGACGCCATGTTCCGAAGCACGGTGAAATGCGGTATTGTCAGTATGTGTGTATCTGAGATTATAGTACCTCCAGGTAATTCCCAACTTTTTCCCACCGACGCGCCGTATACGATATGCTTTCCACCGGGCGCGCCGCATGAAGTCAGCATGGATTCGAACTGGGTACCTTCATAATACAAGCCAGAAGCGTTACCTCTCCAGATGTAACGACGTGTATCCTCGTGCGTAGATATCAGCATGTCTTCTTTACTGAAGAAGGTGCCAAAACTTTCCTCTAAACTCCGATTCCCATCTACGGAATATCACTGTGCTCCGTACTGGAAAATTTTCGACATTGAATTGTACGTAAACAAACAGCACAATAGCACATATATACATTAAATTTTAATACATATTAATAAATATTCAACATCTTACCATCAAAACATATTGACAGCATAGACAATAGTTCGGGTTCACAAGCGGCACTGTCAGGCCTTACAAAACTTCTTAATGTATGTAACACGTTGGCAGTTCTGAGTACGTAGATAAGATATGCATGTTTAATTTTTACGCCAAGCAAAGGCCTTCCCGTAACAAATCATGAAGAATCAGAGAGGGGATGTAACGTTGGGTTTCCATCCCTACTTTGACATTCGGCGTAACTAGGACGGCAGAGTTGTCATCTCTACGCTCCGGCCTCCCTTTACCCACAAGGAAATTCATTGCTTCTCATTTGTGATGGAGGCTGAGTTGACCCCAGTGCTAGTGAATACGGACAGAAGGAATAGGTCACTTGGAAATTTTCTAAGGAGCCTCCCGGGAATCGAATCCGGAACCTCCAGTCTTGTGGCGTCACCGCTCGCCTCTTAATGACTGTGTATTATGTGTAATGCAAAGTTACATAGCGATATCTATTGTCAGATTGCGTCCGTGTTGGCGTACACGTGCCGGGGATTTATCGAAAGGTACTGAAAATGCTGCACGTGCAACAGATTTCGTGTTTATTTCCCTCTAACAATTGGCGAACAGTGACTCAGTTTAAGGTATTAAACTTTCAGTTGAACAGTGATGACGACAAATTGCTGTGGAATGTGGGGCACTGGAAGATACGGATTGGCCGTCAGAGCTGTTGGGCACCAAAACTTTCAGAATCGAACCCAGAATAAAACCACGTTAGCTACAAATTCGATTAATTAACCATTTAAATCCTAAAGACATACCCACATAAAAACACAATTCCCCACCTTACGGTAAACACACTGTGTCTTCATTACAAAGACCAACTCTATAATGCTGTTCAGGTGAATATTTATTGTTGTCTTCATTACAAATGTTGTTCAGGTGAATATTTATTGTTTGTCTTGTGGAAAACTTAAGGGATAAAAAAATAAATATTTTTTTTCGGAGAATTCAAATTATTTAGCCGTTCTTTACGAAGTAAAAGCAACGGTCTACGCGTAGGTCGTGTTTACCACCCTGTATATCTCCCTGTGACTTATATCGTAGCCTAAATTATTATTAACGTATTTTGAAAATCGATTTTGGGAAGTTCAATTCGCAGCCACATTGACATACAAAATTGTACACTTTTCTTAACGTCATAAATGGATAAAAAGCTCTTATGTAATCTTAATGAGCTCAAAAGAGTGTCATGCAGAATTTTGTGTACTGAATTATGGAGTGTAGACTTTTCAAATTTGTTTAAAAAATTAGTTGGTACAGTAAACGTCATGTTTCTACTTCAAAAGGGGTTCGACACGCACAGAAAAATAATTTTACCCCTTCAAAGCCCAGTTGTCATTACATGTTCCACCAGGTTTAACATTCAGCAATTCTCCTTTCTGCCCACACAGTGTTTTTGTGTGTTGATCTGAGAACAAACAGCGATTATTTCCCTATACAGCATTAACTAACTGGTTTTTATAGCTAAGACGGTGTGTGTTTGCTGCGCGGTACGGACTGGACCTTTATAAATAATTCGGGTTAAATTCCTTCTTCAAAGTTTCAAAATACAGATAAGTTCAGTGACTTCGTTAAGTACCACCATGTTTAAAATCCAAAAATCCTACGTTCAGCTCACACAGTGTATTTAGGTGTTTTGTATGGATCTCAGAACAAACAGCGACTGGTTTTATAACAGAAATATATCTCTTTATAGCCCAGTGGTCACTATTTGTACCACCAGTTTAACATTCAACAGTTCTACGTTCTGCCCACACAGTGTACGTAGGCCGTCCATAAAGAAACCGAACTTGTGAAATAGCAAGCCAACGAGCGCGTACAGCACGCTCGCGATGGTAGCGTTGTGTAAAGGGAACTTTAAGCTTCATTCTGACACTAGCAGCGTCACGCCATGTCAGTTCATCATGCAGTTACACGCGCTTGAATGAGTGTGTGTTTGGTATTCTCGGCGATTGTTTGCAAGTTGATAAATGAAGGATCTTGAGGAGCAACGCGTTTGCGTCATATTCTGTTCCAAATAGGGAAAAACTTTTACGGAGACTTTTCAAATGTTGCAACAGGCTTATGGCGAGGTTTGCTTGAGCCGCACGTAATGTCACGAGTGATACCAGCGTTTCAAATCGGGCAGAACGTCCATCGAAGACGACCCCAAATCTGGACGAACTTCCACGTCAATGGACGACGATCAGGTTGAGAAAGTGCTTGCTGTGATTCTTCAAAATCGTCGCCTAACTGTCCGTGAAGTTGCCGAAGAAGTAGGAATCTGTAACAGTAGGTGCCACACGATTTTGGCCGAAAAACGGAAGATGCGT
>Ga0123353_10018756_pt1 | contig 10246 bp, 6 predicted proteins | sample TergutLab28metaG_3_FD_92763 | JGI IMG/M metagenome (GOLD analysis project Ga0123353, IMG submission 92763) | Labiotermes labralis P3 segment gut microbial communities from Petit-Saut dam, French Guiana - Lab288 P3 | ecosystem: Host-associated > Arthropoda: Insects > Digestive system > Gut ...
ATATGGTGGAAGCTTTCACCCTCTGACAAAGTTTGACCTGTGTTGCTTAGGCCTAGCTAGGCCTAGGGTATCTTAACTGTCCTCACTTTATAAGTGTAGTTCTGTATGCTATGTTATGGATACCTACAAAAGTGCAATATAATATGTTACCTAAATGCTATATTTAAGTTTTTTTTGATGGGTTGGAATGTTGGTTTGGTTAATGTGGAGGTCAGTTGATTTGAAGTTGGATGACTGAGGTTTCACTGTACAGTAAATAGTTGGATAGTGAGGAATGGGAGGCTTATTGCAAGAATGCAATGTTTTCGTACTGTTGTGTTGTTGTTCAGATAAAAGGAAGTACAGCACAACTCACTGTATGTGTGTCTGTAAGATTCACACTATATCCTGAACATGTAACTATCTACATGGTCATCTCACGAGGACTCGCATTATAACAGCATGTGATATATGGTTACATGCATGAATGTACAGATCCCAGGTCCCAAATTGCCCAGGCAACTAAATTTTTTGTGGCGGTCCTAATATTTATGTGTCTTCGGTATGGGAACTTTTTTCATGCCAAATACAATTTTAGAGAAATTTTACAGATTTTTGAAAATTTGTGGACTTTTGTTTACATGGATTAGAACAGCTGCCATTTTATACAAATAAAAGATAGTAATGTATGAACTGTGCTATTACTGGTCATTAAATATTGTATTATGTAATGAAATGCATGGCCGTGATGAGTGGGTCCCTGCCACCACAGCATGGCGCGTCCTCGGGTTGCGGATAGAGGAACGGCCTCCAATGTGTAGGGTAGCTGCGAATATACTGAAGGTACATGAGATTTGGTACACTGAATGTTAGGAGCCTGTATAGGGCAGGTTAACTTACAGCAGCAGCCATGAAATTAGCAAGATAGAAATTAGATTGAGAGAGAGAGAGAGAGAGCGTGGGGGGGTTAGGTGGGACAATGGGGGCACGGTAAGAGCAGGTAATTATAATTTCTTTTATGTAAAAGGAAACAAAAATCATAAATTGGGAACAGGAATTTTTTTTGTGCACCACAGAATAGTATCAGCAGTTAAAAGAGTAGAGTTTTTTTAGTGATAGAATGTCATATATAGTTTTGAGAGGTCGCTGGTGTAATATCATTGTTCTGAATGTGCATGCACCAAGTGAGGATAAAAGTGATGATTCAAAAGACAGTTTTTATGAGGGTTTAGAGCAGGTTTTTGATCATTTTTCTAAGTAGTATATGAAAATTCTATTAGGGGATTTTAATGCAAAAGTGGGGAGAGAGAATGTTCTCAAACTGACAAGGGGAATTAGAGTCTACATCAGGATAGTAATGATAATGGTGTTAGAATAGTGAACTTTGCCATATCAAAAAATCTGGTTAAGAGTGGGTCAGCTTTCTTCCACCAGATTGCATTACCAGAGCACATGTTCAGGATAGCCAACAACAAAGAATGCACGGCATCACCAAAATGAGCCAACATCACAGTTGTCAGTTGGGTTATAAAATATAAGAAATACAAATAAATTTTCCAGAGTTACATCTTGCGTCCAATTATACTTATCTTATGTACCTCTTGTGGCATTTTTTTATGGCCGAACAGCTGTAGTTGGCCTAGGTCTACAACTCATTTTTGAGGCTTTGTGATTACAATAACAGGTGAATTACATGGGGCTACTCTACATGCTAGTCGCCAATGAGCTCACTAGCGGCTTTTAAACTTGCTGGCAACCAAATAGAAACAAGTGAAGTTGAAGTCTGTTCAGCTTTATTCGCTACTCACTGGCTAGTATAACATCCTGCTTGTAAACTCGCTTTCTGTAATAGATATGGCCAGTAACTTGTGATAAAACACTAAAATTCTTCAGTTCATCTCTGAAACGTCAAATGATGGAGTACAGGGCTACTAGTTGACTGCCCAGCCTTTTCAATCCTACGTGTAATAGGCATGGCTAATTTACTCCCTGCATGCTCACTAGCTGGCGACTGAACTCGCTGGCAAATAGTGCATAAAGTAGCTTCATGTAATCCCCTCTTTGTACACACCACACTCTGTACGACTGCTCCGGACAAGTGATTGGTCCATCGCAGAGACCTCTACCTGACATCACACAACGCTTAGAGGAAACATACATGTGTACCTCCAACAGAATTTGAACCCCCAATGTCAGCAAGTGAGCAGCCGCAGGCTGATGCCCTAGTTTGTGCAGTCAATGGGATCATCCTTTGTGGCGTTTATTAGACACACAATACAGTTGGGAACGCAGGTTTACAGCTCCACTATGTGACAGCCTGAAATGTTTGTTCATCAGCTGTGTACAAAACACAGATTAGCGGTGAGAATTTATGAGGCATAAAAGTCGAATGTGTGAAAGTCAAGGACCGCCTGTGTTTCTCACTTGTGTTTAAGATGTTGTGTATAGTGATTGTATTTGGTGCACAACTGGACTAGTTAGCATGGAGTGTATTTGTGTTTTGTAGGTGGAAAACATTTGTATGCCATTGTATAATTTTGGGGTGATCATGCGGTACAGGAAGTGTGTACATGTAACTTGTTTGAATTTATAAATTACTAGAAAATATGTCAACATTAGTCCCAGGTAGATAAAAAACAAGTTAATTTTTTAGGCCTCATGGTATGGGAGAGCTTAAACAAGCAACACATAATTGTTGCAAAATTCTGATTTGTAGCTTTTCTAATTAAATGTTGTACTTTGTAACATTAAGGTGTTTGATTCATTGACGTTGATGATTATATATGCTAAATTCATTTTGGGATATAAGTATTGAATACCAATTGCAAACCATTGTATAAGTGCTGGATACTGTACACATTTGTAACTTTAAGGCTGCGATGTAATTCACACCTACTCCTACACCTTCTGCATCTCACTTACAAAGTTTTGGCATACCAAATTGGACCAGTTTGGTTCCACAGACAAGACAGACACTGCAAACTGGGGTCATCCTTGCTCAAAATAATCCAATTATAAGCAGGTGCACAGACCAGTTTGGTGTTGTGTTTCTACCAGCTGACTGTGGTAATTGCAACTTACGTACCAACTGCAATGTCAAAGAAATTGATGCTTCAGAGTTTTTCCCACAAATAACAGAAGACCAGAATTTAGTGTATTCTCACATTGTACCTGAATTTGTTTCACGATGAGAATAAATTGACATATTATTTTATATTTAGTTTTGTAATAATAATAATGATTACCTGTTTGTATGTCCACTTCCAGTGTCTTGTAGACATCATCTACAAGACATGACAAGTAAATCTGTAAGTCAACAATTACCAATATGACAGTTATGTACAGTTTGAAGTTTTAGAAATTTCTTTATGTTTTTTGCACTACTTGGTCATTGTACACTTCAATGCAACAGAACACATCTGTGCTACTTGCTTCTCTTAGCCACCACCCTGATATTTGTCTTCTTAACCACAAATATTCAACTCCAGGCTTTCTGACAGGTAGTCATCTTTCATTATTGTAATGTGAGAAGTACAGTGGTTATACTAATGAGAGCAAAAGCTGTCAGCATAGTGAGGTTGTATTAATCAGAGTCAAAGCTGTCAGCGTCATGTAGTTACACTAGTAGGGGTGATAGCTCTCAGGAACATATGGTTATGCTAATGAGGGTGGAAGCTGTCAGCTTAATGTGGTCAAGTTGACTGTCGTCTGTAGACTCCATTTAGTACCCGTCAGTATGCATGTCTGTTATGATTATAATAACCGTTTTAGGCATGTTGGCTTAGTCATGAAGAGTGTCTGTTAGCTTCATCATGTCTGTCTGCATTTATCAGCTCCGCCTACTGCATGGACTTTTGTGCAAATTGATAATGGGGACTTTTATTAAAATCTATCAAGAAGATTCATATTTGATTAAAATCAGGCAAAAATATCAGGTACTTGACATAAGAACTAGGTATGCTTTGTTGTTGCCAACAACATTTATTTGCCATAAAATAGCTGCACAACAATACCAAATGTATTGCATCATTGCATTTGCACAGCAGTAGTTAAGTATTTTATTGTTGACAATGACACATGTAGGTTAACAATACAAAGGGGACAGATACATTGTTGAGTTTCCATGGCCATAATAATAACAGCACACCACAATGTTACTGAATATGTTCATTGCCTATCCTGTTTTGTGCATATTTGTGATGAGCACTCTCACAAAGAAATATTCTTGCCACTGATTTGGCACAAACCATACCCTTATCTCATGTTTTCCATCAAATAATCCTGGAAATTGACAGCACCACAACAAAATGTCCAAGGTGCAGGAGTTGCTGAAAGATAGGTCACCGTCTGGGTGAATAGTTAGGACACTCAAGGATACCAGTCTAGATATAGATGGATCATTAAGTTGAACAACTAACATTATTGTGGTAATGTCATTAAAAGTTGTGTTTTTGTAGTGAACAGAAGATTGTGAATCAAACCATCACCAAAGAACTTTCAGTTTAACAGTTTTTTTTTCTCCCTGCAATAACTGTTAATGAGGTCTGTCCTACTTCCAGTATGTAATGCATCATTCATGGTATGGAATACTGTTTTGTTTTGGTGAAGGTGTTTGGTAAGAATTTGGTGTTGTAATGTTGTTACAGGTTTTGGAATTTTGATGGTGAACTATCGGGGCTCCATAGGTGCTGGACAAGAAAGTGTAGAATTTCTGCTTGGGAAAATAGGTGATTCAGATGTGAAGGATGTCCATCTTGCAACACTTGAAGCTTTAAAGCAATTTCCTTTTCTAAACCCAGAGAAGATGTTACTATTTGGTGGATCACACGGAGGGTTTCTTGTAACTCATCTCAGTGGGCAGTTTCCGGTAATGATAAGCTCAGTACAATCACACATTCATCTGTTTTGTATGAAATGTTCTTGTCAGTGAATTTCATAATTTTTTCCCCCCTCACTGTGATTTCTTCTTAATTTTGCAGGATATGTTTAAAGGTGTGGTAGCAATAAATCCAGTGACAGACTTAACTGCTATGTTTACTGTTACTGATATACCGGATTGGTAAGTTCTGTGCAATCTTCTGTAGTGACATGTAATGACCGCTGTCTAGTGTAGGAAAGTGCATTTAAATTATCTCTTCTCATACCACCAGTGTAGTGTATGCTGTGACAGCTTTGGAAAGTAAACAGCAAATTGGTTAAATGAACCTTTCTATTATATTTTGAATGAAGTATTCTTACACTCCTATGACAGTGGTAATAAACTAAACTAAATGGAGGGAAACCTATAATGATTAGCTTCATAATTTGTATTCTTCCCACAATGTTATTAGGGACTGATGAGGGAAAATGAATGGGTGGGACATCTAGCGAATATAATGGACATGAGAAATTTGTACATAATTGTAGTAAAATGTCTGAAGACAAGAAGCACTTGCAAAACTTAACAACAGGTGGGAAGTTAATATTAACACAGGCTTTGTGAAAGTGAAGCGAGAGTGAAGACTGGATTGATTATGCTCAGACTACAATCCAGTGGTGGTCTATTGTGAATAGTGTAATGTACAGTAATAGTGTACCTAAAAGACAGGGTATTTTCTGACCATTTGAGTGACTATTAGCATCTCAAGAATTCTTCTTCATGTAGTTGGTGAGGGTGCACTTGGAAGCAGGTCTGGCTGCAATCCCTGTACTAGAAGCAGGTCCTCCTGCAGTGATTGATTCAATGTTCCTACACTGGAAGCAGGTCCTCCTTCAGCCGTTGATGCAAGTTGCCGCTACCCATAAATTAAACTAAATCTTGGTTGGCCCTCCCTCAGTTATTTCTTTTGTCTTTTTCACATTTTAATTTACTTTTACATTTTTTGCTCCATCAAATATTCTGCAACTCATTACCTTAACACCGTCAAGCCATTGTACAAAGTGCATGCTTCATTTAATAACAAAAAAATCATACAAATATTCCCAAGCATGAAATAGTTTATTTTCTACCATCCTGGGCTTAGACGCTCTTACCACAAAGCTGTACCACTAATGAGAACTATGAAGGGCCCAATACATGTGACCCTGTCATGTACCTACTCTTACTTTTTGCATTGTCTTCCAAGAGGTTCTGTGTCCTACTTGTGTTCACCTGCAGTATGTCATGGCCTGACTGTTCTTTATACCTTGAGCAAGTGGTAGAAACAATCCCATACAAACTGTAAATACCCATTTTTAGCAACCTGGTGGTTTGTTTAAGGGACTTAATGTGCTTTCAGACTTGTGGCATATTATGCAGTGTGGATCAGTATGGCCTTGCTTGATAGTTACAGGTGGAGCAGTTAACACTTTTGCAATGGATGTACAGTGTAAGAATGTATACTGGTTCAGGTAGGCCTTTGTTTTAATAGTGTTAAATATTTGGATTCTGTTGCCAGAGTTAGTTAATCACCAGCTTGTAAGAAATTGATACAATGATCCCTCATCCATCACAAGGCCTGAAGGGAATGAGAACATCATGTAGGACAAAGGCACATTGCATGAACTTCTTAATGGGAAAAAATGGTTTAAAGTTATATGTACTCTAATGCCTGTGGATCTCTCCACCACTTAAAATACATTTTTGAACAGTAAACATTTTCGCAGTGTTTGCATAGCTGATGCTACCGGTTGAGTGAGTAACCACCCAGGTTTATCCAGGTGTGTATAATTTTTTCAGTGTTTGGCAAATGTTTTTTCTCATATATTATTTTCAAATATATGAATTCAAAACCACACTTTGAAAAACCATGGTAGGTGAGGGGTTACTGTATTGAATGCAGTAGATGTCATGTCATTAGAAGAGTAATGATAAGTGAATGTCACATGATATGTGTATTGTAATTGCTCTATACCTACAGACATTTAATGTGATTTATTGGATTTTGTCTATGTTCTTAATTTTGAAGTTTAATGGGTAGGGCAATTGGGCTGGGCCCAGGATAGAGACAGGTGGTGGACGCTTGTGAGTGCGGTAATGAACCTTCGGGTTCTGTGAACTGTGGGGAATTTCTTGATTAGCTGCAAACGAGTTAGCTTCTCAAGAAGGACTCTGCACAATGGAGTAAGTAATGGATAGGGCTTTTTTTCATTTTGCAGATGACTGAACTTTGACATGTTTGCATAAAGTCACGAAAGGAATTTTCTCTCCTTCAAAAAGGTATTAAGTTTTTTTTGTGACTTTGCTTTCCAGGGTTTCTGTTGAAACTGGCTTTCCATACACAAAATATGAAGATATAAGCTTGGCAGCATTTGAAAAGATGAAGAAATGCTCCCCATGCAGTTATGCTTCAAATGTTGTTGCTCCTACACTGCTGCTGCTTGGCAGCAAGGACAAGCGCGTCCCAAGTAGTCAAGGCATTCATTACTACTACATTCTCAAAGCCCATAACATCAAGTCTAAGTATGTTGATTATTTCTATACTTTCATTTCTTCCCTAGAGAAAGGTTGATGAGAGATGTCACAAATTTTGTTAGATTCATTTGGGAAGAGAGGCCTGTGTAATCTTGAGTGATGGGTTTTGAATGACCACACCTACACTACATACTGTGGTCTTACATGGTAGGCATTAGGCTTAATCTAAAACAAACAATAGTATCCAATGAGCCAGAGAGGCTTAAATGAGCCACTAATGCATTCTGTAACTCTCCCACAGATGTCAGGCTGTGTTATTTCAGTACTATGGTCAAGCAAAGGTGGGGAGTTACATGTGAGGATAAAACAAAGGCAGGCCGTGCATCAGCACTGCAGTAGGTTTGGCACTGAAGCCTTAGTGCTTTCATAAAAGTACATAGCACTTAGAGGTTTAAGGTACTGGCCCAGCATCTGTTTGACTAGACCAGAAGAAACAAGGTAACTGCCATCACATGAGTGCCATTGTGTCTGGTAATGCAAGTTAAATTGTGGCACATTAAACCAACCTGTAATTCTAATTACAGTACAGCACAGGATAACACTGCCATGTACATCGTACACTGAGACCCCAATAAGAAGGAAATTTATGCACTTGCTTAAGGATGTTAATTTATAAGCATAAATGATATATAAGTGGTTGTGTCTTGTGCATGTTGTGGTTTTCCAGGTTATAACACTTGTCCAAAAGTGTACCATCTGCACCTTCAAGGTAGAAATCCTGAAGGTGTAGGTAATATTGTCCTCTGAAACACTGAACCAACCTCCTTGGTCAAACAGTATGTAAAAACCCAACAAGATGGCAAGTGTACCAATAACAGGTTCAACCCAAAGTTATACGGATGTACCACTTCACTTGAAGTAAAATATGCCCAGTCAAGTCACTGAAACATTTTGCAATCTAAATAAAATTGATTGTCCAGTAACACAAAATTTTGCTTTATTCATTAAATTTGGGCATTTGCAGGGTGGGGGTTGGGGGATGAATGCTTGCACAGTAATGGAACTTTGGGTTTCATTAAATGCATTGAACTTCTTAACTGGCTAAGAGCCTTGTAGCTACTTAGAAAGGAAAGCTCTATGGAGAGTGAGTGAGTGAGAGAGAGATTGAATGAATGTGAGTGGGAGCAAGCGCAAGTGAGTGGAAGTTGATGAGAGTGCGTGCCAGTAAACCTGCAATTGTGAATGAGTGAGTGAGAATGTGAGAGTGAGGGAGAGTTATTTATTTGGTTAGGTTGGTTAGTTTGGTTCAGTTAGTTGTAAATCATATTTTTTCATACTTTCCTTTTATTCACAAAATAAGGCAGTTCCTTGCTTTCAGCTAAGTGCCATGCCACCACCACATCTTATATCAAACTGTACATATTCTTGCAGTTTCTGTTTGAAAATATCACTGTTTTCAACATCATTCATTATTTCTGGATGCATGTTTATGGATTGCTGTTCATGCTGTTGTAATATGTAATTCAGAACAGATCCATAGCTACAGAGAGAGAAACTTTAGCTTACAGCACTTCAATACAGCGTATTGTATTTATATGTGCAAAAGTAACATTGTCTTTTGCACACCGTTAGTGCCTGTAGCAAAGTTGAGGTATAACAGCCTCACTTAGCAGACACACTGGAAACAAGGGTTTGTGTGTCGTGGATGTCACATCATTATAAAATAACATTGAGTGAACATCTCTGTGCCCCATCTGCCATACCGCCAGGGAAAGAGCCCCCAGTACCCATTGAGTAAGACAGTATGGTGAGTCCTATAGCTTTCCTGAACTCTTTGTAGGGGGGAGAAAAATCCCTTCTCTGTACAGTAAAATCTGTGATATTTGGCACCTCTGGGACCAAATGGTCACTGGGTATCACAGTCTTCAGGATATCAGAATGTTATGCCTAACATGTATCTTAGTGTATGTAGCACCCTCATGGACAGCTGTAACCTAATTGCTTATTTGAGATCCTGTCCTGTTTTCCTTACTGCACTTTCTGTTCTCTCTTATCTCTACTTATTTAACAAGGTGTACATATAATTTTAAAAAAAAAAAGGGTGACCCTATTCCCCTAACTCTCTTAATAATTATATTCACAACACTGAATTACACATTTTGGGGTTACCATCTTTACTGTTGTCTTATACAGGGTGAGTCTCTCGCTAGAGGCCACAAACTGTTTTCTACGAATACAGTCGAACAGCGCGGGTTTCTCGTTCGTAAATACTGGCAAACAGGTTTATTTAAAGCATGCCAGACGGCGTTTTGAATGGAATTTGGTGAAAGACGTGCACCATCAAAGTGTTCCATCCAGAATTTGGTTAAAAATTTAGAGACAAGGGGAAGCCGATCTAACGCCTGCCGGCATCTTTCTTTGGGGCCTATTGAAGGGCAAAGTGTACAAAAATACACCCCGCACAATCGAACAACTCAAAGACGCTAAACGCCAAGAGATTCAAGCATCAATGTCGACACTTTGGGAAAAGTATTCCACAATTTGGAGAAACGCATTCAAGTGTGCTTGGATGTGAAAGGAGACCAGTTTCAGCATCAATTATGAGCAGGTCCTGTTTTGCATCTTTCCCGGTATGTGTATATAAATTTTCAAGTCATTATCTCAATAGCATAATTTTTTATAGACAATAGTTTGGGGCCTCTTGCGAGAGACTCACCCTGTATATAGTCTTTCTTGGGGACCGCGATGGCACAGTGGGTAAGGTGCTGTGCTACAAATCGGAAGGTCGCTGGTTTGATCCCAGCTGGTGTCATTGGAATTTTTCATTGACATAAAATCCTTCCGATCGCACTATGGCCCTGGGGTCGACACAGCCTCTAACAGAAATGAGTACCA
>Ga0123353_10018757_pt1 | contig 10245 bp, 7 predicted proteins | sample TergutLab28metaG_3_FD_92763 | JGI IMG/M metagenome (GOLD analysis project Ga0123353, IMG submission 92763) | Labiotermes labralis P3 segment gut microbial communities from Petit-Saut dam, French Guiana - Lab288 P3 | ecosystem: Host-associated > Arthropoda: Insects > Digestive system > Gut ...
ACGATAACGCACTCTTTGCCAACCTTCTCGGCCCAGGCTTTGGCAATGGCCAGGGTTTCCTGACTTGTTTCATATCCTAAAATCAGTTCCATCAGCTTCATGAGAGGAACAGGATTAAAGAAATGAGTACCGATGAAACGATCGGGGCGATCTGTCAGGGTCGCCATTTCGGTGATGCTGAGGCCCGATGTATTAGTAAAGAACAGGCAATGAGCAGGAACGACTTCCTGAAGCTCTTTGTAAACCTGCTTTTTTATACTCAAAACTTCCACTACCACTTCCACAACAACATCGGCATTGGAAGCGGCCTCTTTCAGATCAAGGGTCGGCTTGATGCGGGCCATAATCGCATCCATATCCGCCTGGGTCCGTTTTCCTTTTTCCACCTCGCGGCTCAGATTCTTTTTAATGTTGTTCATGCCGCCGTCAATAAACCGCTGCTCAATATCCCGCATGGTTACCTGAAATCCGGCCTGGGCACAAACCTGGGCAATACCGTTTCCCATAAGCCCCGCACCTAAAACGCATACATTCTTAATTTCCATTTTTATCTCCTCCCCATATGAATATTTCGTTATTTTTCAAACCGGAGCAGCATGCTTCGGCCGGCCACGCTAATACTTAGCCACAATCGGTCTCTCCGCCCATAGAGGCGGGAGCATTTTTACAGAATGCTGATAACAACTTCCTTTTAACTAGCAACAACGCTATAAAGAAGTCAATGACTTTTTACCGCCATAAACCACGCTGTCCACCAGTCCGGGCTCACTTGTCCTGACACACGGTTATGAGGAACCTTTCCAACAAAAGGGATTCGTTTCTGCCGGTTGACTTAATCAATATGTCCATTTCCAGAAGATTACTCAGATAAGCAAGGAGGTCTTCTTCGCGGAAACGGGCGGCGCGCTTCAGCGTCTGATAGATAGCATAGGGATGCTGGCCGATCAAACCCAGCTCTTTTTTTCCGCTCTGTGCCAACTGCTCTTTGAGTACGGACATAATGCGCCGTTGGAATTCACCATAATCCATATCATGGCGGAACCCCTTGAACATCCCATGACGAATAAGGTACTTGGCATGATATAAATGCCGTATTTCTCGGCCAATGACGGCAAAAATCATTAAGTAAGGAACGCCTTGAAGAACTAAGACGCGCAACACTTCCAGGCTTGCTGCCAGATCTTTTTCCGTCATGGTTGCAATCAACTGAAAAACATCCTCTTCCCGAAATTTGCCGACGGCTTCTTCTACATCATCCTCATGAATAACGGCGCTTTCTCCGGAAAAGACGATCAATTTCTCAACAGCCTGTACAGAATCACGTAATTGGAGCCCCGTTTTGTTTCCCAAAGCATCCCATGCCCCAGGGGTCATCTTTTTCCCCGCACTGCTAAGAACATGCCGTGCCTCTGCCATGATTCGTTCCTTCTGTTTTTGTTCTGCCTTCTCCCTGGGAAAGTGGAGTACCGCACCCACACGGGAAATAATTTTGAAAAGCTTTTTCCTGCGATCCACGGTCTCAGCGACAAGAATAAGGTGATTTTCCGGAGGAATACGGGAAAGAAGACCTTCCAAAGTATTTTCGTTACTTCTCTTTGCTGCCACCAAGTCACAACCGCGGACAACGCAAAGTTCAACCATATCGGGAATCCAGCGTTCACGGTCTTTACCCTCGTCTCCGAGGAGGCGTTCCCACTCCTCTTCACCAATGTTTTTCCATGCGCCGTCTTTTAAATCCTCTAACGTCCAATCAACCATCCCCAGAAGAAACAGGAAAGAAGCCACAGCTTGGGAGGGATATTTTTCCATTTTGCTGCGGATGTTTTTTACAAGAGAGGGAATGGTTTGCTGGGAATGAAACAAATGGGTATCCCGGACGACAACAACCTTACGACCCGAAAAAAGGGGAGGCAAAACAAGGGCCGAGCAAATTTCGCCCGTTTCGTCAGGTCCGCCAACTAAAGGGAAAAGATTTAATGTGCGGTCAGCATCACCAAGAATGGCGGAAGTCATCTGCTCCAGAGTTCTTTCAATTAAAAACTCTTCGTCCCCGTAAAGGAGATAAACAGGACAAAAATGACCTTTTTCGATACTGGCAAGGGCTTGCTGAAAGCTGCCTGTGGATGTTTCCCCCATGACTGTTAGCATTCTTTAATAAAATTCCTTTTCACCGGCAAAATCATAAGGGAAAATCACGGGCATGAAAAAAGGGCGCAAGAACAACTATAATTCCCCAAAGAGGGGGGACAGGAAAGGGGGTATTGATTCCTCTCTATCGTTATACAACAATAAATTTTTGAATATAACGAACCACATCATCAGGATCATCAATAATTTGAAAGATATCAAGATCTCCTTTATCAATCATCTTCTCTTTCAGCATGGTGTTCTTCAACCAGCCGACAAGCCCTTTCCAATACTCGCTCCCCATAAGGACAACGGGAAAACCTTTGATGTGCTTGGTTTGAATAAGGGTCAGCGCTTCAAAAAATTCATCCATCGTCCCAAAACCACCGGGAAGAATAACATAAGCCATGGCATACTTAACGAACATGACTTTACGAATAAAGAAGTAGTGATAGTTGATCGCGACATTGGCATAGGAGTTGGGCTTTTGCTCATAGGGAAGTTGAATATTCATCCCCACAGACATGCCCCCGGCATCCGCGGCGCCTTTGTTGGCCGCTTCCATAATACCGGGCCCGCCACCGGTGATAACGCTGAATCCGGCTCTGGCAAGTTTTTCCGCAAGCTGCTGGGCTTTTCCGTAATAGGGATCTTCCGGACTGACACGGGCAGAACCGAAAATACTCACGGCTCGTCTTACACGGGAAAGGGTATCAATAGCATCGACAAATTCCGCCATAATCCGGAAAATACGCCACGACTCCGCCGGATTTAAATGATCGATTGAATATTGTCTCTCCTCCATCCTCCTTTGATCATTATCTTGCATTTGCGCCTCCCTTAACTTTGGATAAAGACACCCTCTGCATTGCCCCACCCCGTATGCCTATAACAAGCCAACATCCCCTTCATCTGAAAAATCTCCGGCACGGTCCGGCGACAGGGGGCCAACCGTCTCCTTAATCAGGAAAAAGCCCTTAAAGGGATCTAACTGTTCTTCCGTCTCTGAACTTTGGCTAAGCGCCTTCGCGCTTCAATATTTTTTCTTTTGCGCTTTACAGAAGGTTTTTCATAGGCGCGTCTGACTTTCAGTTCCTTAAATAAACCACTCTTAGAAAGCTTATTTTTTAAAATTTTTAAAGCCTTTTCTACATCATTGTCAAATACCTTGACTTCCAAGTTTTTCCTCTCCCTTCTCTTTTTTTATTTTTTTGACGATGACCGCTGCGCTCTACACAGAACATGACTCCATCGCAAACAATATTCTTCGTTTTACAGTATAAAAACTTTTATGGCCTTTCTTCCCCACCCGGCACATCCTTCCGCCATCAAAGCTGCTCATGATACTCCTGAATGGTCTTTACAGACAACTCTTCTTTTTTCATCGCCTTAATACCGTTAACCGCAGCCTGAGCACCGGATAAGGTGGTGATTAAGGGAACGCTGTGAAATACGGCGGTAGAACGAATAATAGCCGTATCTTCCCGCGTCTTTTTACCGCTGGACGTATTGATGATCATGGCTACTTCATGATTTTTCATCATGTCAACCACATTGGGACGCCCTTCGTGTATCTTGGGAAGCGTGGTTACGCCAATATCATTGTTTTTAAGTACCGCCGCCGTCCCGCCCGTGGCTACTATGGAGAAACCAAGATGTTCCAATTCCTTGGCCAGAAAAATAACCTGGCGCTTATCCTTATTATTGACACTGAGGAAAACACGGCCTGTATCGGGAAGAATCGTTCCTGCGGCAATCTGCGATTTGGCAAAGGCCATTCCAAAGCTGTAATCAATCCCCATCACTTCACCTGTAGATTTCATTTCAGGCCCTAAAATCGCATCCACACCGGGAAATTTTGCAAAGGGAAAAACCGATTCCTTCACGGCAATATGGGGGATATTTACTTCTTTCGTAAATCCCAATTCTTTTAAAGTCTTGCCGGCGATCACCTTCATGGCAAGGTTGGCCAGGGAAACACCCGTCGCCTTGCTTACAAAGGGAATGGTACGCGAGGCACGGGGATTCACCTCAAGAACGTAAACAACATCATTGCGCACGGCATACTGAATATTCATCAGCCCCTTTACCTGAAGCTCCCGTGCCAGAGCATACGTATTCTCCTTAATCAATTTAACCAGTTTCGCATCAAGAGAATAAGGAGGCATGACGGAAGCGCTGTCCCCGGAATGAATGCCGGCCTCTTCAATATGCTCCAAAAGGCCGCCAATAACGGTCGTTTCTCCATCAGAAATGGCATCCACATCAATTTCAATGGCATCTTCGAGAAATTTATCAATCAGGGTCGGATGCTCTGGGGAAACACGAATGGCTTTTTTCATGAATTCTTCCAAGCCTTCATCACTATAAATAATCTCCATCGCTCTTCCGCCCAACACATAAGAAGGGCGGACGATAACGGGATAACCTATTCTATTGGCCACCTTTTGAGCCTCAACGAAAGAACGGGCCGTGCCGTTATCAGGCTGTACAAGATTCAGTTTTTTCAGCAATATCTGAAACCGTTTTCGATCCTCCGCCCGATCAATACTGTCCGGTGTTGTACCCCAGATGGGAACGCCCGCTTTTTCCAAGGGGACAGCCAGATTCAACGGCGTCTGGCCGCCAAATTGAACGATAACGCCAACAGGTTTTTCGCGGCGGATTACATTGAGCACATCTTCACGGGTCAAGGGTTCAAAATAAAGCTTATCTGACGTATCATAATCAGTGCTGACTGTTTCCGGATTGCTGTTAATCATAATGCTTTCGTAACCCAGTTCCCTCAAAGCCAGGGAAGCATGGACACAGCAGTAGTCAAACTCAATCCCCTGTCCGATTCTGTTTGGTCCGCCACCCAGGATTACCACCTTGGACCTGTCACTGCGTATGCTTTCCTCTACAGATTCATAGGAAGAATAATAATACGGTCTTTCCGCTTCAAATTCACCGGCACAAGTATCCACCAGCTTGAACACAGGATAAATATCCTTTTTCTTCCTCATATCCTCAATAACAAGCTCCGTTGTATCCAATATATGGGCTAACTGAACATCGGAAAAACCGAACTCTTTAGCCCGCTGCAGAAGGTCTGCCGGAAAATCCTTTTTCCATATGCGGTGATCTTTTTTTGTCCCGCGAAAGCAATACTCTCGCAGCTGCAACTCCAGATCAAAAATTTCCTTCATGTTAAAGAGAAACCAACGATCAATTCTGGTCAAAGCAAAAATATCGTCAATAGACATCCCCATTTGCAAAGCATATCGGATATAAAAGAAACGTTCGGCATTGGGGATACGCAGCTTTTCTTGTATACGAACCAGGCTTTCCTCTCCGGCAAAAGAAATATCTTTCCCGTCAGCGCCAAAACCAAAACGGCTTGTTTCCAAAGAGCGCAATCCCTTCTGAAACGCTTCTTTAAATGTCCTGCCAATTGACATGGCCTCTCCCACTGCCTTCATGGAGGTGTTAAGGGTCGGATCGGCCAGGGGGAATTTCTCAAAGGTAAAGCGGGAAATCTTGAATACACAGTAATCAACAGCCGGTTCATAAAGAGAGGTCGTTTTTCCCGTGATATCGTTGCGAATTTCATCCAGGGTAAAACCCACCGCCAGTTTCGATGCCACACGGGCAATGGGAAATCCCGTCGCTTTGGAGGCCAAAGCCGAGCTTCGCGAAAGCCTGGGATTGACTTCAATGATTACAATCTCACCTGTATCAGGATTCTGAGCGAATTGGATATTCACCCCTCCCCCGGACACGTCAATTTTCCGTATGATTCGACGGCAAAGATCAGTGAACTGTTTGGTCTCTTTCGCCGTCAATGTCTGTGCGGGAGCCACCACAGCGCTGTCGCCGGTATGAACCCCCAGAGGATCAACATTCTCCATGGAAGTAATAATAATGACATTATCCGCACAATCACGCATGACTTCAAATTCAATCTCTTTCCAGCCCATAATGGACTGTTCCACCAACACCTGACCGACGGGACTATATTCAATTCCTTTGGCAAGAAATATCTCCAATTCCTCTTTATTATACGCTATGGAACCGCCTGCTCCTCCCATGGTAAAGGCAGGCCGCAGTATAATAGGAAACCCGATCTTCAGACCAATAGCCAATCCCTCTTCCAAGGTCGTGGCAATACCGCTTTCGGGAAGTCCAAGACCTATCTCCTGCATGGCATTTTTAAACAGAGCACGGTCTTCCGCACGGGCAATGGCATCCGGACTGGAACCAAGAACCTCAACATGATATTTTTCCAAAACACCGGCGCGGGACAAAAACACTGCCGTATTCAATCCCGTTTGTCCGCCTAACGTGGGAAGAATGGCATCCGGTCTTTCCCTTTCAATTATCTTTTCCACAATGGCCGGTGTAATGGGTTCGATGTAGGTTCTGTCCGCCATGCCGGGATCGGTCATGATGGTTGCGGGATTACTGTTCACGAGAATAACATAATATCCTTCCTCACGGAGAGCCTTGCAGGCCTGGGAACCTGAATAATCAAATTCACAGGCTTGCCCGATGATAATCGGCCCTGAGCCAATGAGCAATATTTTTTTCAAATCCTCTCGCTTGGGCATATTTTCCCGCTTCCGCTTATTTATTTTTCATGGCTTGTACAAAACGCCGGAATACAACATGGGGATTTCCTTCTTCATCAGGCAAGGGAATAAATTGGATTCCCATTACGGCATAATCCGCTGATGAAATTCCCTCAATGGAACCGTCATTGACATTTACATGGGAAACGTTCAGACGGGGCAGGTTTGCAGTATTCTCAATAACAAAGCTGTGATTCTGAGTGGTCATGAATACTTTACCGTCATCCAGACTGCGAACAGCGTAATTTCCCCCGTGATGACCGGCCTTCATTCGCCTTACCGCCCCTCCTGCGGCAAGACAAAGAAGCTGAGCACCTAAACATATCCCCAGCACCGGAAGCTGATCCGCGGCCATTTTGATCTCTCCCAGTATTTTCCCCATTTGCTCAGGATGACCGGGCCCATTAGAAATCACCAAGCCATCGGGATGAAGGGCCTTAATTTCTTCCCATGAACAGGAATAGGGCACATCCATAATTTCACATCCCAACTGTTCCAATTGCAACCGTGTACTTCTGCGCACACCCAGGTTGTATAGAGCAACCCGGGGAAAAGCGGTATCCGAAAACGGCTTCACCGCATCCGCAGCAATAAAAAGAGGCTCGGCCCATGATTTCAATTTTTTTAAAAGGGTATGAACCGGTTTGTCAGCAGAACCTATTACCCCCCGCATCTCGCCATGTTGGCGGATATGGATGGCAAGGGACCGTGTATCAATCCCCTCCACACCGACAATATTCTCTTTTCGCATCATTTCATCAAGGGGACGTGTCGCCCGCCAATTACTGACAATGCGGCTTCTTGCTTTGATGATAAGGGAACTGGCATAAAGGATATCGTTCTCGAAATCTTCCTCGTTTGTCCCGTAATTTCCGACAAGAGGATAGGTCATATTGACCAGGCATCCCGCATTATCCGGATCGGTGAGAACTTCCTGATATCCGACCACGCGATGATCGTTGTGAACCCAACCACACACCTCATCCTTTGCACCGAAAGAAACGCCGCGAAAAACAGCCCCATCTTCCAGTACTAAATTCATCTCCATGCCAGTCATGCTCCCAACGGCCTTTATTCTTTATCCAACCAAATCTGCGATAACACTACTTATTCACTTTCTTTTCCATTCTCCCCTTCAATCCAAGGCAAGGGGAACTTTTACCCCTGTTTTCCACAGCAGATCGTGTAAAAAATACCGGGTAATTACCCAGCGAATATCCTGAAACCGGATATCGCTCCAAAATACAAAAAAACGGCACAAAAAAAGGCAGCCAGGCCTTGCACATTTTTATATGCCGCAAACCACCTTGTTTGATACTTGTATAGATCACACTCCATCACTTACTTGCCGAGGGTTCTCTGCTCCTCATAAATCGTTGTCCCAACCACTTAAAACTTAAAGAACCGCCCGAATAACCAAGATACTTACGAAGAAACTCAACACATAATCTTTTAATATATAATGGATCTCTTGCAAAAGAGCAACAAAAAATAATATTTTAACAGGGAGTTTCCCGGGAATCTTCCTTTCGGAAAGGGAGGAACATCATTGTTCCGTACCATTCCCCACCATCCTCCCCATCAAAAACCATAATTTATCTGTCACGGCAGTATATGGCAGGAAGTGAACCAACAGTAAACAACTCAAAACTCCCACCCAAGGGAAACTCTGCAAGCAGCAATGCATCTACGCCCTGCAGTCCGTAAACGAGGCGCTCCGCCCGATAATAACGTTAATCACCTTCTCGTTCTTGAAGGATAAACTCCTGGTATTCTTTGGCATCCAGAAGATCTTCCAACTCCCCTAAATCCTTCAGTTCAACAACAATCAGCCATCCCGTATCTTGAGGGTCGCTGTTAAGAATGCCTACATCATCCTCAATATCCTCATTCACATTGACTACTTCACCGTTCACGGGAGAGATCAGTTCGATTATCGCTTTTTCCGCTGATTCAGCGGTACCAAAGGGTTCGTCGCGCTCAACCTCAGCATCAATGGAGGGAAGTTCGACCGATAAAATCTCGCCCATTCGCTCCTGTGCATAATCCGTAATACCAATTGTGGCAAAATCACCATCCATTCTTATCCAAATATGTTCACGGCTGTAAAGAAGATCATCTGAAAATACGGTCATAATCACACCATTTCCTGAAAATTTTCACCATCACAATCCCATCCATAAATAGCAGTGTTATCCCAGAATGGTTAACTCCTTTGACATTTTTGTCAGTATTGCCGCCCGCTCCGAAGTCACACAAACGGTATCTTCGATACGGATACCCCAATGAAAAGGCAGATAAATTCCCGGCTCAATGGTAATCACCATCCCCTCTGCAAGGAATTGATCCGATTTTACAGAAATCTTTGGCGCCTCGTGAACGGATAAACCAACACCGTGGCCCGTCCCATGAGTGAAATAATTGCCCCATCCTCCCTCTGTAATACGATCCCGAGCTATCCGGTCAATTTCCGAAGAGACAACACCAGCACAGACAGCATCAACAGCCTGATCGTGAGCTTGCTTCACAAGCCCATACACTTCTTTTAGATCAGATTCAACCTTTTCGATAAAAAAAGTGCACGTCTCATCGGAATGATAGCCAGAATATACTGCTCCGTAGTCAATGACAAGAACATCCCCTGCGATAATTTTCCGTAATCCGGCACGGGCGTGGGGCAAGGCGCTATTCTCTCCCGACGCAACAATAATCTCAAAGGCAGCTTTTTCCGCGCCTCCCTTTTTCATCTGGTATTCCAGTTCTAAGGCGATATCCTTTTCACAGATTCCCGCACGGACAGAAGGAAGAAGTTCTTGGAGGGCATTGCCAGCAATATCAGCGGCTTTTTGGATACAGGCGAGTTCTTCTTCCGTTTTGCAGGCTCTTAAAAGATCAATAGCCGGAGACATTTCCCGAAAGGTGATATCTTCGTTTTTTTCTTTCAACTTCTGATAAAATTGAACGGTCGCAATGGCATCTTCAAAACCAACAGTCGCCCGACTTTTTTTGTGCAAAATGGACGTAATGACATCAACTTTATCCGTCATATAGACCACTTCCACACCCGTTGTTTCATTCTTTGCCTGTGTAATATAACGACCATCCACGCACAGATAGGCATGATCATCCGGCCCTACCATCAATACCCCGTCATCCCCGGAAAAACCTGTCAAATATTTAATATTATGAGAATCAATAATAAGAAAGGCATCCAGAGACCAGCCAGGAAATTGTGAACGAAGGCGCGCCAGTCGATCAATATGGTTCGCAATCATAAATCAAAACTCTGTCGATGTGAAATATGCGACAACCATCCCTCCAGTCTGGCAATAAGGTGGCTGTTATCCGAGGCATTTTTTTCAGGGGTAGGGGAGAAAGAGTGTACTCCGTCAGGCAATGTCAATGTCATTGTTTTTTTAGCTTCCGTTAATTTTCTGGCTGCTTCTTCATTCTCCGGGTCGCGGGAAAGAATATTATCAAGGACCGCTTTGGCTCGCTCAAAATGCCC
>Ga0123353_10018758_pt1 | contig 10245 bp, 9 predicted proteins | sample TergutLab28metaG_3_FD_92763 | JGI IMG/M metagenome (GOLD analysis project Ga0123353, IMG submission 92763) | Labiotermes labralis P3 segment gut microbial communities from Petit-Saut dam, French Guiana - Lab288 P3 | ecosystem: Host-associated > Arthropoda: Insects > Digestive system > Gut ...
CCCGTGATTATGTTACCTTTTTCGATACCTTTAAGCTACTTTTGCTATGTTCTGCCTTGTTTCGTCATGGGCTAACTCGAAAATTCCTTGTTCACTATGATTATTTCCGAAACTTGGGTTAGAATAAAAACCGCGGCCAGAATCAAAACAGGCCAGCCGTCGCCAAATTCTACCACCGTTTTCGAAAATGACGTCCAATCACCGGCAGAAGCGCGTCCAAGAATAATCCCGCTTGATAAAAGGTATGAACCGGTACGGATACCGCAGAAAATGTCGCGCCCTATCGTGATCCTTCGGAATACTTTTGTACTTGCATTGATAAGCACGCCAAGAACGACCCAGGAGACAATCCCAAGCCCGCCCGCGAAAAAAACGCACCACCAGCCCGGCCCGTTGCCTATATTCGATCCGGCGTAAATAAACGTTACCCCAAGCCCTCCGCCAACGACAGCCAGTGCCGCGGCAGGGTTATTTATGTTGAGGGCATCGTCGACCCATGACAGGTCAAAAAAGACAAACATCAAAAATATACCGAAATAAAGCCACGAAAAGCCAATCAGCATATAAAAGGTAATCCACAAGCTCGAATCAACAACATCAAACGACGCAAGGTTAGTCAGGGTATACATGATAATTGTGAAAGAACTCACCGGCAGGAGGCATAACGCCGTTCGCGAAAAAACATTGCGTCTTACCGGAATACCGCTAATAGCAAACCGATACCAACGGATAAAAAACATACCGGTCAAAAAAATGGCAACAAGCAATAAGATTACCTCGGGAAAATCCATTTCGTTTCTCCAGTCTTACTTTATTTATATGCCAATCGTATCTGTAAAGCCCCGATGCCCTTATCATACTTCAAAAAACAACAAATTTCAAGAACCTGTGTCAAGAATGTGTTGATTTTCATGCTTCTCTGTGGTAGAATGTATATATTCTCATACGAGGGTGCAGAGGGGAAATCATTATGTTTCGTCTATCCATGAACACCATCACTACCATGACGAGTTAGCATCTGTTGTCAGCCAATCCGCCGGCGACAAATGCTAGCTCCCGTAGTCGTTGGTGGGTGATTGAAGATAGGTTTTTGCACCTTACCGACGCTATTTGCGGTAAGGTGTTTTTAATGCGCGAAACCAAAAAAAGAAGGTGATACTCGTGACCGGATTAATCTACACCATCGGTCAGATGACCGTTTGCCCTGTGGGAACCAAAAAATTTGATCATCTGCCGTTTACAAGCGGCTATATGGAATTGGAGGTATCATCATGGGACTCAAAGTAGGCGTTCTCGGCGTCGGGCCGGTGGGCGAACATATCGTCCGCGTACTGGGGGAGCGAAGATTCCCGGTTGACGGCGAACTCACAGTCATGGCGACAAACGAGCGTACCGAAATAATCGCAGGAAAACAGGTCAGTGTGCAGAAGGTCGGCGCGGATATTTTGGGCGGGCTTGACCTTGTGTTCTTCGCGGGCAAGGAAGGAGCGAAGGGCGCGAGCATGGAGTGGGCCGACATTGCGGTCAAAAGCGGCTGCACAGTCATCGACAACGGCGGCGATTTGCGCATGTACCCGAATATCCCGCTCGTCGTCCCGGAAATCAACATGGACGCCGTTACAAAAGACACGCGGCTCATATGCAACCCGAACTGCTCGACGATACAGATGGCGGTCGCGCTCTATCCGCTGCACAAGGCCGCACGGCTACGGCGTGTGGTCGTGTCCACTTACCAATCGGTCAGCGGACACAGCGGCGCCGGGATGGATCAGCTAAGCAGCGAGCTGAAACAAGTTTTTGCGGGCGAGCCGGTTAGGGAAAACCCGTCCGTTTTCGCCCGCCGAATTGCGTTCAATTGCATCCCGCACATCGACCGCTTTGAGGAAAACGGGTATACACGGGAAGAAATGAAAATGGTTCACGAAACGCGGAAGATTTTCGGCGAGCCGGACTTACTTATCAGCGCGACGACTGTGCGCGTGCCTGTGCTGGTCGGTCACTGCGAATCCGTCAACGCGGAGTTCATGGAACCCATGCGGGCGAACGAGGCAGTCGAGATCCTTTCCGACCCGGAGCTGTCGCCCAGCGTGGTATGCTTCGGCGAAGCTGACCGTTATCCCGTTCCGTCCGACCTCGAAAAAGACGAATGGAAGGATGCGGTTTTGGTCGGCAGGATACGCGCCGATACGACCGCCCCGAATGCGTTAAACTTGTGGTGTGTTTCGGATAACCTGCGAAAGGGCGCGGCAACAAACGCTGTCCAAATCGCCGAGGGGATGCTGACGCGGGAAATGTTGTAGGAATTTGATGATAAATAGACCGGGGGCTGTCGCACGAAGACAAGGTGCGGCAGCCCCCGGTTTAGCTCATGTTTCATCTTGTATTACAAGGTAAATGCAAGTCAATATTGACATATAGAAACGAAAGGCAGTGTAAAAAACTGATTGACATTTTCGTTCATGTCGTGTATGATTATGACGATGAATGGTTGATATTCCTTGACTATACAGGGGTGCCTCAATAATCCTCGCGATTATTGAGGTTCTCTTTCATAGGGCGTAATACGGAGCGTAACTCGGGGTATAACACAGGGCATAGCATGGGGCATTGTTTTCCGGGCGAGGGGCGCGGATGCGGGGAGGATATGGGAAAAAGACTTTTGATGGGCAACGAGGCCATGGCCCTCGGCGCGCTGCGCGCCGGGGTTTCGCTATGCGCCGGATACCCCGGCACGCCTTCCTCCGAGGTGCTGGAAACCATTGCGCGCGAAAAGCCCAAAGGCGTATATGCCGAGTGGTCTGTCAACGAGAAGACCGCCTTGGAGGTGGGCGCCGGGGCAGCCATATGCGGCGCACGGGTCCTGGTGACCATGAAGCAGGTGGGCTTGAACGTGGCCTCCGACCCCCTGATGAGCCTCAACTACATCGGCGTCAAAGGCGGCATGGTCGTCCTCGTGGCCGACGATCCCGGCCCTATATCCTCCCAGACCGAGCAGGACACGCGGCATTTCGGGCAATTTGCCAAGCTAGCGGTCTTCGATCCCTCCGACCCAGAAGAGGCTTACCTGATGATGGCCGACGCCTTCGACGTGTCAGAGCGCATCGGCCGGCCCGTCTTGTTCCGCCCCACCACGCGCGTGTGCCACGGCTATGCGACGGTCGAAACGTTGCCGCCCCTGCCCCTGCGCGGCGGGGGGGCTTTTGAGAAGGGTGGGGGCCGGTGGGTCATCTTCCCGCGCCTGTCCTATGCCAGCCACCTAGACATCGAAGCATCCTTGGAAGACCTCGCCCACGCATTTTCACGGCAGTCCGGCAACCAACTCACAGGCAGGGGAAAGCTCGGCATCGCGACCGGTGGCGTGAGTTATCGCTATGTCAAAGAGGCGTTGCGCGGCATCGCCAACGACTGCAAATTGCTCAAAGTGGCCACGGTTCCCTTCCCCACCCAATTGGGCCTGGACTTCCTTGAGGGGCTGGATCAAGTGCTTGTGGCGGAGGAACTGGATCCCGTCATCGAAAGGGAACTCCTCCTCCTGTGCGCCAAAAACAATAAAACAACCATCATCAGGGGCAAATTGACGGGCGACATGCCAAGGGCCGGCGAGTACGCGGATATCGGGCTCGGCGGCATCCTCGCGTCCTTCCTGGGCGCGCCCGCCACGGCGCCCGATGGCCAGAAGAATGGCGAGCCTAGGGGGCTGGATATCGCATTGCCATCCCGGCCTCCGGTGCTGTGCGCCGGTTGCCCGCACCGGACATCCTTCCTGGCTGTCAAGGCGGCCCTCCGGGGGCATCGCGCCGTATGTACGGGAGACATCGGTTGCTACACGCTGGGCAACGTTCCGCCGCTGAATATGGTGGACACATGCCTGTGTATGGGCGCCGGGCTGACTGTCGCCCAAGGCATCAAGCGAGCCGATCCTGACATCGTAAATGTCGCCTTTATCGGCGATTCGACGTTCTTCCACACCGGGCTGCCCGGCGTGGTCAACGCGGTCTACAATGGCCACGATGTCATCTTCGCCATCTTGGACAACGCCACCACCGCCATGACCGGCGGGCAGCCGCATCCCGGTACGGGGCATTCGTTGACGGGCGAGTCGGTGCGCAAGATCAGCATATATGATGTGCTCAAAGGGATCGGCGTTACGGATGTGCAGCGCGTCAACGCCTTTGACTATGAAGCGGCCAAAGGAGCCATGGCCGCCGCGTTGCATCAACGCGGGGCGCGCGCCATCCTGTTCGAAGGCCCCTGCGTGGTGGACAGCCAAAAGGGAGCCCCCCTTACCGTCGATGCGGCGCGGTGTACCGGCTGCCACCTGTGCATAACATCGATGGATTGCCCAGCCATGAGCAAAAGCCAGTCGGCTTTGACGCCCAGAGGCAAGAGGGCTGTCGAGATCGACCCGAACCTTTGCACCGGTTGCGGGTTGTGCCAGTCGTTCTGCAGGTTCCAGGCAATACGGGACTGCAGCGGCAGCCCGGATGCGTAGCGCAGTATAGCGTGGCATAGTGCACGGCATCGTGCGGAATAGCGCGGTATAGTGCGGCATCGTGCATAGTGCGCGATGATTCAAGATGTGGATTCTGAATGGGGGTTTGTTGTGGACATTTTAATTGCCGGCGTGGGCGGGCAAGGCACTGTCCTGGCTTCCCGGTTGATCGGAACCGCCGCGCTGTCCGTGGGCTTGTTTGTCCGGGGCAGCGAAACGATCGGCATGGCCCAGCGGGGCGGCAGTGTCTTGAGCCACGCGCGCCTGAGCGACAAGCCCATAGACGCGCCGCTGATAGCGCGGGGACAGGCCGACACGATTCTGGCCATGGAACCCGGCGAGGCGGCCCGGGCGTTGCCCTACCTCAAGCCGACCGGCGCCCTGGTGGTTTCGGACAGGGCTTTGCAGCCTCCCAGCGGCGCGTACGACGCGGCGGCAATCCTCGCGTTTTTGCAGGGCGCCGTGGAGCGGCTGACCGTGTTGGAGGGGGCGCTTGTCGCGAGACTCTGGGGGACACGTTTCCTGAATGTGGCTTTGCTGGGCGCCGCGCTGTCGCTGCGGCTGTTGCCCTTCGGGTTTGCGGATATGGAAAAGGCGCTGGTAAAAACAGTGCCCGACCGTTATCTGATTGCCAACATAGAAGCCCTGTATTGTTATACGTGATTTATCATAATACATGTGAATTTGTGGGAAGCAGGTGCTATCGATCATGACCATGACGCCGGATGTCTTGGCCAATATCCGAAAAAACATCGCCTATGCCAAGCAAAGCGCGTTCTATCAGAAGCACTTTGCAGACATCGAGCCGGACGACATCCGATCGGAGGAGGATTTCATCCGCTTGCCGTTCACCGAGAAGGAGGATCTGCGAAACGCCTACCCGATGGGGCTGTGCGCTGTCCCGGAAGAACGGATTGTGCGCATCCATTCCTCGTCCGGCACCACCGGCACGCCGGTCATCATCCCCTACACCCAGGCCGACGTCGACGACTGGTCCATCATGTTCCGCCGCTGTTATGAGCTCGCCGGCGCCACGGCGGCAGACAGGGTGCATATCACGCCGGGCTATGGGATGTGGACGGCCGGCATCGGTTTCCAGCTGGGCGCCGAGCTGCTGGGCGCGATGACCATCCCCATGGGGCCTGGCAATACGGACAAACAGCTCACGATGATGATCGATCTCAAGTCCACCGTGCTATGCGCCACCTCGTCTTATGCGCTACTGCTGGCCGAGGAAATCGCCCGACGGGGGATTTTGGAGCAAATCCACCTCAAGCGGGCACTCATCGGCTCGGAACGCTGGGGTGAAAAAATGCGGCGGCGCATCGCCTGCGAGCTGGGTGTCAGGCTGTACGACATTTACGGCCTGACTGAGATCTACGGCCCGGGCATTGGCATTAGCTGTGACGGCGATTGCGGGGTGCATATGTGGTCCGACTATATGTACTATGAGATCGTCAATCCCAAAACCGGCGACCGCGTGCCCGAGGGCGCCTCCGGCGAACTGGTGATCACGACGCTGCGCAAGGAGGGCGCGCCCCTCATTCGCTATCGGACGCACGACCTGACCCGCGAAATGCCCGGCGACTGCAGCTGCGGGTCCCCCTACCCGCGCATCGGCACGATTATCGGGCGTTCGGACGACATGGTCAAGGTGCGCGGCGCCATGATCTATCCCAGCCGCGTGGATGAATTGCTCAGCGCCATCGCCGGCATCAGCAGCGAATACCAGATCATCATCGATCATATGGGCGGCCGGGACATCGTCACCCTGTTGTTCGAGACCGACCGTTCCGGGACAGAACAAAAGCCGGCCCTGGAAAAGGCCGTGTGCGCGGCTGTCAAAGAAAGCATCGGCATTCAGGTCAACGCCAAGGCGGTGGGATTGGGCGATCTGCCCCGCAGCGAGAAAAAGTCCACCCGCATTTTCGACAACAGATACTAGACTAGGGGCTGCTGATGGTCATATGAAGGTGTTTCTCATCCGTCCCAATGATGCGGGGCAACGGCTGGATAGGTTCGTGGCCAAGGCGATGCCCTCGCTGCCCTTCTCGCTGATCCAGAAGGGGCTGCGCACCAAGAAAATCAAACTCAATGGGAAACGAGCCACAGCCGGTGCCATTTTAGCCGCCGGCCAGACCGTCGATGTCTACCTGCGCGAATCACCAGCCCGCGAGGGGGCGCAACCTTGGCGTTTGGCCTCTTGGTCGGGCTTGGATATCATCTATGAGGACGGGAACGTCCTGCTTTGCAACAAGGAGGCCGGGCTGACGGTTCACCCGGATAACAACCCAGCGGCGGACACGCTCATCACGCGCGCGCTGGCTTATCTCTATGCCAGCGGGCAATGGGACCCGGATGGGGAGAACAGCTTTACGCCGGCGTTGGCGCATCGCTTGGATCGCAATACCAGCGGGTTGGTGTTGGCGGCCAAAACCGCCGCGGCGTTGCGCGTGCTGAACCAAAAATTCCGAAACAGGGAAATCGATAAGGCTTACCTGTGCCTGGTGATCGGTCGCCCAAAACCGGATGCCGGGACGCTGCGGCACTACCTCAAACGCGACAGGGAGCGTTGCCGGGTCGAAGTGCGGCCGGACAGGTCGGATGGCGCCAAAACGGCGCTGACCGCGTATCGCGTACTGGGGACGCATGACGGCATGTCTTTGGTCGAATGCCGTCCGCTGACCGGGCGCACCCACCAAATCCGGGCCCAGTGGGCCGCTGTGGGGCATCCCCTGCTGGGCGACGGGAAGTACGGCGCCGGTAGCCGCGACCGCGACCGCAACCGCGACTGCAACCATAACCGCGACAAGCCCCTGGGCTTTTCCCACCAGGCTCTTTGCGCGTACCGGCTATCCTTCGCCTTCACAACGCCGTCCGGATGCCTGGAATATCTGCGGGGCAAGACGTTTGAACTCCCAGAAGTGCCTTTTGCGACAGACTTTGCCGGATGGGCCGGGCATAGGACCCGCGACTAGGGGTCGCGCTTAGGGGCCGCGTATGGGGGCCGCGCTTGGTAATATTGGTTGCGGGTTACGGGCGGGGCGGGCGCCGGATGCGGCGCTCGTTCTAGTTTAGCACGGCCAGCTTGTCCCCACACTCCCCGCAAAACTTCATCCCGGGATGATTCATCGTGCAACAGGTTTTGCAAAACTCCCTGGGCAGTTCGCCAACTTTCACGCCGCACTCCTCGCAGAAGCGGGCGCCCTCGGCACTGACTGTCTTGCATTGCGGGCAGGTGCGAATGGCCATGCGCTCTTTCTCTTCCCTCTCGTGGAGGTCTTTGGCCACCAGCAAATCCCGCTCCTCCTTTTTTAGCGCCTCGGTCTGCGTAGCCAGCATGTCGATTTTTGCTAAAAGCTCGGTAAACGCCAGATTTCCTGTAAGAACCGGAAGCGCCTTTTCGCCAAGCTCGGCCAAAACGCGGTTCCTCTCCACTTTTGCGGCCTCTAGCTCCTCGTGAATTGCGGATAGCCTAGGATTACCGGGAAACTCGGTCATAGTAGAAACTTCCTTTCAAAATATTCTCAGTCTTGCCTTTCCCATTCTTATTCTTATCTTATCTTTCCCACAGATTCATACAATGCCCTCTTACTGTTATTATACCAAACTGACAAAGCAATTACAATATAAGAATGAAGATTTTCTTCGTTCTGCCTTTTTTTCTTGACAAAACACTCCCCGACGAATATAATATCCCTATGACTGCCTATGGCGGTATAGCTCAGTTGGCTAGAGCATTCGGTTCATACCCGGAGTGTCGTTGGTTCAAATCCAACTACCGCTACCACCCATATGTCAAGGCTGCGGCAAACCTTTTTTGTCGCAGCCTTGACACTACATTGCGGCATTGACAAAAAAAACAAACAGTGATACTATCAGTGATAGATACTATCGGTGCGCGCCTCTATTGCGGAAAACTATCAAAAAACCAAAAGCTCGAAAAAGGGAGGAGAGATGATGCAGTATTTCCTCTTGTTTTTAGAGGGGATCATTACGTTTATTTCTCCCTGCCTGCTTCCACTATTGCCGGTTTATGTTTCTTTTTTTGCGGCGGGCGAATCGAACAAACGCAAAACGCTGACAAATTCACTCGGTTTCGTGGCAGGGTTTACGTTGGTATTCGTTGCCCTTGGCGCCTTCGCGGGAACCATCGGCAAGCTGCTATACGCTCACACCGTCATCGTAAATATCGTAACCGGTTTGATTGTCATTATATTTGGACTAAACTTTATCGGCATAATCAACATCCGGTTTCTGAAACAAACGAGCCAGCGAAACATGAACACAAAAAACCTGACATTCCTCTCGTCTGCGCTTTTCGGCATCGTATTTTCTATCGGGTGGACGCCCTGCGTCGGCGCATTTCTCGGCTCGGCGTTGATGATGGCGTCAAACCAAGGCGGCACGCTAAACGGCGTATTGATGCTGCTGGTCTATTCCCTTGGATTGGGCATTCCCTTTGTGGCAAGTGCCGTGTTGATTGACCGGCTCAAGGGAGCGTTTAATTTCATCAAGAGGAATTACAAGGTTATCAACAACGTATCGGGCGCATTACTGATTGTCATGGGCGTTTTGATGGCGACGGGCGTGATGGGGCGGTATTTGTCCTTATTCACGATGTAACAGGAGGCAAATATGAAGAATAGCATTAAAATAGTCCTTGGAATAGCAGGTTTTGCGTTTTTGCTGGCTGCCGCCGTTCTCGCGTACAACGCCCTGAGCGACCGGGTGAACCCTGATAACGACTTCGGACTCACGCCGGATCCAGGCGTTTCACTAGGCGATTTGCCAGGCGATTCCCCAGGTGATGTACCAAGCGATCCACCAAGCGTTTCCCCTGGCGATTTATCAAGCGATTCACCAAGCGCGGACGATGTACCAAGCGATTCGCCAGGCGAAACGGAAACAAGGGAAAAGGCGTCGGACTTTTCCATGACAGACAAAAATGGGAACAGCGTACGCCTATCCGATATGGCGGGCAAAGCGATTGTCCTTAACTTTTGGGCGAGCTGGTGTCCGCCCTGCAGGAGTGAGATGCCGGATTTTGAAACAGCTTACAGGGAATTGGGCGAAGAAGTGCAATTTATGATGGTAAATTTGACCGACGGGCAGCGCGAGACAAGGGAGTACGGGGAAAACTATGTCAACGGCGAAGGCTTTACCTTCCCGGTGTTTTTTGATGAGGAAGGGGAAGGCGCGTCGGCTTATGGAATACGCGCCATTCCGACCACATACTTTATCGATAAAGACGGATATATCACAACCATGGCGCAGGGCGCCCTCAATGAACAAACCCTGAGGCAAAGGATAGACATGATAAAATAGGCTGGCTTGACACTCGCATCCACATCCGCGTCCGCCTCGGGTGGGTGGGCGGTGGGCGAAAACTCACACACGGTGGGCGGAAAAACTTGCAAAAATTCGTCCTTGCGGTTTTTTACGAAATATGTTATACTAGGTGGGCGAAAAACCAAAGCATCTTTTATCTAGCGGATAACAACGGAATATCGGGGGCCGGAGATCGGCGAACTGGTTTTATACCCCGGGGTGTTCCGTTCTGTTTTGTTCAAGCTTACGGCCCGTTGGTCAAGAGGTTAAGACACCGCCCTTTCACGGCGGTAACAGGGGTTCGAGTCCCCTACGGGTCACCATAACCATGGAGGCATAGCTCAGCTGGTAGAGCACCTGCTCCACACGCAGGGGGTCACAGGTTCGAGTCCTGTTGTCTCCACCACGAAACGCCTACAGCC